>Ga0207419_1002265_pt1 | contig 12906 bp, 11 predicted proteins | sample ElkSloMetagenome_4_FD_184723 | JGI IMG/M metagenome (GOLD analysis project Ga0207419, IMG submission 184723) | Hot spring microbial communities from Elkhorn Slough, Monterey Bay, USA - MD2A (version 2) | ecosystem: Environmental > Aquatic > Marine > Intertidal zone > Estuary: Microbial mat ... | reverse complement strand
ATAATTCCGGGGGTGAAACTGACGGGGAAACTCCCGAAAATCCCGATAATCAAACTCCCGAAGTTCCCGATAATTCCGGGGGTGAAACTGACGGGGAAACTCCCGAAAATCCCGAAACAGCGGAAAATCCAGATCCGGAAGAAAACCCGGATTCTGAAACTCCCGACAATTCCAATTCAGAAGATAATAAAAATTCTGATAATTCCGGTTCAGAAAATGGGAATAACGGAAATACAAACAATCCAATTCGGGGTGGCATAGATACGCAAAATCCGGGAAATCTCAATTCAAACCCCGGTAATTCCGATACGGGAAATAACAACAATACACCCGAAAATAATAACGAAACTGATCAAGAAACAGCCATTCCTCGGATAGAAAATTTTGATCCATCTTTAAATTATGATCCGACAGACTTCATCTCATTAATTAACTTTCCGAGTCTAAAACCCAACTTAATCCGAAATGAACGCAGTCGAGAAGCGACCTCTCAAGGAGACAACCTCGAAGCAACTTCGGAAAATCAAAAAGTGTTTGGTTTAGAAGGAGATGACAATATTTACGGAACGTCTGCATCCTTGGAAATCTTTGGAAATATGGGAAATGACTACATCGAAGGTCAAGCCAGTAGCGAAACCATTTACGGAGGAGAAAATAACGATCAAATTAAGGGTGAAAATGGCAATGATACCCTGTTTGGTGACAAAGATAACGATATCATTACAGGTGAAAATGGCGATGATGTTATCTACGGAAATACTGGAAATGATACCCTAGAAGGCGCTCAAGGTAACGATTCTTTATATAGTGGTCAAGATAATGATTTGGCTAAAGGTGGTGTCGGTAATGATCTCGTTTTTGGGGATATCGGGGATGATATTGTTGAAGGAAACGAAGGAAATGACACTCTCCACGGAAACCAAGGAGTTGATACAATTTCTGGTAATGATGGCGATGACTTGATTTACGGGGGTCAGGGAAGTGACCTGCTTGATGGAAACAACGGTTCAGATACTCTTTTCGGTGACAATGGAGATGATACCCTCGATGGTGGTTTCGGAGATGATACCCTCATTGGAGGGAATGGTGATGATTGGTTAGTTGGCGCCTCTGGAAATGATACGCTAACAGGTGGAGAAGGTCGTGATCGCTTTTATATTAGCACCAATTTTGACCGTAATTTGATCACTGACTTTGACGATGGTCTCGATAAAATTGCCTTGACTGGAGGGTTAACGTTTGACCAATTAGAGATAACCTCCGACAACGGTTCAACCCTGATTAAACTCGCAGACACTCAAACAGAATTAGCAACATTGTTAGGCGTTGATAGCAATGCAATCACTTCTGATGACTTCCTAATTGGATAATCATTGATTCTCTTGTTTGTTATTCTCCCAAACACTGGGGGGATATTTTTTTCGAGACCTCAATCAGATTATCGCCCCAAACTCTAATTATTGGCTTGTTTTTTAATTCCTTAAAGTGTTTTATATTTTGATTTACTTTATCTAATCCTTGTTTGACTCATTGAAATTTTGAATTGAGTTTTTGTACTGTAAAATCATTGTTTTTAACCGCTTCCAATGGGTTAAGATAGTTTTGGATTCTATAATTTTTGATGTTCGCCAAGCTTCTCCCAAGTTAGTAACAGTTAATCCTTTGCAAGCCCTAATATGGGAAAATTAGATAAAATTTAACATCAAAGCTAAAAAACAGTATTTCTTTCACTCCTCTGCTGAACATTCATTGTAACCGCTAAAATTTAAAAATAAGTTCTCAGACTCAAACATTCACAATGACTCAAACTTCTCCTGTAGACTTTCAAGACGAATTTGATATTGTAGTTGTCGGAGGCGGACATTCCGGTTGCGAAGCCGCCCTCGCCTCAGCCCGTCTGGGATGTCGCACCCTGATGTTAACCTTAAACCTCGATAAAATTGCTTGGCAACCCTGCAACCCTGCCGTTGGGGCGCCGGCCAAGTCCCAACTCACCCACGAAGTGGACGCTTTGGGGGGCGAAATTGGCAAAATGGCCGACCGAACCTATCTGCAAAAACGCCTGTTGAATAACTCTCGTGGCCCCGCAGTCTGGGCATTACGCGCCCAAACAGATAAACGAGAATATGCTGCGGTGATGCGAAATATTATTGAAAATGAAGAAAATCTTGCCATCCGCGAAGGCATGGTAACAGACGTTGTATTGGGTGAAAATGATGAAATTATTGGGGTAAAAACTTATTTTGATGTGGCGTTTAAATGCAAGGCGGTTATTCTGACAACCGGAACATTTTTGGGCGGCGTTATTTGGGTGGGAAATAAGTCAATGTCCGCCGGACGTGCGGGGGAATTTGCTGCGGTTGGTTTAACAGATACGCTGAATAAGTTGGGCTTTGAAACCGGACGGTTAAAAACAGGAACTCCCGCCCGAGTTGACAAACGTTCGGTAAATTATAGTCAGTTAGAACCGCAACCCGGAGATGAAGAAGTACGCTGGTTTAGTTTTGACCCGGAAGTATGGGTTGAACGAGAACAAATGTGTTGTTATCTAACTCGAACCACCGCAGAAACCCATCGAATTATTCGGGAAAATTTACATTTATCTCCCGTTTATGGCGGTTGGGTAGAAGCGAAAGGGCCGCGCTATTGTCCGAGTATTGAGGATAAAATTGTGCGGTTTGCCGACAAAGAAAGCCACCAAATTTTTATCGAACCGGAAGGGCGAAATATTCCCGAATTGTACATTCAAGGATTTTCTACGGGTTTGCCGGAAAAACTGCAATTGGAAATGTTACGGAGTTTACCCGGTTTAGAAAAGTGTATTATGTTGCGTCCGGCTTATGCGGTTGAATACGATTATTTACCCGCAACTCAATGTTATCCAACGTTGATGACTAAGAAAGTTGAAGGGCTATTTTGTGCAGGTCAAATTAATGGAACAACGGGTTACGAAGAAGCCGCAGCCCAGGGAATTGTTGCCGGAATTAATGCGGTTAGATTTGCGCGAAATCAAGAGATGATTGTTTTCCCCCGCGAAGGCAGTTATCTCGGCACTTTAATCGATGATTTGTGTACAAAAGATTTGCGCGAACCCTATCGAATGTTAACCAGTCGTTCGGAATATCGGCTGTTATTGCGTTCGGATAATGCCGACCAACGGTTAACGCCATTGGGCCGAGAAATTGGCTTAATTGATGACCGTCGCTGGCAACTTTTTGAACAGAAACAAGCGAATATTATCGCCGAAAAAGAACGCTTACATTCGACCCGAATTAAAGAACGGGATGAAGTGGGAATGGCGATTGTTTCGGATACACAGCAAAAAATTAAAGGTTCAATTACATTGGCTGATTTGTTGCGGCGTCCGGGATTTCATTACGTTGATTTGGAACGGTATAATTTGGGAAACCCTGATATAGATGGGGTGGAAAAAGAAGGTGCAGAAATAGAGGTGAAATATTCCGGTTATCTGCAACGCCAACAAAATCAAATCGACCAAATTAGCCGCCACGCCAATCGAAAATTACCCGAAAATATTAACTATATGGCGATTGAAACGTTGTCAATGGAATCTCGGGAAAAGTTAACCAAAGTCAAACCGTTAACGATTGGTCAGGCGTCTAGAATTGGCGGTGTAAATCCTGCGGATGTTAATGCGTTGTTGATTTATCTGGAACTCCAAAACCGTCAACAAACGTTAACGGCGGGAAAATAACAAAAATGGGTGTGTTTAACTGCGGTTGATACACCCAAGATTATATTAATAATACCATGAACAAAACGCCAGTTATTCCCGCTTATAACTTAACGCTTTACGATGTAGAAACCCGATTTAATCTTGAGTTTTTGCAAGAAGATAGCTTCTTTCTAACTTGGTTGGATGATATCCCCGAACTAACTCCCGAAGAAAAACGGCGTTTGGATAGGGTCAAACAGCAATATCTCTATCTCGCCAAACGGGAAATGTTGGAGGAAGTTGTTAAAATTGTTGTGGTTTCGCCGTTGCTTGACCTCGCCGGATTTTTTAATTCTCCCTTTTCTATTGCTGCGGAAAGAGAAGTTCAAATTGATGACGAAGTTAACGGGGATAGTATTCGCGGAAAAATCGATTTTTTGGTGTTTCAGGGAGAATTTTGGATTGCTGTTATTGAAACTAAAAGAACCAAAGCAGATGTGATGGTCGCACTTCCCCAAACTCTCGTTTACATGGTGGCGAGTCCCAACCTAGAAAAACCTGTTTTTGGATTGATGATTAACGGTCGAGAAGCGGTTTTTATCAAACTGAGTCGTGAAAATAAAGCCGAATACAGCTTATCCAAATCCTTTTCGATTTCCAACCCCGGAAATGAGTTTTATGATGTTCTCAGGGGATTGAAAAAAATCGGTCAATCGTTAATCTGAACACATATTCCATATCCATTTTATCCAACTTCTCACCGTTTGAAAACGTCTATTTTTGGTTTGATCACCATAATTTAAGCTTGACATTATCTCGCTGACTTTATCTTTTTGAGGAATTTCTCCGGTTTGAAGCGTCATTTCAAAGGTTTTGTAGAAAACGGGATATTTTAGAATCCTTTGAATGAGTGAAAGAATCTTTGACTTGTGCTTCTTATTCATTAGACTTCTTCCTTCCTCCGTCAAACAAAAAGTAATCTCTTTACTTCCTGAATTTTTGATTTTATCCACCAAACCCAAGTATCTACCCGCATCAGTATAATAGTTTGTTTGTCTGGCTGTAAATTGATACTTGGTTGTAATTTCATCTTTGGTTAAATCATTCTCATAAAGCAGCGTCAATAAATCTACCACGCGGTTAAAATCATCCGCTTGCGGAAATGTAACATCCGGTTCACAGACAACTTTAACAGAGTTAAATACTTCTGAGATATCGTCTCTCGTGATTTCTTCTGGACTGATGATATAATTTTTCTGCTGAATTAACCGGATAGAGTTGTAATCTGATAAATTCTCGAAATCGTACAAAAAGAAGCTGAATTGATTGGTTGAATTTGAAAACGTCATCAAAGCAACCAACACTTTTTTATGAACTTTACTCGACCAAAGCCGATAAGGATAATACAGTTGTCTAATTAAAAAATCCTCCACACCATACATTTTGGCTTCAACGATGAGAAAGTATTCTTCAGTTTCAAACCCCGCATCGATTTCACACTGAGAGTTATTAACCTCCAGTAAATAAGGAGAGTTACTCGATAAACTGTTAATCGAAAAATCAAAACGACCCGCAGACATCCGACCCGAAACCGTATGAAAAACTTTATCTATTTCTGCGTCCAAAATATCGGCAATCATCCCCGCATGAAAAGCACAGTTTATCGCCAAACTTTCAGACGATAAAGTTTCATAGTCCAAGCTTTCAATATAACTCGGAAATGTTACCGGAATCGGTTCGATTTCAGGATGATAATTTACCCGAAAATAAGCATCAAAATGTCCTAGAATATATCGAGAACGAGAAATAGGAAGGATAGACAGTGAATTTTGTTGAAAAATTCGGGGTAAATTAACGTGATGGTCAAATTTTGCCATTAACCGACTTTCTCGGAATTGATTAATAGTTCCGGCGTCAATTTCAAAGCTACCCCGTTCGGAAATATTTTCTAGAACTTGATATTGTTCAAATATCTTTTCCCATGCGATATCGTTTTTAGTTAAGTTTTTTTTGCTGGAATCACTCATAATTTTTTACCAAAATCTCATCAACCCTACCCCGTTTTTTAGCATTAGAATTAATCGCCCGAATTGCAGAAACTCTAAATTGTCTATAATCCTTGTACAAATCAACAATAAAATCCGTATAAGCATTACTCAACAACACATAACACCCTTTTTTATCCAAGTCATCAACAGTATTTTTTAACCGTTCCTGTTCGCTGCGGTTAAACCCATTAATATCATAACCCGTAAAAGAAGCGGTATCGGAAACTGGGTCGTAGGGAGGATCAAAATAAATAAAATCTCCTTTTCTAGCCGTTTTCACTGCTGTTTCAAAGTCATTATTGAGAATTTCAACCTGATTTTTATTCAGATAACTACTCACCGCTCGCAACACCGCTTCATCTAAAATATTGGGGTTTTTGTACCGACCAAAAGGAACGTTAAACTGTCCCCGAGAATTCACCCTAAACAGTCCGTTATAACAGGTTTTGTTTAGATAAATAATTCTGGATGCTCGTTGAACTGGGGTTTTCTTTTCAAAGCTTCTTTTGCGGTCTAATTCCCTCATTTTATAGTAGTAATCTTCTTGATTTTTATGTCTTGCCAAATCTTCTATCAATTCATCAACAGAATCTCTAATCATTCTATAACAGTTAATCAGTTCTCCGTTACTATCATTAATTACAGCATTTTTAGGTTGTAAATCAAATAAAAAAGCGCCCCCACCTACAAAAGGTTCATAATAGGTTTTGTATTTTTTGGGAAGATGTTCTTTCAAGACGTTAAGTAATTGTCTCTTTCCTCCCGCCCACTTCAAAAAGGGCCTAACTAACGGATTTTTGGGTGAAGGTGAAACTCTATTTTGTAATTGTTTTTCAGCAGATGACATTTTTATTCAGAAGTAACAGCTTTAAAATTATAGAGGATTTTTTCGTCAATGTCACGGATACAAAATAATATTAACTTGAATTTCCTGGTGCAATCAAACGTTAAAATAATTCAAGAATTAATCACCCTTTCTACAACACTCATAAAAGCATTATTAGATAAACTCATTTGATCACTCCGTAAATTTACGCAGAGTCCCTGAAAATTTAGCACTACCAAAATTTCAAAAGTTCCGCAAAATTGCTGTGGGTTTTCCCGTGAAAATTGTCTATCTTGGATATAGAGTTTCCAAGATTCCAATGCCAGTTAGCACTTCCGACATACCTATTCTCATCCGTACCCTCAGACAACGCCTCGGCTTGTCACAGAGGAAATTAGGAGAGAAGCTTGGGGTTGTATTTCAAACCGTCAATAACTGGGAAAATGGTCGCACTAAGCCTACTCGTATGGCGATGATGCTGATCAAACAAGAGCTGGAACAGATGGGTGAGGAAGGAACAGACTTATTAGAGCAGTATTTTGGTGAGTAACTCAAACCCAAAAAACTTGCATCTAGTCAGTCCAGGTTAGATTTGATTACAAGACTACTACAAAACGTTATTTTATAAGTTGAGGTTAGCCATCATGTTAGTATTTACTGGAAGATTAGCTTTATTCTGTTCTCTCTTAGTTTTAAGAGTCATCGAATCACTATTAAGTTTGACCATTAGAGCGATTCTATTTTCGTTGGGTTTGGCTTGGAAAAACTTCAGTCTTTTAATTCTTAATTTTCAATCTTCGTTTCTTCATAGTAAAGCGGATATTTAGTGCTAATCCCTGACAAACTTAAATAGATATATACCCTCACTAATCAACTTTGATCTCATTGCTTATCATCTTTTCGGGGCGCCGCGTTGGCGCCTCTATTTTTTTGTCCTCAAGTCAAGAGGGACTCCTGAACGGCTTTATTTTTTGTAGATTTTAATCCGCTTGCAAGGAACAGCGATCGCGATTATAAGTAATATAGAGTATCTGCTTATATTTACCTTGAGCTGTTGTGATGAGTTGTCGTCTGTTTTTTCCCGTCTCGGTGTTATCTGTCGCTCTCTGTGTTAACTTGAGTGCCTGTTCTCCTCAAACTGCCCAAAACCAAGCAACCACAGGTGATACAGACAACTTAAAAATGTTGTATTGGCAAGCCCCAACCATCCTCAACCCTCATCTCGCCACGGGGTTCAAAGACTTTGACGCCGCCCGTATTGTTTACGAACCCTTAGCCAGCTACGATCAAAATGATCAACTCATTCCCTTTTTAGCCGCAGAAATTCCCACCGTAGAAAATGGTGGAATTGCTAAAGATGGAAAATCTGTGACTTGGAAACTCAAACAAAATGTCAAGTGGGCTGATGGTGAACCGTTTACCGCAGAAGATGTGGTTTTCACCTATGATTTTATTAGCAATCCTGATGTGGCTTCGGCAAGTTTAGAGTATTATTCAACAATTGAAAAAGTTGAAGCTATTGATGATTATACCGTAAAAATTACTTTTAAAGATGTTAATCCGGGTTGGTCGGTGCCGTTTACAGGTCAAAATGGGATGATTTTACCGGAACATATTTTTGCGGAATATAATGGCGCCAATATTCGAGAAGCCCCAGCGAATCAAAAACCGATTGGTACTGGCCCTTATCAAGTTGTTGAATTTAAGCCCGGAGATATTATTATTTATGAACCCAATTCTAATTATTGGGATGAAGGAAAACCTTATTTTAACAGAATTGAACTCAAAGGCGGAGGTGATGCGGTTTCAGCAGCAAGAGCGGTACTGCAAACCGGAGATGCTGATTATGCTTATAATTTGCAAGTGGAAGCGAATATTTTAAAACAGTTAGAAGCGGCAGGAAAAGGAAAAGTGGTGACAAATTTTGGGCCGTATGTTGAACGAATTATGATTAATTTTACCGCTCCAAACCAAGCCACAGCCGACGGAGAACGTTCAAGTGTGAAGTTTCCTCATCCCTTTTTGAGTGACCAAAAGGTTCGTCAGGCGTTTAATTTAGCAGTTGATCGCGATACAATTTCTAATCAACTTTACGGCCCAACTGGTCGCCCGAGTTCTCAACTTTTAGTCGCGCCCAAAATCTACAAATCTGATCAAATTACTTCTGAGTTTAACTTAGAAAAGGCTGCAAATTTATTAGATGAAGCAGGCTGGAAAGATAGCAATAGCAACGGAATTCGCGATCAAAATGGCGTAGAAATGCAGGTTGTCTTTCAAACTTCTGTGAACCCAGTCCGACAAAAAACCCAAGAAATAGTCAAACAAGCGTTAGAATCAATCGGAGTAGGAGTCGAACTCAAAAGCATTGATGCAAGTGTATTCTTTTCTGGAGATCCCGCCAATACAGATACATTAAATCATTTCTATGCCGATTTACAAATGTTTAATACAGGCAATGATAGTCCCGATCCCCAAGCCCATATGAAGTGGTGGACTTGTGAAGAAATTGCTCAAAAATCTAATAATTGGCAAAAACCAAACTATGGTCGTTATTGTAATCCCAAATATGATCAACTCTGGCAACAGGCGAGTACAGAACTAGACCCCAACAAACGGGCGGAACTCTTTCAACAGATGGATGAATTGTTACAAGCAGATATCGCCGTCATTCCGATTGTTGATCGGGCAAATACTCAAGGCGTTAGTAATCGTTTAACAGGCGTTGAACCGTCACCCTGGGATGCGAACACTTGGGATATTAAAAATTGGCAACATTCAACCCCTTAAACTTCTACCTCCCCATTTTCCTCATATAATAAAAGGACGCAAGCAAGAGCGTCCCTACAGTACACCACAGGAAGGTTGATCGAGTTCTCAAAAATAAAGATAGACTAATTTAAGGATAAAAACTCAACTTCGGGAGTCCCAAGGTTTCATCCCAACCCATCATTAAGTTAAGACATTGTACACCTTGTCCGGCTTGACCTTTAATTAAATTATCAATTACCGACATCACAATCACTCGATTTGTGCGTTGATCAACTTCGACTCCCAGATAACAAAGATTCGTTCCACTCGCCCATTTAGTTTGAGGATAAGTTCCACTCGGTAACACTTTCACCCAAGGAGAATTCCGATAAAAAGCGGTATAGATAGTGATCAAATCTTCCCGAACTAATCCCGGATCTCGAAGCGTTGCATAAACCGTTGCTAAAATTCCTCGCGCCATCGGAATTAGATGGGGTGTAAATTGAACTTTAAGATCATGTCCGGCAAGGTCACTACAAATCTGTTCAATTTCTGGAGTATGGCGATGATGTCCTGCGACTCCATAAGCTGAAATTGCATTATCGGCTTCTGAGTGTAAAAGATTAGTTTTCGCTTGACGTCCGCCCCCAGAAGTCCCGGATTTCGCATCAATAATCGCGCTATCTGTTGCAATCAATCCTTGCTTTAATAACGGAGATAATGCCAATAAACTCGCCGTTACATAACAACCCGGACAACCAATTAATTGGGCTTGAGAAATGCGATCGCGATAGAGTTCTGGTAAACCATAAACCGCTGTCGAAGCAATTTCTTTATCATCCCGTTCGCTACCATACCATTTTTTATAGGTATCGAGGTTAAAAAAGCGATAATCAGCCGAAAGATCAAGAACTTTGCATCCCTTTTCCAAAAGTTGAGGCGCCATCTTCAAAGCTAAACCATTGGGCAGAGATAAAAACACAACTTGACACTGACTCGCTATATGATCTAAATCAATGGGTTCCACCATCAAATCAATACAGTGACTCAAGTGAGGATATAAAGTATAAAAAGGCTTTCCGGCGCTGCTATCTCCTCCGAGATAAACAATTTTCACATTGGGATGATCTTGTAGCAGGCGTACAAGCTGGACACCACCATAACCGGAAGCCCCAACTATCCCCACTGAGATCTGTTCTGCATCTCCCATATTTTCTAACTCCTGTGTGATGTGAGACAACAATAACCTAGTTTATGACGCATTGTAATATCAAATTGTTATATGATGCCGTATTCTGTTCAAGTTTGGAACTTCCCCAAATCACTCAGTAGTCAGACCAATCCAACGAATTTGAGTATTCTCTTGAAGTCCGCCTGGGGAGGATGTTAGAGATTGAATCCCATCTGTTGTAGGGTTTGACGCAGACGTTCGGCTTCAGTCGGATCGCTTTTTTGATGGAGGGCGACCGCCGTTTTCAAAGCTTCTAAACCACTCAGCACTTTACCCGCACTTAAAAGGGCGACTCCCAAATTCTGATAAGCTTCCGCATAGTTTGGATCAAGTTGAATCGCTTTTTGATAGGCGGCGATCGCTTCGGCATAGTCTCCCATTGCTCTGAGAGTCATCCCTAAGTTATAGTATCCTTGGACAAAATTTGGATCAATTTGTAATGTCATTTCATAGGCGGCTTTGGCTTCTAGCAAATGTCCGGTATCTTTTAATAAATTACCCAAATTATTATAAGCACCGAGTTTCAGTTGCGGAAGAATATTAGCCTTGATCGCGATTTCGTAGTAATGTTTAGCTTCGGCTAGATTTTGTTTCTTGCGATGGGCAATTCCGAGATGATAATGAAGTTCATAAAACAGAGAATCATCCGCCTCTGCTTCCTCATATTTTGAATATAAATTGAGTTGTTTGAGTCCTTTGGTTAGCAACTGTAAGCCTTTGGCAATCTCTCCCATATCCACATATAATGCTCCCAATTTACTCGCCACATAGGGATCACTAGGCTGTTCGGCGAGATAGGATTGCATGGCTTGTTTAGCAATTTGTTGTTTATTGCGTCGGGCGATCGCATCCGCTTGATATCCTTCATGCAAAATCGCCACATCTGCTAAAGAGCCTATTTTCCAGCGACCTTCCTGTTTTAAAAGCTGGTTCACACTATCATCAATCAGAGCATGATAAGGACGATTGAACTGTATTTTGGGATGATTTCTAAACAGTCTAGAAATTAACGAATACGGAGATTGAGATGCCCCAATTTCTTGTCTAACTAAGTTAATCACTAAACAGTCTTCCTGAGTGATCGCTTGCTTAATTTGAGGAACAATACTTGAGACTAACCTTTCATCCGCATCCAGCACTAAAATCCACTCTCCCGTCACATATTTTAAAGCAAAATTACGAGCTACCGCAAAGTCATCACACCAGTCAAAATAATAAACTTGCGCCCCCCATTCTTTGGCAATTTCCGTCGTTCTATCGGTTGAACCTGTATCAAGTACCACCATCTCATCGACGACACCCTTAACACTTTGCAGACATTGCGCTAAATTCTGCTCTTCATTTCTCACAATCATGCAAAAACTCAAACTCATAGACTCACGTTACCTTGACTTCAGTTGTGGACTCAATACACAATACTCTAGCCTCTTTTCAATCTATTCTTTGACTAAAAAGAGACAATACATTCGGTCATAAAAAACCCCCCACTACTATAAATAACGTAATGAGGTCGTCTGTTGTTGAGTCATAGATGACAGATACTCAAACTTTTTTGATCAATAATCGTTGTTAAAGATCTATCTTTAGATAGTAGAACATCACTCCGGTAAGACCATTACCTTATCAATCACATGAACAACTCCATTATTCGCCGGAATATCCGCATCAATGACATTTGCATCCTCCACCATTACCCCATCAGACTCGACATCAACATTCACCGAACTTCCTTCAACGGTTTGTACTTCCCCAGAAGGTAATTCCTCTGATGTTACCTCACCGGGAATCACATGATACTTCAGCAAATTTGTGAGTTGTTCCCTATTCTCCGGTTTCATTAACATTTCCAGCATTCCACTGGGTAAATTTGCAAATGCTTCATCCGTCGGTGCAAAAATCGTAAATGGCCCACCTTCTTTGAGTTGATCGAGTAATCCTGTTACTTTTAATACAGTTGCGAGTGTGGTGAAGCGAGAATCTGACAAAAGAACGCCGATAATATCTCCACTAATAGAGTCTCTAATTTGACCGGGGAGATCTTCAAAACTTTGAGTTAGGATCAATTCTTGGCTTTTTTCTGCGGCTACCGCTTGATTTAGAGTCGTAAATCCCGGTATATTAATGATTGTAATTGCAATCGCGATCGCTCCAATTCTACTCACTGTTTTATACTTCTGAAAATAATATTGAGTTATCATTTTATTCTCCTGATTGTCAAAATTAAATTGATGGAATAGACCATAAAACCCCGTAACTATTTCTAGCAGTACGGGGATTTTATAGCACTACGCGAATACGTGTTTGACATTTCTAAATCCTAAAACCCCTTCCCAGTCTACTGTTCCCTGATCCGGTGTTCCCTGTTCCCGATTCAAGT
>Ga0207419_1002263_pt1 | contig 12920 bp, 9 predicted proteins | sample ElkSloMetagenome_4_FD_184723 | JGI IMG/M metagenome (GOLD analysis project Ga0207419, IMG submission 184723) | Hot spring microbial communities from Elkhorn Slough, Monterey Bay, USA - MD2A (version 2) | ecosystem: Environmental > Aquatic > Marine > Intertidal zone > Estuary: Microbial mat ... | reverse complement strand
AAGGTAAAAAGAACTGCATCGGCATTCTGAAGTTCGTCTGAAGGACTCCAGGCCGCTCTAAAATATAAGGAGTCTAATTCCTGATAAAAAGGCTTGAGTTGTCTTTTATCTTCAACAAATCCATATTCTTTTTTCCTGGCATCGATGAAAGACTGTTTGCTTAAATTGGATCTGGAATCCCTTCCTATTCTTCGCTCCAAATCCTTCTTCATTTGGTCAAATGACTGTAGAGGAATTCTCTCCACGAGTTTTATAATGTGCCAGCCGTAAGGCGATTTGACAGGGCCAGCTATCTCACCGTTGTTTTTTATTGCAAAAGCTGCTTCTTCAAACTCTGCCACCATTTTTCCCGCACCAAAAGGCGGAAGTTCTCCCCCTTTGGCTGCACTTGATCTGTCGTCAGAATACTTTTTTGCCAGCTCTGAAAAATCTTCTCCAGAAGCTAATTTCTCATATACTTCATCAATGCGTTTTTTGGAGCTTACCTTAACATCTTCCGGATCTCCTTCTTCTGACCTAACCATTATGTGGGCAACTTTTACTTTGCCACGAGCAGGACGTTTATCAATTACTTTAACTAAATGATAGCCGAATTTCGTCCTAACTGGCCCCCCTACTTCACCAATAGCAGTGTTATAAACTAAATTCTCAAAAGGGTAAACCATTTGAAGTGATGTGAAATAACCCAAATCTCCTCCATTAGATTGTGCACTAGGGTCTTCGCTTTTCTGTCTAGCCACATCTTCGAAGCTATCCGGATTTTTTGCTACTTCTTTCTTAATGCCTTTAATTTTATTGAAAGCAGCCAAAGTATCTTCAGGCGAAGCTTCCAATCCAACTTTGACAAGAATATGCGCGGCTCTCACTTCATATTGCATTCTATCGTAAGCCTGACGCAAAAGGGAATCTGTTGTGGCCTTATCAACAAGATAGGGTGCTGCAAGCTGATCGCGGTATCCCTTTAATTCATTTACAAATGAATCTATCGTATCCTTTCCTAACTCTTCTGCTTCAAGAACCTTCAATTTAAAATTGATGAAAAGCTCCATGTATTCATCTAAATCTTCCTTCGTAATGAGGGTATCCTTGTTATTCTTTTTAAAGATGGTTTCAAATTCTGAACGCGTAACTTCTTTATTATCTATTCTAAGTAATGTTGGGTCTTCTGCATTTTGAGCAACAGCTTGAAGTCCAAGACCAAGTAAGATAATTAGCAATAACTGTTTCATGATAAGAATTGATATGAGATCTATTTAAAACTGTAATTTGGTGCTTCACGGGTAATTTGAACATCATGCGGGTGACTTTCTCTAATACCTGCGTTGGTGATTCGTATAAATTTTGCATCGGCGAGTTTTTCAATACTCTCAGCTCCACAATAACCCATACCGGCTCTTAAGCCACCTATTAATTGGTAAACAACTTCGGCTAAAGTACCCTTATATGGAACCCTGCCAGAAATTCCTTCAGGCACCAGTTTACCTATGTCGTCTTCGTCAGCCTGAAAATATCTATCGCTACTTCCTCTTTGCATGGCTTCTATTGAGCCCATACCTCTATATGCTTTAAATTTCCTGCCTTCGTAAATAATCGTTTCGCCGGGAGACTCTTCAACTCCGGCAAACATTGAGCCAATCATAATTGATGAAGCTCCAGCGGCAAGAGCTTTGACTAAATCGCCTGTATATCTTATTCCTCCATCAGCAATAATGGGTACTCCAAGATCATCCAAAACAGACTTCGCTTCCATAATTGCAGTTAGTTGTGGCATACCCACACCAGCAACAACTCTGGTTGTGCAAATAGACCCGGGGCCGATTCCAACTTTCACCGCATCAGCACCCGCTTCAGCTAGAAATTTTGCCGCTTCTGATGTTGCCACATTTCCTACAACGACATCTATTTCACTAAAATTCTCTTTGATTTTTTCAAGGACGCGCACAACACCTTTTGTATGCCCGTGGGCTGTATCAATAACCAGGGCATCTACACCTGCATCAACAAGAGCTTTCGCTCGTTCAACTGCATCGTCTGTTACTCCGAGTGCAGCAGCTACACGCAACCGGCCAAACTGATCTTTACAAGAATTTGGGTGCTTTTTTATTTTAATGATATCCCTGAAAGTTATTAAACCAATCAGCTTATTATCGGCATCTACTACCGGAAGTTTCTCAATTTTATAGTTTTGAAGAATATCTTCGGCCTTTGTGAGTGTGGTTCCCTTTTTAGCTGTTACCAGGTTATCCTTGGTCATAACCTCGCTGATCGGTTGACTCATTTTTTTCTGGAATCGCAAATCGCGATTGGTTACAATTCCAACAAGAATATTTTTGGAGTCTACAACAGGAATACCTCCTATCTTATTCTCAGCCATTATTTGAAGAGCATCGCCAACTGTAGCTGATTTGATAAGAGTTATAGGATCTTGAATCATGCCACTTTCAGAACGCTTTACTTTACGCACTTCTCGAGCCTGCTGCTCAACTGTCATATTCTTATGTACAACACCAATTCCTCCCTGCTGTGCGATAGCAATTGCCAGGTTCGAACCTGTTACAGTATCCATCGCTGCTGAAACAATAGGTGTGTTCAAAGTAATGTTCTTCGAAAACTGCGATTTAATATCTACCTGACTAGGTAGCACTTCCGAATAAGCGGGAACCAGAAGTACATCGTCATAAGTGAGTCCTTCTCCTAGAATTTTGCCTGAATTTAGAGACATGAGCAAACGGCTTTACAGTTATCAATAAATTCCGGCAAAAGTAATGAATTTTGAATGATGGGAAGTGCTAAAAATTATGGGAATATAAGTCCTAGAAGTTGCCGATTAGAACGAAGAGAGGGCCCTGATCTACGTAAGCCTGCCCCGAACCATCTCTGTAAACAATTATATACTGATACATATCTTCTCTCACGGGGTTTCCATTAACGGTTCCATCCCAGCCTTCTTCTATGTTGTTTGAATAGAAGATTTTTTCGCCCCACTTATTAAAAATCTCCATCTCGTAAGACTCAAAATCAATAAAGCCTGCAACGGGTTTAAAAATATCATTATTACCATTCAGTACAATGGTATTGGGAATCCACATCAGTGGTTCTTGTGTTGCGCAAGAAATATTGGATTCTGAAATAGATTGAAAACTAAATGAGTTTTCTGTTTCAACCGCCACAATTTTGTAGCAAAACTGACCTTCATCTTCCAGAAAGTCTTCTATGTCATCTTCATAAATCATCTCGCCTTCTGAAGGGACAATAGAGAGAAAGGTGAAGTCTTGTTCTGAGCCCAGTTTTCTATAAACTTCATATTCCAGAACACCTTCTTCCCAATCTTCGTAGCGATTCCATCTAAGTGTATTCACAAGATCATTTTTGTCCGTTGAAGTTTTCAGAACCACATTTCTGGCTGTATTGGTTTCAAACAATTCCTGACCACAGCCATCAAAAACCACCCATTTGTAAGTGTAAATAATATTTCTGGCATCTACATCCGTATCGGTATAGGTGAGATTGGGATCTGTATTTTGGTTGAGTGTAGTAATAGGCTGAAAAGACTGACCTGCTTCCGATCTATACAATGCGTATGTTGTTCCCACTCCATTGGGATCTTGAAATAGTTCTACTTCTAAGGTGCGATCATCTATTGTTGTAACCCGACTATTGTACGCATAGTCTACAACTTGTGGGTAAAGTGTGGTGAAGCAACTCCTGTTTGAAGTTGAAGCGCGCTGTTCTCCATTGGATAGGGCTTCAACGTAAACACAATAATCCATATTTGGAGTGATTTCTAAGTCGTATTGCAGAGTGTCTGGTTCAACTGTTAATTCATACGTTGATATACCGTCGTCTACGTGAATGACATATTTCTCAACACCTTCATTCCATCCTTCATATGGTGTCCATTCAATATTTGCGAATTGATCACAACTCTCATAGGAAGTTTCAGTGTAAATGGTAGAAACGATTTGATTAAAAGAATTATCATTTCCGCACTCATCAAATGCAATCACGACCATATTGGTAGGGCCCGTTTGACTTGCCTGTTCATAAACGTAATTGGTAACGTTATTTTGGGCGGGAATGAATTGTAGATTAATAAATTGATCGGGGTTTCCAACTTGTGACACTACGCTCTGAATCAGGTATTCGAACAAATCAGGTGCCGGACTCGGGTACCAGTAGATTTCTGCACTTCCTGTCAAAGGATTTATCAATACTGTCTCAATTTCTGGCGGTACAGGACCCAAGAGGTCCTGAAATTCATCAATATTCGTTTGAGAAAGCATTTCGCAGTTTCCTTCTTCGTAACTTACGTTATACTTAATCTCTACCGGGTCTTCTCCTTCATCGATACACAATCCGTAAATGGTATCATTATAAGAAAGCTGAGCGGGTGTCAATGTGGCTATAAGTGTTTCAGCCGGTTCACCATTTATTTGTCTGTAAATATTGTAAACACCATCGTTCGTATTGGACTTGGGTTCATTCCACTCTAAAGATGCTACGGAATTTAGACTCCCTATAGCCGGATTAAGCTCCAGAAAAAGTGTTGAAACTGTATCGCTTGGTGAAGATTCAGAGCCGTTATCCGCGGTTATAATGTAGTAAGAAACAGGTTCAATTTCAGGAGTCGCCACGAAATCCAGCCATTGCAATGCATCACCCGACTGAACATTCCCGATATTATTCCAACCATTGCCATCATTATTATTTCTGAAAATTAAATAGTCAGCTCCGGCGGGAACATTTTCAGCTTCATTCCAGGTGAGAAATACGGATACATCATTTTGAACTGTAGCACATATTTCTTCTGGAGGATTTAATTGACCAAAAGCCGTACGAACCAGGAAAATGGAGAGTAAACCAAAAAAATATTTTAGGTTAAAAATGTTCATCAACCAATAACTTAAACAATTAAACGCGTACGTTCTCTTATTATTTGACGAAAATAACATCAATTCGTTGCGTATTTCCTGCAATTCTTACAGTTTATAAAAGAAGAAGTGTAAATTCCCTATCTTATTTTTTCAACTCTATTGAACTATTAGAGCAGCTTGCATTCTGCTGGATGCTTCGTTAAACTCCATAATCAATTCATTTACTATCGATTGCACTGGCTTAATTTGATTTACCATTGCAGAAACTTGCCCGATTTCGAGTTCTCCGTTATCAAGATCACCTTCAAACATTCCTTTTTTAGCCCTTCCCTTACCCAGAATATCTCTGATCTCAGACACAGGAGCGCATCTATTATAGGCTTCCTGTACTTGCTGATAAAAGGCATTTTTTAGTAGCCTTACTGGCGCTAACTCTTTTAGGGTCAGTTCTGTAGACCCTTCAGCTGCCTTAAGAACTTCATTCTTAAAGTTTAAATGTGCTGAACTCTCATCAGAAGCAACAAACCTGGTTCCTATTTGAACGGCATCGGCGCCCAGGGCCATAGCGGCAAACATCGCTGCTCCGCCGCTTATTCCCCCGGCTGCAATAAGCGGCAAATCGATGGCAGACCTTACCGCAGGAATTAAGCACATCGATGTAGTTTCGTCACGCCCATTGTGCCCACCGGCTTCAAAACCTTCACAAATTACCGCATCAACACCGGCTTCCGCTGATTTAATAGCAAATTGAGAGCTGCTCACAACGTGAATAACCGTTATATCATGGTCTTTCAGGAATGGAGTTAGCTTCTTCGGGTTACCAGCTGAAGTAATTACAACCGGAACGTTATTCTCTACAATTGACTTAAGATGCTGATCAATATCCGGATAAAGTAAAGGAAGATTAACGGCAAAGGGTTTACTCGTAGCTTCTTTACATTTTCTAATATGCAATTCCAAAACTTCCGGATACATGGAACCAGAGCCAATCACCCCAAGAATTCCTGCATTGGCGCTCGCTGAAGCCATCCTCCAGCCACTGCACCAAACCATTCCGGCCTGAATTATTGGATATTTTACACCCAGCAGTTTTGTAACAACATTTTCCATGTACCGTACTTTTAAGCATTCAAAGTTAGAATCATGATTAGTTTAAATTGGGTATTCGTGCTAATTATTAATTCTTCTTTGAGCTAACTTTATATATTTGCCTTTGTGCTAAGAAAAAACCTGATCTTAACTTTTACTATTGCTTTTATTAGCAGCAGCTTAATCGCTCAATATCGCTGGGATTTTGGTGTGAATATTGGCGCTTCAAACTACCTAGGAGAAATAGGTGGGGAAGAAGAGACGAGAAGAGATTTTGTGTTTGACATGAAGCTAAACCGAACCCAAATGGTTTTTGGAGTTTTTGGGCGGTATAAAATTACACCTCAACTGGCAGTTAATATGGGTGTTAATTATGGAAGAGTAAAAGGAAGCGACAGTAATTCTGAGAATCCTGCGCGGGTTGCGAGAAACCTGAGTTTCCAAAATGATATTCTGGAAATATCAACGCGCCTAGAGCTTACACTATTGTACGATAATGATGTAGGCGGAAGAGGGTATTACAACCCAGATTTTAGACTTTACGGATTTTTGGGCGCGGGGGTCATTCGGCATAACCCCAGAGCAACTTATAACGGAACAGATCAAGATCTAATTGGTGAACTTCTTGACCTGCAGCCTTTAGAAACGGAAGGCGTTTCATATAGCCTTTGGCAATTCAGCCTTCCAGCGGGTATTGGTTTATACTTTACGCACAAGAAGGTTCATAGATTTGGCTGGGAAATTGGATACCGAACTACATTTACTGATTACATAGATGATGTTAGCACAACCTATGCTTACAGTGTGGGTGATAATTCATCTATTACAGCTGAAATGGCAAATAGGACGACAGAACTATCGCTAGAGAATGCTGCTTCATACGCTGATGAATTCGACCTAGATACGCCAAATGCGGGAAGTTATGATGTGGGTCAAAAAAGAGGCGATCCAACAAATAACGATGGTTATCTCTTTACGCAATTCAGCTACAGCTATGTAATTAAAGGAAAAAGTAGTTTTTACCGCAGAAGATATACCAATAGAGGTGGCTCAAAACGCATTAGACGTAAAAGCAGAGCTAAGTTTTAAGCCAAAATTGGTTTATTTTTCGCAAGGGCTTTAAGGCTGTTGTGAATGGAAATCTCTTGAGTCCGTTAATTTCCCAGGCCAATCGGTCTTCTTTATTAGCAATAATGCGGTTTTTGATAGATTGATTACTCTTACCACCAACTTTCATTTTTACTAGAATTCTCGGAATATGAAATGAACTAATCCCATGCTTATAAAGAAGTCTGAGCATCAATTCGTAATCTGCACTTATCTTGAATTGCGTATTAAAACCGCCCCATTTCTCTAACAACTCTCTTCTCACATAAAATGTAGGGTGCGGAGGCATCCAGCCTTGCTTAAACCTGCTTTGTTTATATTTCTTCTCTTTCCAGTTGCGCAAAACTTTACCGATGTTTTGAGCGCTTACATATTGAAGATCTCCAAAGACTGAGTCTGTTCTCTCCGCATCAAAGGTTCTTGCGATCAGTTCAAGAATATCGTTATCAGCAAAAACATCATCTGCATTTAAAAAGCCGACAATATCTCCCGAAGCAATTGCCAGACCCTTGTTCATGGCATCATAAATTCCAGAATCTTTTTCAGAAATTAGCTTGTCAATTTGCTCGGATCTAGACTTTAGAATTTCGAGTGTTCCATCCGAAGACCTTCCATCAACAACGATATACTCAACATTCTTATATGTTTGATTTTTTACGGAATCCAGAGTTTCATCAATAGTCTTTGACGCGTTGTAACAAACCGTAATAAGAGATATTTTCATGCCAGGATGCGTTCTCTTACTGCAACTGCCGGATTGCCTGAATAAATCATGTTTGGGTCTAAGTTTCTCGTAGCCACTGAACCTACCGTGAGTACGGACTGATTACCACATAATACCCCTGGGCAAACAATAGATTTAGCGCCGATCCAGGCTCCATTATCAATGCGTATTTCATTCATTATCAAGTCAAATCCAGGCGATTTGTAGTTGTGGTTACCTGTAAGAAGCATAGCCCCTTGAGAAATACAAACATTGCTTCCAATCTCTACAGTTATGAGATTATCAATCCATACCTTCTCTCCTATCCACGAAAAATCGCCAACTCTTAAATACCACGGGTGCTTAATCAATACGGATGGTTTAATGACGACTCCCTTGCCAATTTTAGCTCCGAACAACCTAAGAATAAAGCGCTTAATAGATGAAATTGGTAATAAATAAGATTGAAAAAATACAGCACTAAAGACTCCCCATAAAATACGCTTTCCAATCCAAGCTCCCGGGTCATATTCCGGATTCTCGTACGAAGACAAATCAACCTTATGCATCAAAGAGTTCTTTATACGAAGATAAATTTCCTTTTAAATCAATTCGCCTGGAGAAACGCGACGCTATTCCTTTAGTATATGAGTTGTAATCGGTTTCACTCATATGAGCGATTTTTTCAATGTAAGCTGAAAAGGCAGAGATATCAGTAAGCGGATAGTCTGCACCAAGATTTTCTTCATCAAGATTTTTCCAGGGTGTATTATCAGAGATAAGCACGGGTAGGTTATGATGAATAGCTTCTACGATTGCGTGACCATAATTTTCTCCTAATGTAGGTAGAAAAAACAGGTGAGCTGATTTGTAATAAATGTCGATTTCTTCGGGATTCTTATGCCCCAGGAAGGAAATTTCAAATCTTTCTTTAAGCGTAGCTGCCCTTTGCCTGCATTTTTCGAAATACTTCTGATCGTATACAGAACCTATAAATATCATCTTAACCTGAATATCAGATTGTATCTGCTTCAGGCATTCAAGAGCAAATTCTATGTTTTTCTCCGGCGCTATTCTGGCCACTGAGACGATGTTAATCTCATCCTGGTTTTTCTTTCTTTTTTTTGATTTCTTTTCCGATCCAGAGCTGGAGAGATTAGGAACAATCACAAAATTATTGCGAGGGAAGTACCTGGAAATATCTGATTTTTCTTGCTTGGAAGTAGCGTGAAAAGTAACATTCGAAAAAATTCCTGAAAGCCTGGCAAACAGTAAATAGACCATTTTTTTAAAAGGCTTTATGCTCAATGCTCCTTTAGCGAGCATTCCTCTTGGCGCTACGATTATTTTTCTCTTTGAACCCTTCAAAGCCAATAATGGGTTTATTGAGAAAGCTTTACTAAATACTCCATTAATGTAGACCACATCAGGGTTAATTCTGTCTATAATTGCACCGCATGTGTTTATCTGCTGATTTTTAGGAGGCAAATAAATGAGTTTAATACCGTAAGATTCTATCCAGGTATTCACCTGAATTCCAGCGTAAGCTTCTGTATCCAGATAATCGCGATCGCCACAAACCAGAAAAATATTAAAATCTTTATTCAGGTGCTTTACCAGATTAGCCAGAGAACGAATGGGTCCACCGGCCTTATAACCGGGCAGAAACCAGTCTGAAAAAATTAGAATCTGTTTTTTAGTTGATCCCATTGCGATTCATCCATGATTGTAAAATACACAGATACCAAATGCGCGACCAGGAAACTGATGGATCATCCTCCAGAAATCTACTCCAACGCGAGTGGAGCACTTTTGACGAAAACTCAGGCCTTTTGGCTAGATCAGCAATACTGTCGGAACAAAATTCCTTAAGCTCATTTTTCATCCAGACCTTCCACGGAAATGTGAAGCCCATTTTTTCTCTTTGATGCACTTCTTTGGGCAGAAAGTCGCCCATGGAGTCTACCAGCAACTTTTTAGGAGAGCTTGGATATTTATAGCGGTCAGGAACAGAGAGAGCGAGACTTACCAGTTCATGGTCAAGAAAAGGAACTCTTACTTCAAGTGCATGAGCCATGCTCATTTGATCTGTATCGCGCAAGAGTACAGCTTGTAAATAAGTAATTAATTCAGCATAGCTCACCTTACTTAAGCGATGCATCTTAAAGCCGGTAGTTTCTACTCCTACTGCATCCTGAACAATATTGAAAACTGCATCTAAACTTTTTGGTTTTTGGTCTAGTAGAGCCTCTATATTCTCCTTTGAAATTACTTCTCTGCTGTATTGATACACATACTCCAGGTCAAGATAGTCTTCCGTAATAACCTGACGTATTTTCTCGGAACCGATTCCGGGTCTTAACTTTTTGTAAATACTCCCCCCAAGGGCACGCATAAATTTAGGAAAACTCATTAGCCAGCCTTTATCGCGCAAGTCGTAGAATTGCGAAAAAATGGGATATCCGGCAAAGAGTTCGTCTCCACCTAGTCCTGAAAGGGCAACGGTAATTCCAGCCTGTTTAGCTGCTTCAGAAACTACGTAAGAATTAATTCCATCGCCGGAAGGATGATCCATCGCGTCAATCGCTGAAGGGAGCTTATCAATTAGAATATGTGGATCTAAGTCAATTTGCATATGGTCTGTCCCATACATTCTCGCCACATGTCGTGCATACTTTGCTTCGCTGAATTCTCCCTCTTGAAAATTTATATTGAAGGTTTTCAAGGAGCCAGAAACATGTTGTGATGCTAGGGCTACTATTGCAGATGAATCTATTCCACCTGACAGAAAAGCTCCCATTGGAACATCGCTGATTAAGCGTCGCTTCACCGCCGTGCTCAGCCTTTCCTGTACCAATCCTTTCACATTGTCATAGCTCATTTGCTCAACAGAACTCTCCAAATCAGATTCAGGCGTCCAAAAGCTTTCGGTGTGATACTCATTATCTGAAATGGACAGGATACTTCCCGCGGGCACCATATAAATTCCACTGACGATTGTGTTCGTTCCATGCACTGTTTGATACCTGAGATAATCACCAAGCGCATTTTTATTTAACTCAGCTGAAATATGACCTGACTGAAGAATGGACCGAATTTCACTTGCAAATACTGTTCTAAGACCTGTTCTGGTGTAATAAAGTGGCTTGATTCCCAAACGATCTCTCGCTAAGAGTAGTTCTTGTCTTTCTCTATCCCACAATGCAAAAGCAAACATTCCATTGCACTCTTTCAAAAAAGCCTTTCCCCACTTGACCAGCCCTGCCAGTAAAACTTCAGAGTCAGAATTAGATTGAAAGGGATATTCACTCAGTCCTTTCCTAAGGCTGCGATAATTGTAAATTTCACCATTAAAAACCAGGGTATATCTGCCAGACGGATCGCTCATGGGTTGATTGGCAGATCCCGAAAGATCAATTATACTCAGTCGGGTATGTCCCAGAGCCACGTTGTTGTCTATGTAACTTCCTTCGGCGTCAGGGCCTCTATGATTGAGAGCGCTGACCATTTTGTTAAGTCTTTCGCGCGCAGAGTTTTCATTTTCTAAGCCGTGAATTCCACAGATTCCACACATAACTAGCTAAGAATGTACACAGTATTGTTCAGAATTTTTTTAATTCCATCTTCCAGATAAATAAGATCCCTGCCCAGAATACTCATCATTTTAGAATTATCTGGTAGTCTTCTTTGCATATCTCCCTCCTTTAGGGGCGGTAAGTAGAAAATTTTAGACTTTGAATCTGTAATCCGTATTATTAAATCGGCCAATTGGTAAATACTCACTTCTATATTTGAACCGATGTTGATTACATCGTTTAGCACTTCATTTTCATAAAAGACCTTTAGGCATGCGTCTATATTGTCATCGATGTAGCAAAAGGTCCGTGTTTGCGATCCGTCGCCGTAAACTGGAATGTCCTCATTACTGAGAGCCGCCTTTATAAATTTAGAAATCACAAAATCCGGGCTCTGCTTGGGTCCGTAAGTATTAAAGAACCGAAAAATTGTAAAATCCAAATCGTACTCTTGTTGATAAGAGCGTAAAAAAGCCTCGCCTATATTTTTTACGATGGCGTAAGGCAATTTAGAATTTAGCGGTGTAGTTTCTTCATTTTGCGGTATTTCTACCGGCTCGCCGTAAACTTCCGAGCTGCTCGAAAACAATACTCGTTTCACGCCGGTATTCTTACTCAAATCTAAAATATTCCTGATTCCATTAATGTCGTCAAGAACTTTTACTGGATTCTCCAGAGTTCTAATGACTCCCACCGTCGCGGCATAATGGAAGACATAGTCAAACTTATAGGCCAAGAAAACAGCAGAGATATCCTTGTAATTATTTACATCGCATTTTATGAATTGAACATTATCAAACTGCCCTTTAGGCACCTTATCAGTACTTCCTGTCTGCAAGTTATCTACGACTACAACCTGATTCTCTTTTCTGCCAGATAGTTTGTAAGCGAGTTCACTTGCGATAAACCCGGCCCCACCAGTTACTAATATTCTATTCATCATTTAATATTTCTTTAGCAGATTGCACCCAATCTGAAATGGTGTAAGAAGAAGCTAGCTTCTTGCTGAACCTACCCATTTCAAAAAGAATTGAATCTGTGGTAGATGTCATTCGCTCCATGGCTTCCAGTAGCGATTGAGTATTCTTTGGTTTAATTTCAAAACCGTTTTTTCCTTCATCCAAAAAAACAGATCCTGCACCTACTTTGTCAGAGCAAATTATAGGATAACCCGCGCTGGCAAATTCATGGACCACTACTCCCCATGGCTCCTTCCAACTGGGGAGTAAAAATACTCCTCCTTGTCGGACAAAATTATCCAAATCAACGGGTTGAACAAAACCATGGTGATGTATCTGCGGGTGTTTTGGCCTTTGGTCGAATAGTTCTCCTGTTCCCGCACAGTGCAGCTCCCAACTGTGCTTTTCAAGTCTTTGAAAGGCCGAAAACAGTTCATTAACCCCCTTGAAATCAACGTATCTGCCGACATAAACAAATCTTTTTGGAAAAACTGTGCGTTCCGAATTAACATCGAGCTCTTTGAAATGATTAAAATCTGCCGTGTAAAACTTTTGCCAGATTTTATCATCCTTAAAGCCCAGCGCCTTAGCAAATTCGAATTGCGGCGGGCCA
>Ga0207419_1002261_pt1 | contig 12922 bp, 9 predicted proteins | sample ElkSloMetagenome_4_FD_184723 | JGI IMG/M metagenome (GOLD analysis project Ga0207419, IMG submission 184723) | Hot spring microbial communities from Elkhorn Slough, Monterey Bay, USA - MD2A (version 2) | ecosystem: Environmental > Aquatic > Marine > Intertidal zone > Estuary: Microbial mat ... | reverse complement strand
CCATTTAATCCTCAATCCTTCCCCCGGTTTCTGGGAAATGCAGCAACGCATTTTAACCTTTCATCAAAATATTGGCAGTGGTACGAGCGTGCATCCTTACTGCTCGCCGTGGTACAGTTGGCTGTTAATGGGGCGGCCTGTGGCTTATTTTTATAACACGGCTCGTAACCTCGAAGACGCGATTTTGGCTTATCCTCCCCTTCCCCAAGAAGCAGTGGAGGTGATCTATGATGTTCATGCCATGGGCAATCCGATCTTGTGGTGGCTGAGTACGGGGGCGATCGCGCTCTTTTTAGTATTTATGCTGTATCGCTTGCTGTGGGGGCGATTGTGGCAGATGCGCTTGTTGTCTTCGACGGAGATCGGCTTTTATCTGTTGCTCAACTACGGCGCGAATCTGTTACCCTGGCTGAAAGTTTCCCGTTGTACGTTTCTGTATCATTATATGAGTGCGTCGATCTTTGCAACCTTAGCTTTAGCATGGTGGATCGATTTATGGTTGCGTCGCGATCGCTACTGGCATCGACAACTCGCGATCGCGTTGATTGTCGCGATCGTTGCCGCCTTTATCTTCTGGTTGCCCATTTATCTCGGTTTGCCGTTATCCCCCGAAGGCTACCGTTTGCGAATGTGGTTTGATCGTTGGGTTTAAGATTAAAAGCTGGCGATCGCGATCGCGGCAGGATCGGAGGTATCCTGGTTAATTGGGCTACGAAATTTTGCCGTAATTGCCACAGTCACCATTTTTTTGCCCTAGGAGGAAAATTGAAACTTCGGAAAATCAGACAAGAGTGGCTTTCTAATGTGAAAGCCGATATTTTAGCGGGTGCAGTGGTGGGTTTAGCCTTAATTCCCGAAGCGATCGCCTTCTCTATTATTGCAGGAGTTGACCCGAAAGTGGGACTTTATGCCTCTTTTATTATTGCGGTAATGACCGCCTTTTTAGGGGGCAGACCCGGATCGATTTCTGCGGCTACCGGGGCCATGGCGTTACTGATGATCGATCTAGTCAAAGACCACGGCTTACAATACTTATTCGCGGCTACCTTGTTAACCGGAATCTGGCAACTGGTGTTTGGCTTTCTCAAACTCGGACGGCAGATGAAATATGTACCTCGTTCGGTGACCATTGGCTATATCAATGCGTTAGCGGTATTGATTTTTCTGGCACAGTTACCGCAACTTACCAATGTACCAGCGACGGTGTATGTGTTGACGGGTCTTTCCTTGGCTATTATTTACATTTTGCCTCGATTTACCAAAGTCATTCCTTCTCCCTTGGTAGCCCTTGCCGTCATGACCCTAGCGGCGATCGCCCTCAGACTCGAAGTTCCCACCGTGGGAGACATGGGGGAATTACCCGGCAGCTTACCCTTGTTTGCCCTGCCCCAAGTTCCCTTAACTTTAGAAACGCTGAGGATTATTCTACCGTATTCGCTCACCTTAGCCATCGTCGGCTTATTAGCGTCATTTCTCACCGCTTCCCTCGTCGATGAACTCACAGACACCCCCAGCGACAAAAACCGAGAAGCCAAAGGACAAGGAATTGCTAATATCACCACCGCCTTTTTTGGGGGCATGGCCGGCTGTGGCATGATTGGACAATCGGTGATTAATGTCCAGTCGGGTGGACGAGGCCGCTTATCCACTCTGGCCTCTGGCTTATTTCTCTTATTTGCTATTCTAGTTTTGCAAGATTGGGTCAAACAAATGCCCATGGCGGCTTTAGTTGCCGTCATGATTATGGTGGCGATCGGGACATTTCGCTGGTCATCCTTCACAAATATTCGCCGCATTCCCCGCAGTGAAACTTTAGTAATGTTAACTACCATGTTCGTGACTATTTTCACGCGGAATTTTGCCCTCGGTGTGGTGACGGGAATTGTGATGAGTACAGTGTTTTTCTCCCGCAAAATTGCCGATTTAGTCTTGGTTAAGAGCGTTTTAAGTACAGATGGCACTCACCGAACTTATCAAGTGTTTGGACAAATTTTCTTCTTATCCAAAGAAGACTTTATCAAGTCATTTGACTTTAGCGAATTTGTCGATCGCATCACCATTGATTTGACCCAAGCCCACCTTTGGGATCAAGGGGCTGTAGAAATGCTCGATCGCGTCGTGATTAAATTCCGCCGTAACGGGGCTGATGTCGAACTGGTAGGATTAAATCAAGCCAGCGCCACATTATACGATAAACTAGCGGTCTACAAAACTCCAGAAATTACTCAAAGTTCTGAAGTTCCTAACTAACCATCCCCATCCCCTAATTCTGACAAATAATCCCCAATAATGAAAAGTATTTTGATTTGCACCGATGGGTCTTCCTTTGCCGAAACTAGCTATCGGTATGGGGCAGATGTAGCTAACCGACTCCAAGCGCCAGAGACAACCCTTGATGTTTTGTGCGTTACAGATATTCGCACTCAGCAAGTCATTTCTACCGGAAACTTTAGCGGCAGTATTGGCATTGATGCTTCCGAAAACTTACTCAATCGTTTGGTTGATTTAGAACACGAAAAAGCCAAACTCAACCAGCGACGAACAAGGTTAATTTTGCGAACGGCTGTGCAAAATTTGAAAGCCGAGGGCATTGACACAATTCACCCCATCCACAAAACCGGGTTTCTGGTAGATTGCTTAGAGGAATTTGAGCAGAATTATGATTTAATTATCCTCGGAAAACGCGGTGAAAATGCCGATTTTGCTTCGGGGCATTTGGGTGGAAATGTCGAAAGAATTATTCGCAGTGGTCGTAAACCTTGCTTGGTAACTCCCCAAGAATATCAGCCGCTTGAGCGAGTGCTTTTAGCTTATGATGGTAGTCCCACAGGACAGAAAATGTTACAATTTATGGGCAAATCTCCGTTATTTAAAGGGATGGATATCCATGTTGTCAAGGTAGCTAAAAGTAAAGATAGTACCACGGTAAATGCTAGATTACAAACAGCAGAAAAAGCCTTACAAGAATCGGGATTTAACCCGGTCATTTGCCGTTTAGAAGGAGAACCCGAAAAGGCGATCGCCTCCTATATTACCGCCCAAAATATTAGCTTATTACTGATGGGTGCTTACGGCCATAGTCGGATTCGCAATTTAGTTATTGGTAGTACCACCGCCCAAATGTTGAGAAGTAGTAATATTCCGGTATTGTTATTCCGTTAATGTCACCAAATTCATACCGCTTCAATAGAGAGAAATTTTTATGCAAATAACCAACAAAATCCACTTCCGCAACTTCAAAGGAGATATTTTTGGCGGACTCACTGCTGCCGTCGTTGCCTTACCCATGGCCCTCGCTTTCGGGATTGCTTCGGGGGCTGGCGCTTCTGCGGGTTTATGGGGGGCAATCTTGATCGGCTTTTTCGCGTCTTTATTTGGCGGTACTCCTAGCCTGATTTCTGAACCCACCGGCCCGATGACGGTCATTGTTACGGCAGTAATTACCGAATTAGTAGCCAACAGTCCAGACCGACAAACCGGACTGGCCATGGCTTTTACCGTGGTGATGCTGGCAGGAGTCTTTCAAATTTTGTTTGGCGTTCTGCGCTTGGGCAAATACATTACCATGCTTCCGTATAACGTCATTTCAGGGTTTATGACCGGAATTGGCGTGATTCTCATTTTCTTACAAATTGCCCCTTTTATCGGGCAAGAAACCCCGCCTGGTGGCGTAATTGGAGTAATTAGGGCTTTCCCCAATTTAATCGCTAATATTAGCCCTTGGGAAACCGCGTTAGGGGTAATTACCCTGGCGATTCTATTCTTTTACCCTTCATCCCTGAAAAAACTTGTCCCACCTCAACTGGTCGCTTTGGTGATTGGTACGGCCATTTCTTTGATTTTCCTGAAAGATATGGACATTCGCACGATCGCAACCATTGGCGAGATTGTCCCCGGTTTGCCAGAACTACAAATGCCGACATTTACCTCAAACAATTTGCGGTTAATGTTTGTTAATGCCATGGTTCTAGCTATGGTGGGTTCTATTGATTGCCTTTTAACTTGTTTGGTTTCTGATAGCTTGACCCGGACTGAACATAAATCCAATAAGGAGTTAATTGGTCAAGGAGTTGCCAACTTAATTACGGGTTTATCGGGGGGTATTGCGGGTTCTGGGGCAACTACAGCCACCGTGGTCAATATTCAAGCCGGAGGACGCACCGCTTTAGCAGGAATTACGCGGGCTTTAGTGTTATTAATTGTCGTGTTATGGGCTGCCCCTTTAACTTCAGGCATTCCCCTGGCTGTGTTAGCCGGAATTGTCTTAAAGGTGGGGATTAATATTATTGATTGGAGCTTCCTCAGACGGGTTCATCAAATTTCTTGGAAGGCTGCCGGAATTGTTTATAGTGTGGTCTTTCTGACGGTATTTGTCGATTTAATGGTCGCGGTGGCTGTGGGCGTTTTCATTGCTAATATTTTGACCATTGAACGTTTAGAAGAATTGCAATCAGAGTCCGTAAAAGCGATTACCGATGCTGACGATCAAATTGTGATGACTGAAGAAGAAAAGCAAATTTTAGATGCGGCCAATGGTCGGGTTTTGCTGTTCCATTTAAGCGGGCCGATGATTTTTGGGGTGGCTAAAGCCATTGCCAGAGAACATAGTGCGATTAGTCATTATGATGTTTTGATTGTTGATTTGGGTGAAGTACCCGTTCTCGGTGTGACTTCTTCTTTAGCGATTGAAAATGCGATTCAAGAAGCGATCGATGCGGAACGAGATGTGGTTGTGGTGGGGGCTACAGGAAAAGTGAAACGTCGCTTAGAAAAGTTGGGCATTGCTGGTTTAATTCCAGGGGATCATTGGATGGGCGATCGCATCACGGCGTTGAAACAAGGTTTACGCATTGTGCAGCAAAAAGATGCTTCGAGCTATGACAATATTCCTGAGTCGGTTTTGCCGGGTTCTTAGCAGGTATCAAACTATAAAGTATCTAATCCCAAACATCTCAAAAAACATTATCGGAAACTGCGTAGAGCGCACAAAAACTTTATTACTCAACTCGCTAACAAATCCACTGGGGAACGAGGATAGGGTTTGAGGAGAGTTTGGGCTTGGTAAATGTGGAAAACGTCGGTAATTTCTCCTCCTCGTTTTAAGGGGATGGTGCCAATTTCGGTAAAGGTGCGAAAATAGTTACTAAAATCATCAGTGACTCCGGGCATTTCATGGAAGCGTTCGAGGGTAATATATAAGCCATTTTGATTGACAAATTCTCCCGGTTGTGACCAAGTAGCAAAGCCGCGCATATCTTTACTAAAACAGGTGATGGGAATGTCTTGAATGGGGGTAATGGCCATGCTGAGATAGCCACCGAGATAGTAAGCGTTACTGAAGATAAAGTCGCTGTTGGCTAGGGCTTGACGTAGAGAGGGATGATCGAGGAAGCCTTGGCGTAGTTGCGTAATATCGATTAATTCTCGCGAGGGGTCTTGTTTGGGGGCAATAAAGCCGCCGAATAAGGCAAAATTGCTGGGTTTTTGTAATGTACCGAGATTGAGATGCAGTAGGACGACAATGAGTAGGGTGGTGAGGAAAATTGCTGTACCGCTAATCCAACGACGAAACCCTAAGCGAGACTGCTGCTGCCAATCTACGGCGCGATCGCCCAGTAGTATCGTTAAACCCCAAAATCCTGGCATGGGCCAAGCGGGCAGAATCGCCTCTTTGCCCCCCAGCAAGGTGAATCCGAGGGTGAGGGGGAGGGATACGGCGAGAATAAGACCTTGCTTTTCGAGAAATTCGCGACTAAATTTAATTTTGGGATGTAGTTTGGGAAAGGTGTGGCTGATTTGAGTGGAGAGCGATCGCGCTGAAATCCACCACAACGGTAAACCCATTGTCGGACAAAGATATCCCACCGTCATTAACCACACTAACAGCACTTTGAGCCAGCTAAACCCCGGTTTCTCGATTCCGGTTTCCGGTTCAAAGCGAGAGGAGAGTTGGAACTGAAAAGACACCCAATCGTGTTGAAAATTCCACCACCACAAGGGAAACAGCGTCAAGCCAAACGCCAGCAAACCCAACCCCAGCCAACGGGAAGTCAAAACGCAGCGATGACGGGGGCTGAGAATGACAAAGCAAAATAAGCCAAATCCGAGCAGAAAGCCGTGATATTTGGCTAAACAAGTCAAGCCGACGAGAATGCTGATTAACACTAACTTGGGGGTGGGTTGATATATTTTTTCCCCGAAAAACTCTCTTACCGCTACATACAGCGTCCCCGTCCAGAAAAAAATCAACGGCCCGTCTGGCAATGTCATTGTCCCAAAGGCGAGGAAAAAGACCGGAATGACGCTGGAGATAGCGAGGGTGTATTGGGCGGCTTTGAGACCGAATAAACGGCGGCTGGTGAGATATAACAGCAGTAAACTCCCGGTGTACAGCAACAGCGTACCCATGCGGATCGTAAATTGCGAGACAATCCCGGTTAACCACACCCCGAATCCGGTGGTAAAAGCTACCAAAAGGGGATGGTCGAAGTAACTCCAATCGAGGTGTTGGCTGTAGAGATAGTAGTAGGCTTCGTCAAAACCGGGATATAGCCACAATGCGATAAGGCTGCGGAATACTAAACCACCGAGTAACCAAGCTAAAACGATTTGAGTTTCGCGCTGTTGCAGGGCTTTGCTGATATCTTTCATCGGGCGATCGCGTCGGGAACGTTACAGATTGTAAACTGCTATGGTAGCTTGTGGATTCGAGACCGCGATCGCATCTTCTCAAGTTCCCACTCTTTCTCAGTTACCGCTAACCGCTAACGTCCGTAACGTCCTACTAACTCTGTTGCTTCTAAAACATGACCACTCATTGCGGCTTGTAACTGGGCTTTGGTTGCACCAGAATTTAACCCCAAAACGCGATCGAGGGCGTACAGTTTAAAGAAATAACGGTGGGTTCCATTGGGAGGACAAGGCCCACCATAACCTAAGTTGCCAAAATCATTGGTTCCTTGGGTTCCCCCACCGGATAACTTTTCTTTTTGGGTCGAAAGTCCTTCGGGGAGTTGACGGATTTGGGTCGGAATATCGTACACCACCCAATGGACGAAGGTATAATTGGGCGCGTCTGGATCGTCTACAATCAGGGCTAAACTGCGAGTTTCGGTGGGAATATTCTCCCACAATAAACTCGGAGAGGTATCCTGGCCATCGCAAGTATAAGGGGCAGGAATCAAGCCGTTTGCGGTAAATGTTTTGCTGGTCAGTTCCATAAAATCAGATCGAAAATTACAACCGTTTTAACCTAGCTTGGGAATTTTCCTAAAATCGTCAATCTCTTGGTAGAAAGTCGTCTTACTTCGATATCTGGGCTACCTAGAACCCCCTTTTTTGTAAAGTTTTGTAAAGAATACGCGATCGCTGCATAAAATCCATCCTTTTGGCCCGAGAAGTCAGTGAAGGCTTACTGAACGACCAATGTATCTACCGGAAACTGACACAGCTTGGGATGATTTTGTCTGTCCAGCGTTAGAACAGTTTTGGAAACTGGGAAAACAACGCGACAGCAACGATTTTTTGCTTATTTCACCGCAAACTCGCCAAAAATACCCGATTTCTGAAGTCGAGGCTTGGGCGTTGCGTCACTTTAATGGGCGTTTCCAGGTGAAACAGATTCAAGCCCAAGTGCAAAAAAAGTTTCCTGATGCGTCTGGGGATTTAGTTGCGGGGTTGATTCAAAAGTTAATTGAATGGGAGGTGTTGGCTTTTGGAAATGAGGCAGATAACCCGACTCCAACGGTGGACACTCCGGCGTTAAAGTCAACTGTTCAATGGCGTTTTAACCCGGATGGATATTGGATTCTTCGCAATCGGGGCGATCGCACTTTTTTACAAGTCAGTTGTCAGGATAAAAATGCGATCGAACAGTTGGGCGTTTTATCGAGTCAAGCGATTTTAGCCGAGTTTTGTCTTCCTCCCACTCATTTCCAACGGCTGTTACAAATGTTGGCAGCGACGGGAATGTTAGAGGGAACGCAACCGATGAAAAAGCAGAAGCGGGGTAAGTTTAATCCGTTGCAACTGTTGTTTTTTAAAATCCCTTTATTTAATCCCGATCCTTGGCTGAATCAACATATTGACAAAATCCGCTTTTTCTGGTCGAGAATATTTGCTTTTGGTTTACTTTTCTTCCTGGCCACGGCTTGGGTTTACGGCACTCATCAACGGGGGGAAATTCTCAAGTTTGGGCAAGATTTAATGCAGGCTTCTGGGTCATCTTTATTGATTCCTTTTGCCTTACTTTCAGTTTCGGTGGTGACTTTACACGAACTCGGTCACGCTTTCACGCTTAAGAATTATAGCGGCGATGTTCCCGAAGTGGGGTTGCTGTTTATGTGCTTATTTCCGGCAGCTTATACAGACACAACTGACCAATATTGTTTATCGCGATTTTACCGCATTTTAGTAGTCGGGGCTGGGGTAATTGTTCAGATTACAATCGCCGCGATCGCCTTGTGTTTGTGGAATTTTACGGTGGCTGGTAGTTGGTTACATACAGCGAGTTTTTTGTTGATGGTTGCGGCTTTATTTACCGTTGCAGTTAACTTGAATCCGATGGCAAAGTTTGACGGTTATTATCTCACAGTGGCGATTACCGGGATTAATAATTTACGCAGTCGGGCTTTTGGTTTTTATGCGAATTTACTCACCGGAAAGCCGACGCAAGAACGACCCAAGGATGCTTGGATTCTGGCGATTTATGCCCCGTTTAGTATTCTCTATATTTGGTTTATTTTCGGCTTTTTATTCTACCGTTTAGCCGATTGGCTTTTGCTTAATATTCCCACCATTGCGGGAATGTCGCTTTTAGTTTGGGCGATTTATTACTGGTGGCCCGAATCTGAATAAGTTTCACGGTTGACGAACATTTACTCAAAGTTTTAAGGATTAAGAAAAATGACGGTTACTCCCGAAAATCACACCTCTGAAAATAATCAGGTTTTGAAGCTAGTTCCCCCCCAAGCAAAACCCCCCGGACAACTCCCCCAAAAGCCTGCTGAGGAGACTTCTACCCCGACTCCCTCCCCTCAGAAAGTGGCGGCTTCTCCTTGGAAAAAGTGGGCAATTATCGGGGCTGTGGCGTTAGGAATTGGCGGCATTTCTTTGATTCCTCTGCCTAATTTTGTCACCGGAGATGCCGAAATGACTTCTCGCGAAGATGAGCGTCAAGCGATTACAATGCCAAGATCGGGTCGTGTTAATATTCAAGTCAAAACTCGCGATCCGATCGCAATGGGTGATGTAATTGCTAAAGTTGAAAGCGACGAGTTGAACAACCAAATCACTCAAGCCGAACAAAGTTTAGAACAAGCCAATGTGAGTTTAAATGCGGCGCAACAGGACTTGTTTTTGGCGCAATCTCGACTACAAGCGGCTCAAACCAATGAAAGAAATGCTCGCGATCGCGTCAATCGGAAAAGAGACGATTTAGTTAATATCGCGGTTTCTCCTCAAGCCCAACAAATTCAGCAAGAAATGGCAGCAATGCGAGAAGAAATCCAAGGAATCGAAATCGAAATTGTTGCTATTCAAGCGGATATCTTAGGCTTAACAAGTCAATATGCAGATGCTATTGAAAAAGTTAAAGCCTATCAAATTCCTGTGCAACAAGGCGCGATTTCTCCCCGGAGATTATCAGAAGCGGAAGTAGACCGAGATATGCTGGCTGCTGGGATTCAACAAAAAGAAGAAATGATTAATTTAAAACAATCCCAAATCGCCCAAAAACAAAGTTTAATTGCGGCTAAATCCGAGCAAATTAATCAAGTTGGGAAACAATTCCAAGATACAGCTTACCGCTACCAAGACGATTTGACTCAGGCGATCGCGCAAACTCAAACAGCCCAGCAGGAAGTGGAAGCTGCAACCACCAAAATTCAATCACAACAACAAGTTATCACCAAACTCAATCACGATTTAGCCCAGTTAAAACAGCAAGAAGAAAAACTCACAATCAAAGCTGAAACTTCAGGGGTTATAATCACTCCCGACTTGGATTTAAAACAAAACAAACACCTCAATAGCGGTGAAGAAATCCTCGATATTGTCAAGTTAACTGACCTAGAAGCTGAGGTCAAAATTCACCCAGAAGACCGTTATTTGGTTGAAGAAGGTGCGACGGTTCATGTTTATCTACAAGGAAATACTGACCCCTATACCGCAACAGTAGAAAATATTGATTCTATGGCCCGATTGTCCGAACAAAATCAAAAACCCATGTTAACGGTTCAGATTTTAATTGAAAATGAAGCTGAAGAATTTTTACTGCAAGAAACAGGTTATGCTCATATCAAAACTGACAATTTACGGGTATATCAAAAGGTCAGCCACGAATTTAATAAGTTGGTTAATGTTCGTAAATATGTGCCTTGGTTGACTGTAAATCGCGAACCTAATTCTTGATATTAAATCCGTTGAGATGGTGCGTTACTACTAGCGTGGCACATCTTAAATGGTGGGTTACGGCGGATTTTCAAATTACAGTTATAGGGTAGGTTTTAGCTGCCTAACCCACCCGACGTTAAAGTTAAGACGGTGCGTTACACTTCGTTAACGCACCCTACGACTTCACGGTTTAATTGTTTAAGAAACCCGGTTTCTAGCTTGAAATTTTAACCTGTGTAAGCAGATGAGAAGCCGGGGTTTTGAATTTTCGCGATTTAATTATTAAATTTCTTCTAACACCGTCTGGCTAAATTGATAATCTGTTGTTTCTGCACTCATTTGTCCGGTTTTCCATTCCTGAGACACCGGAATTTCCCCGGAAACCGGGTCATAAACGGCAAAATGATTAGACCATCGGTGGAGGGTTGAATTGCGCCGGATAATGGGTAATAAGTTACGAGGATTGTATTGTAAGGATAGGGTGTTGCGATCGCGTCCTCTTAAGGCTACATAACCGCGATTGAGAGAATCTAAATTAAGTTGTGTTTCTGGCTTGACATTGCGCTTGAATTGTGCATAATTGCCGTGGGTTTCGGGTTCGCCAATTTCCAAGGCAAAGCCCGCATAACTATTATTTGAAACTGTGGCTTTAAGGGTTGTTTCGCTGGCGTAATGTTGAGCGTATTTTTCATCGGGAATGGTGACAATTTTGGGAGAATTGAGATTAATGGGAAATAGTGCAATCCAGGTTTGAGGAAGTCGAATAAACCAAACGCGATCGCGCACTTCCCAAGTCGCTGTTTGGGGAAACTGGAAATAAAAATCCCGATTATTATTAGGACGCAACCATAGCAAAAGATTACGAAATTGAGCAATTTGATCCCCCGGATTCTTCCCCGGTTTTACCCAACCGTTACTCGTATTTGCCACAAAGAAATCAACCCCTCTATCGGGATTTTTTGCCATCAATTTAAACGGGGCAACATCCCCATCCGGGAAAGCAGAAACCAAACTGCCCATTTGATAACTATCACCGAAAAAGTTAGTTTCCCAATAGCCGGGGCGATCGCTATTTCCGGCTTTCCAGTTTTCGTATAAAGGCTTGGTTGCAAGTAATTCGAGGGGTTTAAGAAACTGCTTTCGTGCGATCGCAACAGCAACCATTGGCGGACGATAAAGACTGGTAATACAATGTAATGTATTAAGATCGGGATTAGGATTTTCGACTGAAGTATCGCCAAAATAAAGAGCAAAACTGCGGGCTGAGGCTGACCCAAATACCACATTTCCTAACCCAGTATCCCGCTTAATCGGGCCACCCCAACCGCCGCGAAAATACTTAACGGCGGCGGCAATAGAAAGCCAATCTAACGCGGCTTTTCCTAATGCTTTCACTTCTAAATTTTGGGCAAAGTCGTAGAGATTCAGATAAGCCGCAAAGGTGTGATTGTGATAATTTTCCGAGTCCCATTCCCCCATGCCAATGTTATATAAAGTGCTGACATAGCGATGCAATTTCTCAGCATAAAGTTGGCGCACCGTTTCATTTTGGGTTTCTTCTGCCATGAGGTAAATCGCAACCTCTCGCATGGCGCGTAAGTTGTCTGTATTGCGCCCATCTACCCACTTTCCCCGCCGTTGAATAGACCAATCCCTGCCGCTACCATCCCCATTCCCATACACAGGATGCGGACGGGTTAAAGGGTCTTTTTCTGTCCAAGCTTTAGCCCCGGTAAACATACGTTGTTGATACTCTGGATCGAGATATTTACCCAATAGAAAATACTTGCGGATTTGATTTTTTAAAGTAAAGGAATAATAGTAGTCAATTCCGGCGGTGTGGCGGTGATCTTCGGCTTGTACATCTTCGGCTTGGAGAAATGCGATCGCGTCTTCTTGATTCCCTGCCAAAAAATCAAACATTGCCTTAGCATAAGCCCGTTTTTCGTTTTCTTGATGGGTATTACCGTAGGGCTTACCTTGATGAAAATTGATGATAGAACGGGCTTTTGCTTAAAATTCTGCCTCTAATTCCGGTGGCCAAGGATTGCGGAGATTGACCGGAATTTCAGCCAGATTAAGATTGAGAAAATCTGGATTTGTTGCCGTTGAAAACCCTTGACTTTTAGACCCAGGCCGCGAAAAATAAGAACTAAATCCACAGCCCGCGATCGCCATCAAAGAAAAGAGCAGGACACGCCGATTCATAAACCTTTTTGCTTCTATCCTGCTTCTAGCATGAATTATTCTCGCAGATCGTCGCGCAAATCCTCCGAATCATCCAACATTTGCGGCGTGTGGAGGGGATTATCAACCACTTCTTGCGGGTCGGTGTCGGGGCTGTAACCCGGCTTCGTCACCAAGTCCCGGGGGTCATAGGTGCGATCTTCAGGTTGTTGGTTTTCAGGTTGATTTTCAGGAAAGGTCATTTCAGTTACCAGTTATCAGCTTCTAAGGGGCAGTAGGCTTGTAGGGGCGGGGTTTCCCCGTCCAAGGGGGAGTTGAATTTTGCTTCTTCTTTAACCTAAGA
>Ga0207419_1002260_pt1 | contig 12923 bp, 9 predicted proteins | sample ElkSloMetagenome_4_FD_184723 | JGI IMG/M metagenome (GOLD analysis project Ga0207419, IMG submission 184723) | Hot spring microbial communities from Elkhorn Slough, Monterey Bay, USA - MD2A (version 2) | ecosystem: Environmental > Aquatic > Marine > Intertidal zone > Estuary: Microbial mat ... | reverse complement strand
GAAATTCTAATCGTTTTTTCGGATTTTCAGAATATCCGATGTAATATTTATCTATCTTACTGGAATATAAAATATAAACGTAATACATCATATAAAAAAAGCCTTACATCTCTGTAAGGCTTTGATTTTTAAGCTCCTCAGACTGGACTCGAACCAGTGACCCTCTGATTAACAGTCAGATGCTCTAACCAACTGAGCTACTGAGGAATTTTGCGAGTGCAAATATAAGTTAATTTTTAAATTCCAAAAATAAATTCAAGTACTTTTTTATTAAAATTATTTATCGAAAATATATCGATATAGATCGTTACCGTTGGCGTATAACACTAATGCTATAAGTAACACAAAACCAACAAGTTGAGCATACTCCAGCACCTTTTCATTGGGTTTTCTTCCGCTTACCATTTCGTAAAGCAGAAATACAACATGACCTCCATCCAATGCGGGTATTGGTAGTATATTCATAAAGGCCAGGATAATTGAAATTAAGGCTGTAGTCATCCAAAAAGCCTGCCAGTCCCAAGCAGGTGGAAATAAATTTCCAATAGCCCCAAAACCTCCAACTTGTGATGCGCCCTCTTTTGTAAAAACATATTTAAATTGAGAAACATAGTCACTTAAAGTCCAATAGCCGTAACTAAACCCAAAACTTAAGCTTTCAGCAAAACTATAATTTTTATGTTCGAAGTATTTCTCAGCTTGATTTTTGACGGCGACTCCTATTTTCTTATCTTCGTTAAGTTCAATAGCAGCTGTATTTTCAATATTTGAAGAATTTAGATATGTTACATTTATCGTATTTGTTTGTGAGGTTGAAACCGCTTTAGTAAAATCACTCCAAAAAGGTGTCTTTTGTCCATCAACAGTTAGAATAATATCTCCTTTTCTTAAACCTGCTTTATAAGCCGGCTGATCTACCAGAACTGTATCGATGATCGGATCATATTTTAGACCGAAGGGAAACATCGCTCCAGATTTAAATAAGGTTGTTCCAATATCCTCCGGAATAGAGATTTGCTCTTTGGTACCATCAATATGCCTGACTGTTATACTTTCAACATCTCTAAGCATGAGTTGCTTATTCACCTCTAATTGATTCTCCAGAGGTTCTCCGTCAATACTTAAAATAACATCTCCATCCTGAAATCCATATTCGAATAGCGTTTCATTGACAGCAAGACCATTGTCGAGATTCTCTTTGGGGACAAAGTCTGTTCCATACACAAAAGTGACCATTATATATATTATAATTCCCACTATTATGTTTACCGTCACGCCGCCTACCATAATAATCAATCTTTGCCAAGCTGGTTTACTTCTAAATTCCCAGGGTTTTGGAGGTTGTTTCATTTGCTCCTTATCCATACTTTCATCTATCATACCGGCAATCTTAACGTAGCCACCTAGAGGTAACCAGCCAATGCCATAAACAGTTTCGCCAATTTTCTTCTTGAATAAGGAAAATTTTACATCAAAAAACAAATAAAACTTTTCAACTTTAGTTTTAAAAATTTTAGCAGGAATAAAATGCCCTAACTCATGTAGAACTACTAAAATTGACAGACTTAAAAGAAGCTGAGCTGCTTTTATCCAAAAGGTTTCCATACACTTATTTTATAGAAAAGTGGCAAAAATAGTTTTTTAAACCCGGTTAAAAAAATATTGCCTTTTCTAATAATTTGGACTTAACAAAATATTGTAGTTTATAGATTTACAAATACTTGAGTTGATATTTATATTTGTAATATGATAAAGTTTTTTGCTAAGTATAAATTTATTGGGATTGTATTATTTATACTTTCTATAATCATTGTAACGACCATATATAATTTATACAAACCAGAACCTCAACTTAAAGTTTATCAACCTAATGAATTTACAAAAGAGCTCGTTGACTCTACTTTACAAAGGGTAAGAAAATTCCACAAAGTATCAGATTTTAAATTGATAGATCAATATGGGGATACTATAACTCAAGCTAATTTTGAAAATAAAATATACATCACAGATTTCTTTTTTACGACGTGCCAGGATATATGCCCAATTATGACAAAACATATGGAAATTATACAAGAGGCTTTTAAAAATGACAATGAAATAAAATTACTATCACACACCGTAACACCACAAATTGATGATGTTGAAAGAATGTATAGATACGCAAAAGAACACAATGCGATTAAAGGTAAATGGCACTTAGTTACAGGTGACAAAAAACAAATCTACAAACTTGCCAGAAAATCCTACTTTACTACTAAATCTGAAGGCGATGGAGGTCCGTACGACATGGTTCACACAGAAAATTTTGTGCTGATCGATAAAGAAAAAAGAATAAGAGGTGTCTATGACGGTACTAATCCTGATGAAATAGAGCAAGCTATCAAGGATATTAAAATCCTCAAAAAAGGATACCTTAAAGATTAATCTTAATGTGGCGCTGTCCTAATTGCAATAGACGATTTAAGTCCAAAAATCAATACCATTCTTGCACTACTTTTGATATTGGAGAGCTATTTATAGGAAAACCGGATACGCTTGTTCTTGTATTTGATAAAATACTACTATCTGTAAGCCCATGGAAACCCAATGAAGTCGCTGTAGCTAAAAAAAGTATTGTTTTTACGTCAACATAAGCCTGGCTGATAGTGAAACCAATGAAAAGCATATTGAATATGAAGTTCTATCATGAAGAAGAATTTGAATCGGAAAGATTTTTCAAACGATCTAAATGGGGTAAAAAATATGCTTATCATTTTAGATTCCAACATGAAGATGAAATTGATGCTGAGGTATTAAACTTTTTAAAATTGGTGTTTGAATATGCTCTAAAATGATTTCTAATTTGATTTTTATGAAATTTTAGATAGCCTTAATTTCCTATAAGTATTCTAGGTGGTGTTACAAAAAAATAAAACTGATTTAAGCAAGAACTTTTAAAACTGAAATTGTTTTTCAATGAATAGTCTTTTTTTTAAGTAAAATTAAATTATGAAACACTTTTATTTTCTCTTCTCATTATTTATGGCATATTCAGTCTATAGCCAAACCTCAAATTATATTACGAATCCAAATGAGCAAAAAATTAAGCATTGGCATCACAGGTGGAAACTACAAACAAATAGTAGAACTTAATGGTAATCATTTCACAAATGAAATTTCTTACATTGCAGGAATTAGGGTTGGATATAAGTTATCACAATCATCTTGTCTCAAAATAGGTTATGACAGGATTACAACGGTATCTTTTTCAGAAGTTTCTTACGATTCTTATAAAATACCTTTTTTGTTAGGTGGCTACATTTTTAATGGAAAGAAGTATAATTCGTCCTTAAGTTTTAGAAGCGAAATTGGTCCTTATCTAAGAGGTTTAAGCAATTTTCGTGATTCTACAAATATTGAATACAATAGTAACACAGCTTGAGGAATGCAAATAGCAGTAGATTTTAGGTATGATATGTCATCCAAGCTTTATGGAACACTTAGCTTGACTAATGGAAGAGATTTTGATGATATATTGGAATCTCAAGATAATAAACTTAGAATTCGTGGATTTTCAGCCCTTAGATTAGGGTTTGCATTTAAGTTTTAATTTTTAGGTTTTGTAAGTACTATTTGCATAACGATGTGATTTACAAAGCTTACTTTTATATTCGTTTTATTTGAAATTTCATCACAAATTAAAAGTTAGTAAATATTAGAGATTTATCAATTGACCTATCGGGATTACTTAACAGTCAATAATGTAACGGGATAAAGCACAACAAATATAAAATGACCTCTATACTCTATATATTGATATAATAAACTATACTAAATATTTTAAGATTCCCGATGATACTATTTATCGAGTCTAATTGCAATGAAATTATCTTTTACTTTTTGAGCTAAATAAATCTCTTCAGTTCTGATCTCTCCAAATTCTTTAAAGAATCTATTATTATTTATAATTAATTGTTATTCAATCATTTATTTCTAATATTTACTATTCAACCTGAACAAATTTTATTAAGGCCTTATTAAAAATAGCTTTTTTAACAAACAATAATATTCTTTAGAATGATATTAACGCAAAGATGTCTCATAAACATTATATTGATAGTGTTGTTGAATTAGATTTATGATTGCAGCAACGTATAATAAAAGTTTAATTTAAAAATAAAATTAATGGAAAGTAGAAAGAGAGTTGCAATTCTAGCAACAAATGGATTTGAAGAAAGCGAATTATCATCACCAAAAAAAGCCTTTGAAGAATCAGACTTTGAGGTTCATATTATTAGTGAAAATGAAGGTAAAATTAAAGGTTGGAGTGATGGAAATTGGTCAAATGAATACGACGTAGACAAAACCATAAAAAATGTCGACACAAAAGATTATCATGCCCTGATGCTTCCTGGAGGTGTAATTAATCCTGATTTATTAAGAAGAAATGAAGATGCTATTATGTTTATTCGAGAATTCTTTAGACAAGGAAAACCAGTAGGTGCAATATGTCATGCTCCACAGTTATTAATAGAAGCTGATGTTGTAGACGGTCGAACTTTAACCAGTTTTAATTCTATAAAAACTGATTTAGAAAACGCAGGAGCATTGTGGGTAGATAAAGAGGTGGTATGCGATGAAGCATTGGTAACCAGTAGAAATCCACATGACTTACCAGCATTTAACGATAAAATGATTGAGGAAATAAGAGAAGGTAAGCACGATTTACAAGAAGCCTAAGAAAACTAAGTTGATTTATAGAATAAGTCACTCCATTTTGTTTGGAGTGGCTTTTTTGTTTTGTGTTGATAATTAAAGTATTGAAGCCAATTTATTTTTAAAATTTATCAGATTTAATGAGCCTAAATATTATGTTTCATAAGATTTTGGTAAACATCAATTGTATTTTAACCAGAATACTATTTTCCGAAGGTGAAAAAGGAACAAAATAAAAATAAAGAGCCTAGGCCATATAGATGGTTAAGAAGAATACTCAGAATCTTAGGAGGTATAGTAATTTTTATAATCCTTCTTTTGCTTTTTATAAGAAGTCCTTGGGGTCAAAATATTATTGTAGACAAAGCATTGAGTTATGTCTCCGATAAAACCAATACAGAGGTTGATGTAGAGAATTTTTACATCACATTTGACGGCAATCTCCTCATCAATGGTTTATATTTGGAAGATAAAAAAGGAGATACCTTAATCTATACGAAGTCTCTTGAAGCAGATATCCCTTTTTGGGGAACAATAACGGGAGAAACATATGGTGTAGAAAACGTTAAATGGGAAACCCTAAAAGCTAATATTACAAGGAAAGACACGCTTTCCGGGTTCAATTTTCAATTTTTGATTGATGCTTTTGCAAGTCAGAGTTCGACATCTAATCAATCTACCGCAGAAAATTCTGCAGATTTTACCTTAGGAGATTTTGAATTATCAGATTTTGATGTCGTTTTCAATGATGCGGTTAGTGGAATCGAAAGCCGTTACAAATTTGAAAAGCTTCGGTTGAATATACAATCGACAGATTTGGATTCAATGAATTTTGAAGCCAGTAATTTGTATTTGGAAAAATCGATGATCAAAGTCATCCAACTGCCTGTAAAAGATGAATCAGAGTCAGAGACCACCTTACCTAAATTTTCAGTAGATAAATTAAATGTGGTTGATAATGAAACGGTTTTTAAATCGTCGGAAATAGAATTAGATTTAAAAATAGATAATTTAAAGAGTACGTCTGGAAGTATAGATTTAGGTAGCCAAAATTATGATTTTGAAAATATTCTTCTCCAAGAATCCTTCGTTGGAGTAGACCTGAAGACAACCAACGGCAATTCTACAAATGAAGCGAGAGAACCAAATGCATTCGAGTGGCCTCCAATAACATTAAATGTATTAGACATTGAATTCGACAACAATATTTTTAAATACACAAACGATGGTAAGGAAATTGCCGAAGATTCTTTTGATCCACAAAGTTTACAATTTTCTGCGCTCAATCTCAATGCTAAACATCTTAAACTAAAAAATGGATTTGCTACCGCTGATTTTTCAACATTTAGTTTTAAAGAGTCGTCTGGTCTAAATTTAAATAGATTTTCTGGAAACATTAGTTTTTCAAATACTGAATTGAATCTGCAAGGTTTAAATTTAAACTTAAATTCTAATAATTTAGTGGGTAGTTCTAAACTGAGATATGAAGATATTGATACTTTTATCAATTCACCTGAGCTTAGTCAAATAAATGTGGATATAAAAACTCTGGACTTTTTGCTTAGTGATATATTCTTAATTTCACCAGAACTTAAAAGCAATCAATACATTGAAGTACTTGGTCAAAAACCAATTACAGGACAGATTTTTGCTGATGGTAGTTTAAGTCAATTAAACGTTTCTGCATTAAACTTAAGTTGGGGAAACACCTCACAAATAAGAACGGCAGGAACACTTTTTAATCCGACACAAATTGAAAAATTAGCATTTAGTATTCCAGAATATGCAATAGATACTCAGCGTAAGGATATTTTAAAGTTTGTAAATGAAAATCAAATAAATTTTAAATTACCTGAATCTATCGCATTAACAGGAACTGTAGAAGGGGAAGTTGATGATTTTTATATCGATGCAAAATTGAAAAGCTCTCATGGCATTATTACAACCCAAACGGAATTCTCTAATCAAAAAAACCGTTTAGCCTATAATACAAGCCTACAAATAGAAGAATATCAGATTAACGAGCTGCTGGAAAATAATTTGCTAGGAAAACTTAGCATGGATATAGAATCTTCTGGCACTGGACAAACACTTTATGATCTAGATGCTAAGCTCGATGCTCAAATTCATAATTTCACCTACAACGATTATGCATTTAATGACATATACCTAAACGGAAAATTAAGAGATGGTTCTGGCAAAATATCAACTAATTATAAAGATGATAATCTTAATTTTGATCTGAAAGGAAACATAGATTTAGATTCTGTGCAAACACAAGCTGAACTAAACCTAGATGTAGCAGGTGCTAGACTTAGTGCTTTAGGCCTAAGCTCCAGAGATTTAAAAACAGCCTTCGATTTAAAACTAAATCTTAATGTCAAGGAGAACACCTATGATGCCGATGCAGATTTCAGTAAAGGCGTCGTGGTTATCAATAACGAGACTTATTTAATCGGCGCTATTAATGCTCAAGCATATGTCTCACCTGATTCAACTGCAGTGGAAGTTCACAATAGAATAGCCGATCTTGAACTAAAATCTAATGCCAGTCCAACAAAATTTACTAATGCCTTAACCAGACATGTAAAAAGTTATTTCTATAGAGATACGGAAATACCTGATACCATAAAAAATACGGTTAATGTAGAATTTAAAGGGAAATTGGCACAGTCACCCTTTTTGAAAGAGGTTCTACTAGTGAATTTAAGAGATTTAGACACCGTCCAAATGAGTCTTAACTTCGAAGAGAAAAAAAGAAAGCTAGAGGCCAAAATTTTAGCACCACATATCAACTACTTTCAAAATGAAATTGATAGCTTAAAATTTAACATCAACACAGATAAAAATGATTTTGTTTTCAATCTTCAATTTAAGAATATTCAAAGTGGACCAATCAATATCCCTGAAACTATTTTTTCCGGACTTCAACAAAATAATGAATTAGATTTGAGTTTTGAAGCAATTGAGGATAAAGAAAAATTGATCTATTTCCGCTCAAAAATTTCAGGTAATAGAGATCGACTGAAATATCAGGTTATACCAGATAGTCTCATTTTAAATAAACAAAGCTGGCAGGTCAGCGAGAACAATTCAGCCATCTTAACGAGCGATTCGCTCATTTTTCAAAATTTTAAAATTCAGAGAAACAATCAGTCCATCCATCTGAAGAATACCTTTGAAAAAGTAAATTACAACCACGCCGGCATAAGCTTTGAGAACTTCAACTTAAAGACAATATTAAACTACTTAAATCCAGATGCTGAATTAGCAAAAGGCGTATTGAGTGGTAATTTCATACTTGTTAAGCCATTCGAGAAAACTGGAATTTTGGCTGATATAGAAGTCAATAACTTCAGTATTATAAACACAAATTTAGGAAAACTTACAATAGATGCATCGTCTAAATCTGGAAATACTTACGTTTTTAACTCCAAGATAAGTGGTGGATTAGCCAATATAGACTTACAAGGAGATTACACGGCTCAACAAACTTCTGCCAGTCTCAATCTAGACTTGGACATAAATAAATTCAAAATGCGAGCCATCAACAGCCTTTCGATGGGAGTGATTGAAGATAGCGAAGGGAACTTTTCTGGTCATTTTGACATTACAGGTGATTTGAATAATCCAAAATATCAGGGTCAATTAAATTTTGAAAATGCTAAGTTCAATATAAGTAAGCTCAATTCGGTATTTGAACTTGAAAATGAATCGATGACATTGAAAAATTCGGAAATACTGTTTGACGATTTTACACTTAAGGACATCAACAATAATAAGCTCAAAATTTCCGGGAAAATAGGAACTGAAAATCTCTTTATACCAACTTTTGACATCAATTTAAATGCTAAGCATTTTAAAGTTTTAGACTCAAATAAAGAAGACAATGATTTATTTTTTGGCAAAGTAATAATTGATGCAGATGCGGAGATTACAGGAGATTTAGATATTCCGAAGGTTGATGGTAATTTAAAAATCGATCCCAAAACAGATTTTACTTATATCATTCCTCCTAGTGTAGCGTCAATTGAAAAAAGAAGCGGTGTTGTTCGCTTTGTCAACAAAGAAAATACTGATAACATTCTGACCAGTAATGAAGAAGAAATAGCTAATATTTCTGGCTATGATATCGATGCTGAAATTACAGTTTCTGATGAAGCCAAATTTAAAATAGTTATAGATGAGCGCACTGGTGATAATTTTGTTGTGCAGGGCAGTGGAGATTTGAATTTAAAAATGTTTCCTAACGGCAGAATTAATTTGTTTGGCTTATATGAGGCAACATCAGGACACTATGAACTCAACTTGTACGATTTAGTAAAACGTAAATTTAATTTAGTATCAGGTAGCCAGGTCAAATGGAATGGAGATCCATTCAATGCAGATTTAGACGTGACGGCACTGTATAATGTTGAGACTTCTGCTTCATCGCTTATGGCATCTACCACATCTAGTCTTTCTAACACTGACAGAGGACGCTTCAGACAAGTTTTGCCTTTTGAAGTTTATCTAAATATCAAAGGAGAAATATTTCAACCTAAAATTGATTTTCGACTTGATATGCCAGAAGATGAGAGAAGTGCAATTAGAGGTCAAGTCTATTCAAGATTACAGCAAGTCAACCAACAAGGAGAAGAGCTCAATCAACAGGTATTTTCTCTGCTGGTTCTCAACAGATTTTACCCTGCTCAAGGCAGTGATGGTACGGGTGGTGGATTTAGTTCTCTCGCACAACAAAATTTGAATGACGCTATTTCTGATCGTTTAAATAATTACTCTGATCAATTATTAGGGAATACTGGAATCGAATTAGATTTTGGACTAAATAGTTTTACGGACTATCAGGGCAATTCACCTCAGCAGAGAACTCAACTGAATGTTGCTGCTCAAAAGAAGCTATTAAATGACCGACTTACAGTACGGGTTGGAAGTGATGTCGATTTACAAGGCAGTAATCAAACGAGAGAAACACCACCTGTTGTTGGAAATGTTAGTTTAATTTACGAGCTTACAAAAGATGGGAGATATAGACTCAAAGGATTTAGACGGGAGCGTTTTGAAAATATAATTGACGGTCAGGTTATTGTAAGCGGTATAGCTTTAATATTTACAAAAGAATTTAATCGTTTTAGAGAATTGTGGCAATCTATTTTTAGTGACGATGTAGATACAATCGAAATAGTTCCAGATTCCACTTCAACTCTACCTAAAGAAAATGAAAAAAAACAAGAAAGAAAAACTGAAAATAAGTGAAATATTTTAAAGTCTATATCATCAGCATTGTTTTAATGGCTATATCGCTGCAGTCTTGTAGCATTGAAAAGTACATTCCTGAAGATAGAAAAATATATACTGGTGCGACCATTGAAATTGCGCCCGATAGCATCATAAAAAATAAAGAGGGCCTAAAAAAAGAACTTCGTAGCGTAATTTCTCCAAAACCTAATTCCAAATTTTTAGGGGTGTATCCAAGCTTGTATTACTACTATAGGAATGAGCAAGGCAAAACCAATTTTATTTCTAAATGGCTGTACAAAAAGTTTGGAGAAGATCCTGTCTATCAATCTGATGTAAGAGAATTAGAAATAGAAGATATACTGAAAAACAGACTCGAAAATAATGGATTTTTCTACAGCATGGTTAGTTCATCATTTGAAGAATCAGAAAAATATGCATCCATTCAATATAATTTGACTGTCAGGAAACCCTACCGAATGGTAAAATTCAAAATAGATTCTATTCCGGAACCCTTAAAAACAAAAATTGAAAAAATTACCGAAGATTCACCGTTAAAAATAGAAAACCGCTTCGATTTGTCTAATATGAAATTAGAACGACAAAGAATAGATTCTGAGTTAAAATATAAAGGCTACTATAACTTCAATCCGGATTTTTTGATCTTCGAAGCAGACACCAATCAATATGATAATAAAAAATTTGATTTGTATCTAAACCTGAAAAAAAATGTCCCTCAAAAAGCTATAATTCCATATCAAATTGAAAGTGTAAATGTGTACCCCAAACGCTTTTTAAAAGATTCTATCGAGGTTAAAGCTGAAAGGTATAACAACAAAAACTATATTCAAAATCCACTGTTTTTCAAACCAAAATATATTGATAAATTTATTACACTTGAAGAAGGTAGTTTATACAATCCAGAAAATTCAAGAAATACAGCCAGGCGAATGTCTTCTGTTGACTTGTATAAATATGTAAACATTCAATATTCTCAAATAGATACAACACTAACAGATTCCATCGGAAAATTAAAAGCTGATATTTATTTATCACCTTTAAATAAAAGAGCTATCCGCACCGAACTGCAGGCCGTAACGAAATCTAACAATTTTACAGGCCCAAACTTATCTGTGACATATACCAATAGAAATTTATTCTTTGGTGGAGAAAAGCTTGACATTACGGCAAATCTAGGTTACGAAACCCAGTTTTCAGGTGGAAATAATGCAGGCTTGAATAGCTTAGAATATGGTATTACAGGTAAGTTGACTTTCCCCAGGGTCATTTCGCCGATTAAAATAAATGATGATTTTTTTGAATATTCTATTCCTAAAACAATTACAAGTTTAGGAGTAAATTTTTTGAGTAGAACTCAATTGTACACCCTTATATCAGGTAACGCCACCTACGGCTATACCTGGAAAGCCAATAGATTTATTACTTACGAAATTAATCCCGTCTCTCTAAATATTACAGAATTACTAAACACCTCTGATGAATTTGATAATATTTTAGATCAGAATCCATTTTTACGTCAAAGTTTTGAACAACAATTTATTTCAGGATTAACGTTTGCATTTACTTACAATGGGATGATCGGTTCAAAAGACAAAACTCAATGGTATCTCAACTCTACCTTAGATGTTGCAGGAAATTCTATTAGTCTCTTCGCTAGCAACAACGATGGAAATTCCCCTGGAGAGTTATTAGGGCTTGAGTATGCACAATATGCCAAAGCCGATGTAGATATCAGATTTCATTACAACTTTGGAGAAAATAACGATCAGACCTTAGCGACAAGATTTTTTGGAGGTTATGGCTTGCCTTATGGAAATTCTGAAGTACTGCCTTACGTAAAGCAATATTTCTCTGGCGGACCTTACAGTGTGAGAGCATTTAGAATTCGTTCCCTAGGACCTGGAACTTATGATGGGCAGGCAAATCCTGACATCAATAGCGATTTTTTTGATCAGACCGGAAATATTAGACTAGAAGGTAATGTGGAATATAGGTTTCCTCTTTTTTCTTTTTTCAATGGCGCTGTGTTTACAGATGCCGGAAATGTTTGGAATTCTACCCCAAATCCTATCTTCAATGGTACGGATACGTTTTCTTCTAATTTTATCAATGAATTGGGGATAGGTTCAGGAGTCGGATTGAGAATTGATGTCCAGGGATTTGTAATTCGATTGGATTTGGCAGCACCAATTCATGATCCGGCATTACCTCAAAATAAAAGATGGAATTTTCAATGGGATGAGCCTGTTTTAAATTTTGCCATCGGGTATTCATTTTAGTAGTTTAAACTTAAAATCAATTTCATTTTAAAAGATAAATAGCATTAAATAATCCCGCAATACCAGTAATTAGACATAAAATTAGATTCATCTTTGAAGCTAATTTTGTAAGCTTTTTTTCTCCTTTGGTTGCAAAAATGATATACAATGAATATATCATAAAAGAGCCAAGTCCTGATCCCACGGAGAAATAAATACTGTGATGGACAGTGTATTCAAAAAAATTCAATTTAGACAGTATAAATGTAGCAGTAAAATAAAACGGTATAGCGAAAGTGTTTAATGATGAAATGACCACACCATGTAGATAAAACTTTGTTTTGTCTTCTGAGACGACATTCTTTTGTTTGCCTACATGTAAATTTAAAAAATAGCCGCATAGAATAAACAAAATGAAAGTACCAATGATCTGAAGTATTCTAATATATTCAGAATTATTCATCAATATATTTGAAAGTAAAGTACCAATATTAGCTTGTAGAAAAATAATAGTAACAATTCCTAAGGCAATCATCAAGCCACTTCTAGCACCAACATTTAAGGAATATTTTAAAATAGACATGTTTAATAAAGATGGTAAAATACTTCCCGCCATCGATACTACTATTCCTAGTATGCCATAAATTAAAAAATCCATTTGGGAAAAAACTTTTGCGTAAACATAGTAAATGTCCAAAGAATGACAATCTA
>Ga0207419_1002256_pt1 | contig 12932 bp, 13 predicted proteins | sample ElkSloMetagenome_4_FD_184723 | JGI IMG/M metagenome (GOLD analysis project Ga0207419, IMG submission 184723) | Hot spring microbial communities from Elkhorn Slough, Monterey Bay, USA - MD2A (version 2) | ecosystem: Environmental > Aquatic > Marine > Intertidal zone > Estuary: Microbial mat ... | reverse complement strand
GAACGCCTCAGGATTGTCGGCGCGCGCTCTCTGTATCTTCCTCTGAAGCGCCTCCAGTTCATTCAGGCTGCGCTCGAACTCCACGGTGCTCGCCCCAAGGCGTTCAAGCCTGTCGATCTCATCCGGATTCGTTAACCCGACTTTCAGCTTGAACGTTTCCTCGTCAAACCACGCCCCGGCGTAGGCCTCACCTAACAAATCGGGGAGCTGCGAGCTTCAGCCTCTTAGGCGAGGCGTTCGATGACCTGGTCTTTTGAGATGCCGTAGTAGGCCGTCAGTGCGGTCAGGGTGTCTGCGTCTGGCTGTGGTGTCAGACGTTCACCCGCCATCATCATCGGTGAGAAGAAGAGCGCTGCCCCCAAAACAGCGAAACGAAATTTAAAGCAGCATTTAGAACGTCGCATAGCTGAACTCCACTGTGATTGGGAGTTTTCTTTATTTCACTATATTGATATCTATTTGGGAAATATTAGATTAAGAATTCGTCAATAAAAGCGTGATCGTCATCGTGACTATGATTACGGTCGACACTCGACAGAAATCAACATCCGGCTGCTGGCGTCCTGATCCGGATGAATGACCAGGGCTGTCAACGCCCCACCCCAGACACAGCCCGAATCGAGCCCCACCACGCGGTCGTTCTGGAAGACACCCAGCATCGACCAGTGGCCGAAGACGAGCGTCCAGCCGGCCCAGTCCGGGTGCAGGTAGTCGAACCAGGGGCGGAAGCCCTTGGGCGCGGATTTGAGGCTGCCTTTGGCGCTGAAATCCAGCCGGCCTTTGCGGTCACAGAAACGCATGCGCGTCATCACGTTAGTGATGCAGCGCAAGCGCGCCTGTGAGGATTGTGTGGGCTTCCAGCGCCGCGGTCGGTCACCGTACATATGCTCGAAGAAGCGCTCGGGATACTTTTTCAGAGCCCGCGCGACCTCGGCCGCACGCTCGCCGGACTGGACGGGTCCCCAGCGCGGATCGACGCCCGCGTGCACCATGGCCAGGCGCTTCTTTTCACTCTTCCAGAACAGCGGCTGACCGCGCAACCAGTCGAGCAGCATCGGACCATCCTCGGCCTTGAGAATGACCTCGAATTCCTTGTTGCGCTTGCGAACCTTCGGATAGGTCTGGGCGTAGGCCAGCAGGTGCAGGTCATGATTGCCGAGCACCGTCATCGCGGACTCGCCCAGCGAATGGACCAGCCTCAGCGTTTCCAGCGACTCGCCGCCACGATTGACCAGATCGCCGGCAAAGCGCAGGCGATCACTGGCCGGGTCGAATTCGAGTTTGTCGAGCAGGCGCATGAGCGCGGAGGCACAGCCCTGGACGTCCCCGATGAAGATCTGACGTTTCATCCCTGCGCATTGTAACGATGCAGGAGGCCGGATTAGCGTTGATAAGGACCAGCGCAGTCAGTCCCGGGGTTGCTGGCGTTCGCAGGGGCGCATTCTGACCACTACATCCTCGAGTTCGTTGATCTCGCGCAGCAGTCGCTGTTCGAGGTCGTGGGCAATCGCATCGGCCCGGGCCAGAGACAGTTCCGGGTCGAGCAGGATTTCGACATCCATCAGGATCCGACCGCCCATCTGACGGGTCCTGAGCTGCTGATGCCCGCGCACGTCCGGTGCCGAGTCGATCAGCGCGTTCAGAGAGGCCTTGCGCTCCTCGGTCAGCCCCGTGTCGACCAGCTCGGCGATCGAGGCGGCAAGAAAACTCCAGCCCATCCTGCCGACCATCGCCGCCACGACCACTGCGGCGACCAGATCGAGCCAGGCCACTCCGGCCATGGACCCGATCACGCCGACGATGACGACCATCGAAGAAAGCGCGTCGGATCTGGAATGCCAGGCATTGGCCTGAATCAGCTTCGAACCGGTCTCTCGACCCACGTGCAGGGTATAGCGGAACAGGCCTTCATTGAGGATCACCGACATCACCGCGGCGACCAGCGCCAGGCTGCCGGGGACCGGAAGATCGCCATTGTCGATCAGGCGCCGGATGGAGTCGATGGCAAAGCCGGCCGCGACCACCATCAGCATGACGCCGATCACCGCCGTCGCCGCGGTTTCGATCCGGGCGTGGCCATAGGGATGGTTATGATCCGCCGACAGCGAGCCCCAGCGGGCCGCCACCAGGACCAGAACGTCGCTGGCAAGATCAGAGAAGGAATGAATGCCGTCGGCAATCAGCGCCTGCGAATGTCCCAGCACTCCGCCGGTGATCTTGCCCACGGCCAGAGCGAGATTCACCGCCACCCCGACCAGCGTCACGCGACGCTTTGCTTGCCAGTTCGACTCGACGACCGAAACGTCGATCATGCCCGAACCAGTCGAAGGAATTGCATCGGATAGGCGTTGCGATCATCGGCCGGGCGCGACTGCATCCGGCGCAGTTCCCAGTCGCGCATATTGACTTCGGGAAAATGCGTATCGCCGTCGATGTCCGCATCGATCAGGGTGAGTTCCAGGCACTGCGCCAGGGCGATGGACTGCCGATAAATCTCGCCTCCACCAATCACCATGACCCGGTCGACATCGCTGCAGACCGCCAGGGCCTGCTCGAGTCCGGAGGCCAGCAGCACGGCCTCGGGCAGGTCGGGCGCCGACCGCGAAATCACGATATTCCTACGGCCCGGCAGGGCACGGCCGATCGAGTCGAAAGTGCGCCGCCCCATGATCACCGGATGAGCCAGGGTGATCGCCTTGAAGTGCTTAAGATCGGCCGGCAGGTGCCAGGGCATGTCGCCCTTGCGCCCAATCACTCGATGGCGGCTCATCGCGGCGACCAGGGTGATTTCAGGAAGGTTTGAAGAGGCAGGGGATCCCATAGCCGGTAGTTTAACGCCTCTTCGAATCTACAGACGGCTGGCGCAGGATCAAGCCGCGGGGTTGGCGGCAGTCAAGAAGGAAAGGCTTTTCTTCGTGGCCTTCCTGTCGCTGTTTTGAATCAGCTTTTGATCAGACTTCCTCAGGAATCAGAAACCCTGCAGCTCGTAGCCTGCCCGCCGGGCCACGTCCAGAACCTCCGGTACGGTCATCAAACCGGCGCCGGACTGGGCCCGGGCCCAGAGCGTGGCCGAGCGCGTCCCGGTCCGGCAGTAGGCCAGCACTGGCGCAGGGAGCCGTTCGAGCGCCTCGCGGAACTCGGCAACTTCGCAGGCGCCGATCTCCCCCGGGATAATCGGCTGGAAGCAGACCTCTAGACCGAGCTGCCGGGCCGCCTGAGCGATCGCCTCGAAGGCTGGCTGCTCGCTGTCCTCGAGGTCGGGTCGGTTGCAGAGAATCGATCGAAAGCCCCGGGCGCAGATCCTTTCGAGTTCATCGGGCTGGATCTGCGGACTCACCGCCAGGTCCTGACTGATGGTGCGAATGTCCATGACTGTCTCCCTGGTCATCTCAAATTCAAAGCTGGTTGACTGGAATCTTGAGCATCGGTCGACCATCCGGATCCTGCGGAATATGCCCTGCGCGAATATTGACCTGCAGCGAGGGCAGGATCAGCTTGGGCACGTCCAGTGTCTGGTCACGCTCGGTTCGCATCCGGATGAATGCCTCCCGGCTGGTGCCGCCGCCGATGTGGATATTGGCGGCTCGTTCCTCTGCCACCGTGGTCTCCCACTTCACCTTGCGTCCGCCGGGTCCATAGTCATGGCACATGAACAGGCGCATCTCGTCGGGCAGGCTCAGGACGCGCTGGATGCTGTCGTAGAGCGTGCCGGCGTCGCCGCCGGGAAAATCCGCACGCGCCGTCCCGCCGTCGGGCATAAACAGAGTGTCGCCGACGAAGGCGGCGTTGCCGATGACGTGGGTCATGCAGGCCGGGGTATGACCAGGCGTATGCACGGCAAAGCCGGTCAGATTGCCGATCCGATAGGTCTGGCGATCGCTGAACAGGGCATCAAACTGACTGCCGTCGCGTTCGAACTCGGTGCCTTCGTTGAACACCTTACCGAAGACTTCCTGCACGGTGAGGATGTTCTCGCCGATGCCGATCCTGCCGCCCAGTTTTTCCTGAATATAGGGTGCGGCGGAGAGGTGATCAGCGTGGGCGTGGGTTTCGATGATCCATTCAAGCGCCAGACACTGGTCGCGCACCTGCTGGATCAACACATCGGCGTGGTCGAAGCTGATCCTGCCCGAGGCGGGGTCAAAGTCCATGACGCTGTCGATAATGGCGCAGGCGTTCGAGCTCGGGTCACGCACGATGTAGCTGATCGTGGCGGTGGCCTGGTCATGGAAGCCCTGCACTTCGGGCTTGATGTCGAGATTGACGAGTCGGCTAATGTCCATAGGCGATCCAGCGGAGGATGTTGCTTCATTCATGGCCGGTCTCCTTGAGATTCAACAGACAGGTAAATCGTATCTTGGGCTCAGGACGCACGACAGGTGCGCAAGCCGAGTAGGCGATAGGCCGGGCAGCGGCTGACGACGGCTGTGACCAGCATGACGGCCCCAACCACCAGAGCGATCCAGAAAGCCACACCCGCTGCAGCCGCGCTGCCGGACAGAAACGCCCACCAGAACAGTCCGGCGGCGAGGAGAAGTCGGAGGACGCGATCGATGGTTCCCATGTTCTTGCTCATTGTCAGATTCCTTGGTGAGTTGCTGGATCAGGAGTTTCAGTGTGTTCCAGCACCGGACCGCTGTCAGTGACTAGATCACACAGCAGGGAGAGAAGGAATGGACAGCGGAGGGAACACGGAACCACCTGCAGACAGGCCATCGTCGGGATCGAGCGATCAGCCCGCGGCAGCGAAACGCTCCAGGGCCGGGATATCGAGCAGCTGAACCCGACCGCGCCCCTGCTCGATCCAGCCGCGCTTCTGGAACTCGCTGATCTGGCGCGAGACCACCTCGCGCGCCGTACCGAGTTCGTCGGCCAGGGTCTGATGGGTCAGCTTCACCTGGCCGGACTCATCGGCGAGCTGCAGCAAGCGATTGGCGATGCGCAGATCCATGCGACCGAAGACGACATCATCGATCAGGCGGAACAGGTCGACGATACGATGGGAGTAAGCTGACAGGACGAAATCCCGGAACTCCGGCGAGTCCTTGACCAGAGCATCGAACACCTCCCGGGGCACCTCGGCGGCGATCACGTCGGTCTCGGCGATACCCTCGGCGTAATAGTTGAGCTGGGTGAAATGACAGGCCGTGGTCATCACGCAGCTCTCGCCGCCAGTGACCCGGTAGAGCACGATATCGCGCCCGTTCTCGCCCTGCTGATGCACGCGCACCGTTCCCTTGATGAGAAAAAGCATCCCCGGCGGCGACTTACCCGGGCCGAAGACCCGGCGCCCGCCCTTGAATCGCCGGATGCGTGAGGACTGTTCAAGGATCTGCCGGGTCCCCTCGCTCAATTTCGCAAAGCCGATAAAGCGCTGCGTCCAGCCACCCTCCATCACGTCGATCGCATCGCTCAACTCGTTTCTCCGCTTGCGTGCATTCCGGGCTGATCTGCTTGGGGCCGGCGGGCGGCGATCATTCCGCCGTTCGGACAGGGAGAGCGCGATCATACAGCGATCCCACCGCCCGCGTTCGCGGGTGGTCAGGGCCGAAGTGCTCGGAAAACAGCGCCCGGGCTCGGATCAACCAGCGCTCTGCATCACGCGGATGCGCCATTTCCTGCATCAGCGCAGCCAGAATCTCCGCGCCTTCGGCATGCATCTGGCCAGGCCCGGCGCCGACCTCGAACAGATCGCCGGTGACACGTTCTATGCGCTCCAGATCGGGAATCTCACCGTGTTCGAGCAGTCGAGCCAGGGAAGCGCCCAGGATGCCGATCATGACGTGCGAGTGTGACTGATGTCCCAGCGCATCAAGCCTGGTCTGTGCCCGTTCAAAATGATCGATGGCGTCTGCCGGTCGGTCAAGGGTCAGCGCCAGTGACCCCATCCAGCTCGATGAGATGGCTTGATTGAACGTCACCAGATCGGAATCGGGGGACGATACGACCTGCTGGAGTAGATCGTAGGCATCCCGAAAACGACCTTGAAGTCGTCGAAGCTGGGCCAGATGCATTCGAGCACTGGTGACCAGGCCGGACGCTTCTCCGTAGTGCGCCATGGCAGAAGTCATCGCCTGGCCCAGCGAGACTTCGGCTGCATCGAGCCTGCCCTGCCCCATCTGGGTCACACCCAGCCCCAGATAGACATTGGCAATGCGCGGATGATCGGGATCGTTCAAGCCCAGAAGGCGTTCGACCTCACGGTAGTGGTACTCGGCCTGCGCGAACTGACCCCCCGTATGCAGGGCGCTGGCCAGATTGTTGTGTCCGGAAGCCACGTCGATGTGATCCGGACCGAAGCGGGCGATACGCTCATCCAGGGCGCGCCGGCGCAGGGCGATCGCCTGCTCCGACTCGTACTGCGTCGAGAAGCGGCGCGCGCGCATCTCAAGGAAGCGAATGCGCGTGAGGCGATGACGGGGCGACAGATCGCTGGTCTGATCGAGGAGCGTCAGTCCTTTTTGCGCAGAGACCTCAGCGGCATCACTCCGTCCCACATTGACCTGCATTCGGGCAAGAACGTAGAGCGCTTCTGCGAGAAGACCCTCGTCGCGATCGCGGCTGACCGCAAGCCTGTCGACACCGAGCTGGGCCAGGGTCAGGGCGCGATCCATCGAGCCCAGCTCGAGCAGCCCCTCGGCAATGACCACCGCAAGGCGGCCCTGGATCAGCGGTGCCAGATCTTCAGCGGCTTCGACTCGGTCAGCGGCGCTTGACAGCAGATCGACCGCACGCAAATCGACGCCGTCCTCGTTTTTGCCGGGATTGGTCTCTTTCAACAAGGACAGCACGAAGTCCCTGCTCTGCTCCGCGAGCAGGGCCTGATGGCGCGCCTCATCCGCCTGCCAGACGGCCACACCAAGGCCAATACTGAGCGCAACGAGGATGCTGGTCAGCGCCGCGGCACCCCATCGATAGCGATGCAGGAAACGGCTGACACGATAGGCCCGTGATCGCGAACGAGCGCGAACCGGCAATCCGTCAAGGTGGCGCTGAATATCTTCTGACAGCGCCTCGACCGAGGCATAGCGCTGCTCAGGATCGCGCGCCAATGCGGTCAGGACAATCGCATCAAGGTCACCTCGAAGTTGTTTGCGCAGGGAGGCCGGGCGCGCGACCCCGCTCACCACGCCTGCAGAATCCTGAGGGTCGACCGATCTGGACGGTTGCTCCGGCATGGATTCTCGAACGGCCTGCTGCAGCGACTCACGGGTCGCGGCGCCGTCACGATAAGGATGCCGGCCACACAGCAGCTCGTAGAGCACGACTCCGAGCGCATAGACATCGGTCGCTACGGTGATTGCACGGCCCTCGATCTGTTCAGGCGCGGCGTATTCCGGCGTCATGGCAGTAGCACCCATCTGGGTCAGGGCCGATTCGGGGGTGGGATCGGCTTCCAGCAGTTTGGCGATACCGAAGTCGAGAAGCTTGGCCTGGCCTTTGGCAGTGACCAGAATATTGCTGGGCTTGAGATCACGATGAACGATGAGACGTGCGTGGGCCGCCTGAACTGCCCGGCAGACTTGCCCGATCAGGTGCAAACGTGCGGGAATCGAAAGACGTTGCTCCTCACACCACTGGGTGATCGGCTGGCCGTCCACATAGTCCATGGCAAACCAGGGTCGCCCATCATCAAGCTCACCGCCGTCGATCAAGCGCGCGATATTGGGATGATCCAGGGTGGCCAGCATCCGGCGCTCGTGCTCGAAACGGCTCAGGATGGCCTCCGTGTCCATGCCGCGCTTGATCAGTTTGACTGCCGCCGACTGCTGGAAGTCCCCTTCGCGCTCGGCAAGGTAGACGACTCCCAGACCGCCGCGGCCCAGTTCGCGTATCAATCGCCAGGGCCCGGCGTGCCTCGGCATCTGATTCCGATCATCGGCGTCAAGTAGATCGACGACGGCATCGTGATTCAGCGGCCCGAGAAACTCCGGCGATGCCTCATGGGCACGCAGAAGGGAGCTGAGCTCGTCGGCCAGCTCGACATCCGACGACCGAATCGTTGCCAGGCGTTGACGGCGCTCGTTTTCGTTGCAGTCAAGCAGATCGGAGAAGAGGTCGACCAGTTGATCCGAGCGCTCGTCCATCAGTGCTGCGCATCGGGGTGCAATTCGCGATACAGCCAGGCCCGTGCCAGGGTCCAGTCCCGCACCACGCTGCGTTCGGAAAGGCCCAGGGCCTGGGCGGTTTCCTCCACCGACAGACCACCGAAAAAACGGCATTCGATGACTCGCGCCTGACGCGGATAGTGCTCAGCGAGCCGCTCCAGACCCTCGTTCAACTCCAGGACTTCTGCGGCCAGGCCGTCGGCCGCCACCCATTCCTCTTTGAGCTCAGTCGCCGCCTGGCCGCCACCTCGCTTGTCCCGGTTGCGGCGCCGGGCGGCATCGACCAGAACCTGACGCATCGCCCGCGCGGCCGCTCCAAAGAAAAACGCCCGGCTGCCCAAGGGAACCGAATCGCGATCAACCATACGCAGATAGGCCTCATCGACAAGTGCCGTTGTGTCCAGCGTATAGCGCTTGTGACCTGCGAGCTGGCGCCTCGCCATCTGTCGAAGTTCGTCGTAGACCAGCGGAACGATCTGGTCAAGGACTTCTCGCTCATCTGCCGCGCTCTGGCACAGAAGCTCAGTGACGCGGGAACCGGAACCGGTGAATCGACTCATGCAGGCCTCTACGATAACCCCCCTGAGCGAGGCTATGTCATGCGCTAAGGCCGTGCAAGTCAGTTCCATGGCCGGCTGTTCACTTCCAACCTGTCAGAGGCTTTGAAACCGATCCGAAAAGATCGTTTCTCGGGCTTCATAGGCTCCGATATCAATCTGAGGGCCATCGCGCCGCAGCCCACCTGACGCGTCTGTCAACGGCAGCACCCACGACAATCCCATCGACGCCGGATCAAACCCGGCGTTGACCAGCGGCGATTCAACCACCGGAATCCGCTCAACGCAGCCGGGCCCGCAGTCGACATAGACCGGCTGAACACTGATGTTGTTCTCGTTGAGAGTAGGCATTGTTGTCCCTACCAGCAGAAGCGTCTGGATATTGTTGTTGAGCACGCGCAGATTCTGATTCGAAGCCTCGGCCGTCAGCACCAGATCATCGCCGCTGTTGCCCCACAGGTTGTTGCTGGCGACATTCAGGTCAATCGAATCAGCACGCAGCTGCACCCCGCCGGAAGAGCCTACGCTCTGATTTTCGACAACGGTGTTATGAGCAAAGCTCAGAATCCCAGGATCATTCCCGGAGAGGTCCTCCGATCTTTTGGGGAGGGCAATCTGTTCAATGAATCCGGCTGCTGCATCGCCCAAGACAGCGCTGTTGTCAAGAAACAGGTTGTTCAATACCCGAAGTTCGATCCCGGCGCTTCCGAATACGACCATGAACAGGCCCGAACCGATACCAGCCGAATTGTTGAAGAAAACATTCTGAGCGACAGTCAACCGACCGGCATAGACGGCTGGATTGAAGAGCCGGAGTCCGGCACCGGCCCCCTTCAGGTCCGCGCTGCCGTTGGCGAAGGTCAGAAAACGAATATCCACATCGCCAAGGGACGGCACGCTGATCTGCATGACCGGCTCCAGACCGCCGCCGTCGAGCGTCGTCAACGCTGGATCGGGGGTGTTGACCATGCAGGGCAGGACAAACAGCGGCGACCAGCCCCCGCTCATTTGCAGATCGTCATCGAGGTTCGCCGATCCGACCGGCGAGTAGCTGAAGCCACCCGGGGGCGACGGATAGTCGCCCACGCTGATTCGAATGACGTCCGATTGATTGTTGGAAGCCGCGGCATCCAGCGCCGCCTGCAGCTCAATCGACGACTCGACGCAGAACTCGGCCGCCTCGGCGGATTGCATTCCGATCGCCAGCATCACGGCAGTGAAAAGGGACCGCACGAATCGCCCAAGTCTGGTCGCCAGATGCCCAACCAAGGCCATCATTAGTCCTCGAAGCGATCCGCGAACAGCTGATCGGAGATACCTTCGTAAGCACCGATATCAACGCGTGCGTCGCGCAACCGCAAATCGCCAGCCGCATCGGTGTCCGGCAATGACCAAGGTGAACCGAACAGGGTGGGCCCGACGCCTGCATCGATCAGCGGTGAGTCGCCAACGGGAATTCGATCGATACAGAATACGCCACAACTGACATATTCCGGCTCAACGCTGATGTTATTGATGTAGGTATCGGCCACCACGGACTGGAAGATCGTGTTGAAATTATTGTTTCTGACCAATACCGATTGGCTCTCTTCGGTGAACAGCTCCAGATCCAGATCGCCGTTCCCCCAGATATTGTTGTTGGCGATATCGACATTGGCCCCGCTTGAGATCACGGTCAGGCCGTCGCTCGAAGGGAGCACGCCCCGCAGTGGCACGGGCGAGCTCGTATTGTTGACCACGGTGTTCTGGACGACTGATAGCGCCGGCCTGGGATCCAGAACCGGCCCGTCAGTGGGCAGTGGTGTCGTCAATCGTATGAGAGCGGCTCCTCCGGCACCCGTACGCGCGATATTTCCGGCGAATAGGTTGTTGATGATGCGCACGTTGGTAAACGCCGTGCCCTGAATGTTGTTACCGTTATTGAGTCGGCCGATCATCAACCCGGATGCATAGCCTCCTGAATTGGCAATAAAGGCGTTGGACTGAACGGTGAGCGTGCCAGAAAAACCAATACCCACGCCATAGATACGCAGCCCGGCGCCCTGGCTCAGATCGGTTGTAAATCCGTTGATGAAAGTCAGATTCCGGATCGAGACCTCACCCTGCTCGGGTAGCCTCACGTCCATGATTCGATTCGAGCCTCCGCCGCTGAGGACAGTGCCGGCAGGATCAGTTGACGGACCGATCCCACAGGGATTCTTAAAAAATGCGGTCCAACCGCCGATGATCTCGATATCACTGGTCTCATCAACGCCCCCATTGATGTTGGGCGCAAAGACGAACCCGCCCGTGGGGGCGGTATAGGTGCCCTGAGCAACCCGAACAACGTCGGATTCGCCGTTGTTCTCTGCCACATCGAGCGCGGCCTGCAGCTCGCTCGCGTTTGTGACGCAGAAACTGGCGGCCCATGACGATGACATCCCTATGCACAGCAACAGTACGATTGCACTCAATTTCACGGTTGAATTCTCCTAAGGTTAACGTTCCCCTTGAATGGCGTACGCCTTCGCCGGGGCCGTCGCGCCAAATTTTTTGATCGACGCGGTTAGGTCGCCCGGCTTCCGCTAAGCTGAGTCCTGGTTTTCCTGAACGATTGAATAGACTTGAAGACCTTTCTAAGCCTCGCGCTGGCCATTGCCGTCGTTTACCTGTTGGTAGTGGCCTTCTACGCGCTGATGCAGCGCAGCCTCATCTACCACCCTGCAACGCTCACAGAGACGATGGCGCATCAGCAGGCCAGAGCGCTGGCCGGCGAGGCATGGACCGATTCCGATGGCCGATGGCTGGGATTGCGCGTACAGGGCGGCGAGGCGGGCGCCCCTGGCGCACGATCCCGCGCCGTGGTCTTTCACGGCAATGCCGGCATGGCATTGAACCGGGACTATTACCCCGAATTACTTTCGGGATTCGCGCGATCCGGCCCCTGGGACGTGTTCATCTTCGAATACCCGGGCTACGGCCCACGCGAGGGTGAGCCGAGCGAAGCGGCCTTTGTCAACGCCGCCATTCAGGCCGTGGATGCATTGATTGAGGACAACCCGCAGCGGCTCCTGATCATCGGCGAGTCGATCGGCAGCGGCGTGGCCTCGGGCGTCGTGCGCGAGCGTCCCGATGCCGTCGCGGCTGTCATGCTGATCACGCCCTTCGATTCTCTCGTGCGACTGGCGCGCCACCATATGCCCCTCCTGCCCGCCGGCCTGCTACTGAGAGATCGCTATGACAATCTGGACGCCCTGAGCGACTACCGCGGACCGCTGATCACAATCACCGCGGGCCGGGACACGATCGTGCCTCCCGCCTTCGCCGCCCCCCTGACCAGACAGCACCGGGGGCCGCTGCTTGACGAGATCCAGGCCGAGGCCGGCCACAACACGCTTCACTTCAATCCGGAACGCGCACCCTGGCCCGCCGTCGATGCCTTTCTATCAGAAAACCTGCGGTCACCCTGAGCCGGGCGACCCAGTGCTCACTCCCCGAAATCGTCGCTGAAGACACGCTGATCGAAGAGATAGTCCCAAACGTCCGCGTACACGGGAGAACCGGATTCATCGAGGGGCAGTGCTGCGTCGACGACGACCGCGCCATGGTAGTTGAGATCGGGCACATCCTTGCGAGTGCTCGTCAGTCGCTGGGAGGTCCATGCCTGCGGATCGAGGGCGTCCGTATCCTGAACAGGGCCGGACCCTGCCAGGCCCAGGGTGACCTGCGTCAGCTGAAAGGCGTTGTAGCTGGGATCGAGCGCATGAACAAAAGCATAATGGCGCGCCGCCGGGGTCAGCCCGGGGCGCGACAACCAATCGGCCATGCCCAAGCCGGCAACAAAGTCTCCCGGTCCGCCCAGAAGAACAACGCCGGCCAGACGGTAATCCTGGCCGAGATAGGCGGCATGCCCCGCACCCTGGCTGTGCCCGCCGATGAGCAGGCGGGACCAGGCCGGCTGCCCGTCTTGAAGAAAGCGCGCCCATCTCTCGTCGGGGAACTGTTGATCCAGATATCCGAGGAGCTGGATCAAGCGGTTCAGAATCGAGTTGGGCGGATCAACATCGACCAGCGTCGAGGCGTCCTCACCAAAGAGCCGCTCTCGCCGGACCTGCCCTGGTGCCTCCCCATCGCCGCTCTGGAAGGTCAATTCGCCAACGCTCGGCCAGTTCGGATAGGCCAGAGAGACGACATGAAATCCGCGCTCGGCCGCATGGCGGGCGATGATCTGGTTGTTCTCGGGCAATCCGCCGCTGCCGACCAGATGCACGTACAGAAAGCCATTGGT
>Ga0207419_1002254_pt1 | contig 12939 bp, 14 predicted proteins | sample ElkSloMetagenome_4_FD_184723 | JGI IMG/M metagenome (GOLD analysis project Ga0207419, IMG submission 184723) | Hot spring microbial communities from Elkhorn Slough, Monterey Bay, USA - MD2A (version 2) | ecosystem: Environmental > Aquatic > Marine > Intertidal zone > Estuary: Microbial mat ... | reverse complement strand
TGAATGTTATGCACCTGCCATTGCAGCAAGGGCTTTTATCGTTTTCCAATTCCGGATGGTGGCAGTAACTTTTAATTTCTTTTCAAGGAAATTATTATTGAGCTTTGAGTTACTGTATTGGGTGGCATAACATAGGAACACGTGTTTCCCTTTAATGTAAAACCTATCCGGAAGAAATTGCCCGGGTGGAATGTTTTTGATGGTCTCAGATGCGGGTTCATCAGATAAAAATGCCACATATAGCGTAAGCAGATTTTTTGCACTTTCAGCCAGGAACGGGTTAACCGTCATTATTTCTTTAATTTGCGATGCTTCAATCACAATAACAGGAACATCAAAGCCATATTGCTTTTCTATCAGGGTTGAAATTTGGCGCTCAAGCTTCCGGACAGTTTGGGCTTTTGCTGAGAATACCACGTTTCCACTCTGGATGTAGGTTTGTGCATTCTCAAAGCCTTCCAGTGCAAGCAAATCCCTGAGGTCGGCCATTTTTATTTTCCGTTTTCCACTTACATTAATACCTCTTAAAAGAGCAATATATTTTTCCATAGCATTGGTTATTGATTTTAATAAAGCTTAAATGGTTGATAATCAAGTTCAAATATAAGGCTTGCGAAGCCGCCAAAAGCGCAGTTTACTCATGTAAATGAGCATTTTGTCGGCAAGCGTAACGCAGCAAATGATGCTTTATAGACTGACGCCCGTTACAGGTTTTTAAGGAACTGATAGGTCTGGTTTGCTTTCAGGTAAAGTTTTTTTGCTTCTTCAAAACTGAGGGTTTGTTGTCCGTCAGAGAAAGCTTTTTCCGGGGAATGATGCACTTCCAGGATAATGCCATCAGCGCCTGCCATAACGGCTGCCAGTGCCATGGGTTCCACAAACCGGCGAATGCCGATTCCATGCGAGGGATCGACAATAACAGGCAGGTGCGATTTTTCTTTTAAGATTGGAACAGCATTTAAATCAAGTGTATTGCGGTAAGCATGTTCGTGTGTGCGAATGCCACGTTCACAAAGAATAATTTTTTCATTGCCGCCGCTGAAGATATACTCGGCAGATTGCAACAATTCATCAATAGTGCCGGACATACCCCTTTTAAGTAAAACCGGCTTATCTACTTTACCGAGGGCATCCAGCAGGTTAAAATTCTGCGAATTTCTTGCGCCAACCTGGAAAATGTCAACATAATCATACATTTGATCAATTTGGGAAAGCTCCATTACTTCCGTCACGATTTTTATTTCGTGTTTATGGCATATTTCGGCCATTTCTTTTAATCCTTCCATGCCTGCCCCTCTAAAAGAATAGGGTGAGCTGCGGGGTTTAAAAACACCGCCCCGCATAATGCGCAAACCATTATCCTGCAGGTGTATAGCAGTTTTCAGCGTCTGGCTGGGTCCCTCCACAGCACAGGGGCCTGCCATTATGGTAAATGCATCACGCCCAATGGAAAGCCCATTGCCCAGATCAATGGCAGTATCTTTTACCTTCCACATCCGGGAAACCAGTTTAAATGCATCGGTTACCCTGTGAATGTCTGAGACCCCAGAAAGGCTTCCAATGCGGCGGATGTCAAAGCCTCCGGTGCCGGTACCAATAATATATCCGGCAAGTTGTGTCTTTATTAGTTTTGGGCTGTAACCCGCCTGGCTTATAACCTCAAATATCTGCTGTTGTTCATCGGAAGTGATATCCTTCTTTATCTGAACGATCATAGGGCAGGAGATTTTGTGGTAATGGATTGAACAAACATTTTGATGTTCTCTTCCAGATCTCCATCCTGCTCAAGTACACGGATAAATGCGCTGCCGATGATTGCCCCCTGGGCATAAGAACAGGCTTTGGCAAATGTTTCGTTATTCGATATTCCAAATCCTATGAGGGTGTTGTTTTTCAGTCTCATTTGGTTGATGCGGGTAAAATATTCTTCCTGTTCGGCGAGTATGGTTGATTTTGCACCTGTTACTGCTGCAGAAGATACCATATAAATAAAGCCGTTGCTTTCTGCATCAATTTGTTTTATCCGTGCTTCTGTTGTTTGGGGCGAAATAAGAAAAATATTATAAAGATTTTTTTGCTCAAACAGGGGCTTGTACTTTTGGGCGTATTCATCAAGGGGCAAATCAGGTAAAATGGTGCCATCTATTCCGGTGGAGGCACAATTCTCAAGAAAAGTCTCTATACCCATTTGCATTACCGGGTTCAGATACCCCATTAAAAGCAGAGGTAAATCCACTTCCTGGCGGATATTTTTCAACTGCTCAAATAGATGGGGCAGTGACATGCCATTTTTAATGGCTTTCTCACTGCTTTTCTGAATTACTGGCCCATCAGCCATGGGGTCAGAAAATGGCATACCGATCTCAATCATATCAACACCATGCTGTGCAAGGATTTTTATAATTTTAACAGTGCTTTCCGGTTCGGGGTGCCCGGCAGTAAAATAGACCGAGAGAATATCCTTTTTCTTGTTTTTAAATAATGTATCTATTCTGTTTTGCATCAATTTAAATTTTATTTTCAGTTGTAAGATAAATTCCTTTGATAGATTCAGGAAGGCAGATGTTTGATATAGGCCTCCAGATCCTTGTCGCCCCGGCCTGATAGGTTAATTACAACAATTTCATCTTTTTCAAAAGACATTTCGTCAAGTACTGCCAGGGCATGAGCAGTTTCCAGTGCAGGAATTATTCCTTCCAGCTTAGTAAGCTCAAATGCAGCCTGCAGTGCTTTTTCATCGGTGGCATGTGTGAATACTGCCCGTTTGCTTTGCCATAAGTAAGCATGGAGGGGGCCTATTCCCGGGTAGTCTAGACCAGCAGAGATAGAATAAGGTTCGGTAATTTGCCCGTCAGGTGTTTGCATCAGCATGGTTCGGCTTCCGTGGATTATTCCTTCTCTGCCCAGTACCATGGTTGCAGCAGACTCATTTGTGTCAACACCTTTGCCAGAGGCTTCCACGGCTACCAGTTTTACTTTTGGATTTTCCAGGTAATGGTAAAAAATACCTGCAGCATTGCTGCCACCCCCCACACACGCAATGATGGTGTCCGGATAGTTGCGGCCATGCTTTTCTTCCATTTGCTTGAGCATCTCCTCGCTGATCACCGACTGAAAGCGCGCTACCATATCAGGATAGGGGTGTGGCCCAACCACGGAACCAATAATGTAGTGTGTATCTTGCGGATGGTTTATCCAATCCCGGATGGCTTCATTGGTGGCATCTTTTAATGTTTTATTGCCACTATGCACAGGTACAACCTCAGCGCCGAGCATTTTCATCTTGGCCACGTTAGGAGCCTGTCTTTCCACATCGGTGTGGCCCATATAAACAATACATTTAATGCCCATTAAGGCACAAACCGTAGCGGTGGCTACACCATGCTGACCGGCACCGGTTTCAGCAATAATACGCTTCTTTCCCAGTTTCTGCGCCAGCAGTATTTGCCCCACAGTATTATTTATTTTATGTGCACCGGTATGGTTAAGGTCTTCGCGCTTAAGATAAATCTGCGTCTGGTATTTTTCCGAGAGCCTTCCGGCGAAATACAAGGGCGTTGGGCGTCCCACATATTCTTTCAGCAACCCGTAAAAATCTTTTTTAAATTCGTTGCTTTCAATAATTTTCAGGTAATTATCACGCAGTTCTTCTACATTTGGGTAGAGCATCTCCGGAATATAAGCGCCACCAAATGTACCGTAAAATCCTTTTTTATCTACTGTAAAATTCGCCATCTCTATATTTTTATTCAATTTTCATTAGCTATCTTGTCTGTTCTTTTTCATTTCTTATCCGGGAGATAAAGGTTTTAACCTGTTCTGTATTTTTTACACCGGGTGCTGATTCAAACCTGCTGTTTATGTCTATTCCTTTTAGGAAAGGGTGTTTCATCTTCAGCACTTTACCGGCATCACCTGGATCAATACCCCCGCTAAGAAAGAATGGTTTCTGGAACATATATCGGTCCAGCACGTCCCAATTAAATTTTTTACCGGTACCTCCGTAAGTTTTTCCTCCCGTATCAAACAGAAAATAATCAACTATCGGCAGGTAATCGGCAATTTCTGCTGAATAAAATCCATCTTCTACACGTATGGCTTTAATGATGGTAACATTCTCTTTTTTCAGACGGGCACAAACGTAGGGTGTTTCGTCGCCATGCAGCTGCACATTTTGCAAATTATACCGGTTTATTTTATCAATAATATTTTCTCTGTCAGCATTTACAAACACACCTGTTTTTTGAATGGCCGTGGGTATTCTGCTAAAAATCTCCGGGTCAGGATCATCTCCCACATATCTTTTAGATTTGGGATAGAAAATATAACCCATAAGGTCAGGGCTGCTATCCGCTATGGCTAGTATGTTTTCTAAATGCTTATTTCCACAGACTTTAATGAGCATAGCAGGTATTTTTATTTATAGCTTTTTCACAAATTCGGCAAAAGCGTGTTCCGGCCTGGCATGTCGCATAAATGCTTCACCAATAAGGAAACCATCAAAACCATGTGCACGTAGCTGCTGTATTTTTTCCGGATGCGTTATGCCGCTTTCGCTGATGCGCAGGAACTCCGATGGAATTTTCTCAAATAAATCCAAAGAATGGTCGATACTAACGGAGAAGTCTTTTAAATTTCTGTTGTTGATACCGATTACATCCAGGCCGGGGGTGATTTTCTCCAGTTCCTCCGTATTGTGAATTTCCATCAGTACTTCCAGGCCAAGAGATTTTGCCAGTGCGGCCAGGTTTTTTACTTCATCTTTTGTAAGCACTGCCGCAATGAGCAAAATTGCATCGGCGCCAATGGCGCGGGCCTCCAGAACCTGGTACTCATCAACAATAAATTCTTTCCGTAAAACCGGACAAAAATTATGATCACGGGCAATTGTAAGATCTGCATTGCTTCCACCAAAAAAATGATTATCAGTAAGCACAGACAGGGCAGATGCACCCGCCATCATGTATCCTATAGTAACGCGGGCCACTTCAGCATTAGGGTTAATATCCCCTTTGGACGGCGATTTACGCTTAAATTCTGCTATAATGCCTGTTTTTTTCGGATTTTTAAGATACTTTACAAGCGACACTACCGGAGAATGAAAATAAATGCTTTTTTCAAGCAATTTTACTGGATGCAGGGATTTTTGTTCCGCTACCTCCTTGCGCTTGTGTTCTATTATGGTATCAAGTATAGTTTTCACTGTTACTGGGTATCTATTAATGTTTTAAACGATTTAAGTGCCTTCCCTGAGGCTACTGCCTCTGAAGCTTCAGCCATACAATCTTCCAGACTTTGGTCAGGGTGGTAACATTTTAATCCCATGGCAGCATTTGCCGCCGCTACTTTATTTTGTTCCGGAGTGCCTTTCCCTTCAAGTATTTTCATGAAAATGTCTGCGGCTTCCTGAATGCTGTTTCCCCCCTCTAAAGCGGATGGAGCCAAAGGTTTTTCAGAGAAAACGGAAACGTCCAGTGTGGCATCTTTTTGATTTGAAATCATCTTGAAAGGATGGGTAAGTGATATCTCATCATATCCTCCCAGATCATGCAGGATAATAAAATTCTTGCCTGTTTTCTGGTAAAGATAATTATACATACGTGCAAGTTCCAGGCTGTATACGCCCACCACCTGGTTACCCGGAAACGAGGGATTTACCATTGGGCCCAGCATATTAAAAAAAGTCTTGACACCCAGCTCGCGGCGCACCGGGGCTACATTCTTCATGGCAGGATTAAAGATAGGTGCATGCAGAAAGCAGATGCCTGCCTTATTGAGCTGCTTTTTTAAAATTTCAGGATCATTGGTAAACCTGTATCCAAAATGTTCCATTACATTGGAAGAACCACAGGTTGAGGAAACGCCGTAATTCCCGTGCTTGGCTACATGTCTGCCGGCCCCGGCTACAATAAATGAAGCAATTGTGGAAATGTTAAACGTGTTTTTACCATCACCACCGGTACCACACATATCAATGGTATTAAAATCACTCAGGTCTACAGGTATGCACAGGTTCAGCAAAGCGTCACGAAATCCAGACAATTCCTCAACTTTGATGCTTCGCATCAGATAAACTGAAATGAAGGAGGCAATTTGGGAGTTGTTAAACTCTCCCCGGGCCATGCGTGTTAAAACATCTTCAGCCTCCTCACGCTGCAGTGTTTTATGGTTGTACAGATGATTAAGTATTTCTCTCATTTTAATGTATTGTAATTATCAATTTTATGCGTTCGATTTCTTTGTGTCAGGAATTAAGCCAGTTTTCAATAATTTTTTCCCCATGCTCAGTGAGCACAGATTCAGGATGAAACTGCAGCCCCTTGATGTTAAATTTTTTATGTGCCAGGCCCATAATCCGGCCCTCGTCATCTTCAATGGTAATTTCCAGTTCTGCAGGGAAGTCATCATTATTTACAATCCATGAATGGTAGCGTCCGGCAAGGAACTTTTCCGGAACATCTTTCAGTAAGGCCTCTTTCCCATTGATTACCTTTACCGGAGTAGAAATGCCGTGGTATACGCGGTCAAGGTTTGTGATTGACCCGCCAAAAGCCTGGGCAATGGCCTGATGACCCAGACAAACACCAAACATATCTTTTTTTCCGGCATATTTTTGGATAAGCGGTATCAAAATACCGGCATCTTTAGGAATTCCGGGTCCGGGTGAGAGAATGATTTTCTCATAGCGGTCAACCTCATCAAGGCTGATTTTATCATTACGATATACATCCACATCCTGGTCAAGTATTTTCTCTATGATGTGCACCAGGTTATAGGTAAAAGAATCGTAGTTGTCGAATACAAGAATTTTTTTCATAAAAACAAAGGCATGTTGGGTTTCATTCCTAAAAAGCTTAATTAATTTTTGCCAGGTCAATGGCTGATTTTAGTGCCATTAATTTATTGTTGACTTCATTGAGTTCATTTTCCTCCACAGATGCAGATACAATTCCGGCACCGGCCTGGTAATACAATGTATTATTTTTACTCATGAAAGAACGGATCATGATGGCCTGGTTGCAATCGCCGTTAAAGCCAAGATACCCGATGCAACCGCCATAGAATCCACGGGCTGATTTTTCGTATTTATCAATTAATTCCATGGCTTTATATTTGGGGGCTCCGGAGAGCGTGCCTGCAGGAAAAGTATCTGCCATCACGCGTACTGTTTTTGTATCTTTTTCCAGTTGGCCGGATACAATTGAAACCATGTGCAACACGTGGGAATAGTATTGTATCTCTCGGTATGTTTCAACTTTAACACCCGTTGCATTTCTGCTAAGATCATTCCGGGCCAGATCAACGAGCATCACATGTTCGGCATTTTCTTTCTCGTCTTCCATAAGCTTTAATGCCAGTTCTTTATCTTCCTGATCGTTCCCTGTGCGCCGGAATGTGCCGGCTATGGGGTGGATGTATGCTTTGTTCTCGCTGATCTCGATCTGTGCTTCCGGACTTGATCCGAATATCCTGTAGTTGCCATAATCAAAGTAGAAAAGGTAAGGTGAAGGGTTAATGGATCGTAATTGACGATAGACATTAAATTCGTCACCCTGAAACTCACGCGAAAACCGGCGTGAAAGTACAATCTGAAACACATCGCCCAGCTGACAATGCTCTTTTCCACGACTCACCATTTGCATATAATCATCATCTGAAATATTCGAAGTTTCTTTTCCCCGGGGCTCAAAAGGATAGGTTGCGAAATTACGGTTATTCAGCAGGGAGATTATTTCTTCAAGATTGTCCTGCTGGTTATCGAGCAAGTTTTCATGAATGGTAAGGGTGTTTTGAAAATGATTTACCGCAATGATATATTTATAGAAGGCATACCTTAGTTCAGGAATGGTGTTTCCTTCATTTTTTGACGAATTCAGGTTGATGTCTTCAAAATACTGAACAGCATCATAGGCCGAGTACCCAAAAACGCCATTCGTTGTGCCCGGTTCTCCTTCTACCTTGAAGCTATTGATGAAGTTTTGCAATCCCTCTACCACATCAGTCTGGCTCTTGATTTCAAACTCTTCTGCTGGTTGGCAGGGCATACGGCGCGAGATGGTATTTCCTTCCACCATAAATTCTGCCACAGGTTCCATGCAAATGTAGGAGTAACTTCCTTTACTTCCATGATAATCAGAGCTTTCGAGTAAAATTGCATTGGGAAAAATATCCCTTACTTTTAGATAAACACTTACTGGTGTAATGGTGTCGGCCAGTATTTGTTGTGTGCTGATACGAATTTTGAAGGTTTGCATTGATGCTCTTTTTAAGCGTTTTACATTTTTTTAAACTAAAAAAGGCCTACCGTGATCGGTAGGCCTTTATATTTTTTAATGGTACAGGCAAAATCCTCTCACGGTAAAAGTAAGAAAAATTGCCACCACCATATGTTTTTTAAATTCTTCAAGAATAATTGTTTTTATATTTCAGAAACAAAGTAAAGTATAAAATTTAAAATTTACAACTTTTATTTACAATTTACTTCCTGTCAGGCTACTTTCAGCTTTGTAATGTTTGACTTTTCAAGCCTTTGCTGGGCATATTTTGCTGAAATATTAACTTTTTCCTCGTTCTTAGAGGGTAATTCGAACATGGCGTCCATCATAATAATTTCACAAATGGAGCGCAGGCCCCGGGCACCAAGTTTATATTCTACAGCTTTTTCCACGATAAAATCAAGGGCTTCATCTTCAAATTCCAGCTCTATTTTATCCATTTTAAACAGTTTCTTGTATTGCTTAATAATGGAATTTCGGGGTTCTACTAATATTTTCCTTAGAATTTCAGCGTTCAGTGGGTTCAGATGTGCCAGCACCGGCAATCGACCAACTATCTCCGGAATGAGTCCGAAGGACTTCAGGTCCTGTGGTGCAATGTATTGCAGCAGGTTGCCACGATCAATATCTTCCTGGGTTTTTGAGGCGGTGTATCCCACCACTTTGGTGTTGAGGCGTTGTCCTATTTTTCTTTCAATTCCGTCAAAAGCGCCACCACAAACAAAGAGGATGTTTCGGGTATTCACAGGAATCATTTTCTGGTCAGGATGTTTTCTTCCACCCTGGGGTGGAACATTGATGATGGATCCTTCCAGTAATTTCAGTAATCCCTGTTGAACGCCTTCTCCGGAAACATCACGGGTAATGCTTGGATTGTCTCCTTTGCGGGCAATTTTATCGATCTCATCGATAAAAACAATTCCTTTTTCAGCTGCTTCAACGTTATAGTCGGCCACCTGGAGTAAACGTGTAAGAATGCTTTCAATATCTTCTCCAACATATCCGGCTTCTGTAAGAACAGTAGCATCTACAATGGTGAAAGGAACATGGAGCATGCGTGCAATGGTGCGGGCAAGCAGCGTTTTTCCGGTTCCTGTTTCGCCAACAAGGATGATGTTTGATTTTTCTATTTCAATGTCATCATTTGCATTTTGCGGGGTTTGCATAAGCCTTTTGTAATGGTTGTAAACTGCAACAGCAAGTACTTTTTTGGCATCGTCCTGCCCCACTACGTATTCGTCAAGAAAAGATTTTATTTCAATGGGCTTTAATAATTTCAATTTTTTAAAATCGAAATCATTACGCATTTTATTTTCTTCCTGGACAATGTCATAGGCCTGTTCTATACAGCTATCACAAATATGGCTGCTAATACCAGCTATAAGCAGGTTGGTGTCTTTTTTTTCACGGCCGCAGAAAGAGCATTTGTCCATAATAACAGTTTATTTATTTGGGTTGGGTTTTACCAGAACCTCGTCAATCATGCCATAATCCTTGGCTTCCTGGGCTGTCATCCAAAAGTCGCGATCTGAATCTTTTTCTACCTTTTTTATTGGGTTTCCGGAATGATCAGCCAGAATTTGATAAAGTTCTTTTTTCAATTTTAAAATTTCACGTGCTGTAATTTCAATATCTGAGGCTTGTCCCTGCACACCTCCCATGGGTTGGTGAATCATTACACGGGCATGCTTCAGTGCAGAACGTTTGCCTTTTGTACCCGCCGTAAGCAATATGGCGCCCATACTGGCAGCCATGCCGGTACAGATAGTGGCTACATCAGAACCAATCCATTGCATGGTATCGTAAATACCAAGGCCCGCATGCACTGACCCGCCGGGAGAATTGAAATAGATCTGAATGTCTTTATTCGGATCGGATGAATCCAGATACAGCAATTGGGCCTGTATGATGTTGGCAACGTAATCATCAATGGGAAGGCCCAAAAATATGATTCTGTCCATCATCAGGCGTGAAAAGACATCCATAGAAGCCACATTCAGCTGGCGCTCTTCAATAATGGTAGGAGAGATGTAGCTGTTATAGATACTGGTAAATTCATGCATCCGGAGGCTGCTAATACCTTTGTGTCCTTTTGCGTATTTATAAAAATCGTTTTTTTCGTCCATAAGAAATGTAGATTAAATCAGGAGTCTAATTTATCAAATTCTTCTTTAGAAACCTCTTTTTCTTGTAATTTAACGAGCTCTTTAACTTTTGAAAGTACTTTTTCTTCTTTCAGCATCTCGTAATACCTGCGTTTATCCTCAGGTTTTTCAAGCAATTTTGTCACATAACTTTGCAGATGTTCATCCGGGATATTGCCAAGGCCGTATTGCATAAACTGATGACGGGCTACAAGACCAGCACGCTCAGCAATTTCCTCCTCGTTCACTTCAATTTCATTTTCTTTCGCAATTTTATTTTTGATGAGCTGCCATTTCAAATCTTCCTGTACTTCAGGATATTCTTTTTCCAGTTGTTCCCTGGAAACTTCTTCATTGGTTTCCATTAACCACCGCTTTAAGAAATCTGCGGGTAATTCGGCATTCAGTTTGTTAAGCAGGTATTTTTTTGCATCAACCCCAAAACGTTGATTGGATTCCTGCCCCATGTTCACTTCAATATCTTTTTTGAGCCTCTCATTGAATTCTTCTTCTGAATTAACCTCTCCTTCTCCATAAACCATGTTGAAAAACTCCTGGTTGGGTTCAGCATTTTTAAAGTTCTCAATTTTTGTGAGTGTGTAATGAAAAGTTGTTGGCGAAAGTGTTTCAAGCGCTTCTTTTTCAATATGAAGCATGGCCGCCAGATCGGCCTCGTTCGTGAAGGCTTTTTTCACATCCAGGGTGATTTTTTTACCCACAGCGGCACCGATAAGTTCTTTTTTTGCCTCTTCGTCAGCAATTTTGGATATCAGAATTTTTGTTTCAGGAACGTTTAGACCTTCTGCAACTGGCTCACCGTTTTCATCAACCTGAACCAAATCGCCTGTCAGCATTGATTCTTCTTCAGCCTGCTCAGCCTCCTGATATTTTCCGGCCTGCGACAGGTAGCTATCTTTGTATTTTGTGATAAGCTCGTCGCTCAACTTGATTTTGTAAAAAGGTACTTCATCCTGATCAGAAAGGTCAGGATTAATTTCCGGTGCCAGACCCAGATCGAAGATAAATTCAAAATCGGACTGGTTGTCCCAGTCTATTGCTTCTTGTTTCTCTTCGGCAGGAAGTGGCTCCCCGAGTATATCCAGATTTTCATCCCTGATGTATGTGGAAAGTGATTCTGATAATATTTTATTAATTTCTTCCACCATTACCGGCTTGTAGTACATCTTTTTGATAAGTCCGGCAGGTACTTTTCCCGGCCTGAAACCTTTTACACTGGCCTTCTTCCGGTAATCTTTAAGCACGTCATTTACTTTGCCTTCATAATCATCTTTCTCAATTTTAATGGTTAATTGAGCATTCAGATCATCTTTATTTTCTTTTGTAATGTTCATCAGGTAATACTTTAGTTTATGCGGCAAAAGTTCGTCTTTGCATTTTAAGAAAGAATTTTGCCCTGAATAATTATGGTATTTACTTATTTAAAAAATTATTTCTCTTTCAGGAATCTCCACTTTTTTGTAAAAATTTTGATCATGTAAGAAGCGGTTAACAAAGGGTAAAAAACCGCCTTATCGCTGGTACTACCATGATAGAGCGGTTTTTGTGCGGATGAAGGGACTCGAACCCCCACGCCCGAAGGCACTAGATCCTAAGTCTAGCGCGGCTACCAATTACGCCACATCCGCAGGATCTTTATTAAAAATAGAGCGCAAATTTAGTCAATTATTTTTAGTTATAAACATCTTAAAGGGAAAAAATTTGTAAAGCCGGGATGGTGTAAAAAGAGAAATTAAAAAAGATAAAAAGATCTTATATATCAAAAATAATTTTTAAATTTGCATTTTAACAATTAAAAACGCTATCATCATGAATAAAGAGCAAGAAAACAACAACTTTACCGTGGCTAATGAAAAAGAAGAAAGCTGTGAATGCGGCGGTTGCGGTTGCGGTGGTAACAATTAAGTCGCCGGAAAATATGAAAAAGGCTGTTCAAATTAACTGAACAGCCTTTTTTTTAAACTATTTTTTAAAATGCACCTGTCATCCTCCGAACTGTGCGGAGAAAAAGCTGAGTTTTTCCTGCATATCATCTGCTTCCTCAAAATTATGTGTCCTTGCTATTCTGAGCAATTCCTGGTAGGTATAAAACGCCATTCTCAATTCATTTGTGCTTTGATAATTAAGTGATTTCCGCACAGTATCTAAAAAAGAAATCATGCTTTCCTGTTCTTCTTTTAATAGGTAGAAGATTCTTTTTGCTTCCTCCTCATTTCCAAGTTTCATGTAAAGGTCTACACTTTCCACCGCATAGAGCCCAAGAGGTAGTTGTGAATGGGGCATCATGCTGTAAGCACGATCCAACATGGCTTCAGCAGCCTCTTTATCTCCTTTTTGCAACAGCTCGGCAGCCAGTGCATTATATTTTTCGCGTAAACGCAGAACCAGACTTAACGTTCGGCGCGTAGTCCAGTCAGGGTAAACCTGGGGTTCATGAATATTGCCCCATTGAAAAACGGAGCCAAACAATTCGGTATTGTATTCTCCCTGTACTTCATTTG
>Ga0207419_1002252_pt1 | contig 12948 bp, 12 predicted proteins | sample ElkSloMetagenome_4_FD_184723 | JGI IMG/M metagenome (GOLD analysis project Ga0207419, IMG submission 184723) | Hot spring microbial communities from Elkhorn Slough, Monterey Bay, USA - MD2A (version 2) | ecosystem: Environmental > Aquatic > Marine > Intertidal zone > Estuary: Microbial mat ... | reverse complement strand
CATTTTTGTCAAAACAATTGTTCGAAGTATCCTGATCATTAACAAGCGCTGTACAAGCTTCAATTAGATAAGTTTGTCCTACGACAGATAAATCTACACTTTGATTAAATGTATAGGTCAGAGAATTTCCGGCAGGTAGAATGTCGAAAATGGTTTCAGTGACCAAACCTGAACCGTCTACTGAATAATTTACATCAAAATTTGTTTGATCATTCGTACCAAAGTTTTCGATGGTTACCGTAACAGGTTCACTGCTAAGAGAAGTGCCTGTGACAGGAGAAGAAATGTCTGTAATACTTAAATCATTTGAAAATAAATGGGTAATATTCTGGCTGGTGCAGTCATTTGTATTGTCTTCATCTATACCATAATCAGTACATGCTGAAATTGAAAATGTTTGTCCTTCATTTGATAAATCTACTACCGAGGAAAAAGTAAATTGAGTCGAAGTTCCTGTGGCTAAATTCCCGGTAAATGGTTCAGATACAAGTGTACCATCATTTAATTGATAACTTAGGTCAAATCCTGAAGCATCATTCTGTCCATAGTTAAATACTGTCACCGTAATAGATTCAGTGGATGTTAAATCGCCATCTAAAGGTGAATCTATACTTGTTATGCCGACATCATCATTCGTGTTAGGTGCGATTTGAAAAACACCACATACATTTTTTCTTCCGTTTTGCATTAATTCATTTACAAACCAGAATTTTTTATCATTTGCAGGATCGACATCTATTTTACTGTAATCACCATAACGCGTGGATCCCGGAATATTAGCATCGCCAGCCATGATAATACCTTCAGAAACATCCATTACTCCTGTTCCCGAAGATGCGGCCAGCTGACCTGTAAAATAAGAGCCAACCCTAACAGTATTTGGAGTATTAGGTCCCGACATTGAAGTATATCCCATACCAATATTACCTTGGGAATCCATTATCATACTTGCATTCCAAGCGTGCCTTCCATCGGGAGCAACATAAGTCCCTTCCTGATAGATTGTCCAGGGTTGTCCTTCTGCTGTTTGCCTTAACTCATACCAACGGATTCCGGCAAGTTCTCCCGGACTACCATCTGTATCAACAACAAAATTGAAAATGGCAGAATTATGAGTTGGAAATTTTCTAAACTGCGCCTGATTCATGATAATCCACTGTAAAGCATCAATATCCTGTCCGCCTGGTTGTGTCAAGTTACTGAAAGAACCTCCGTCAAAAGTAGAAATGAACGGTGTCACGGTGCCGTCTGCAACCCCATTAATATCTACACCAAGTCTTACAGGATTGGTGACCAGTGAATTGCTGGGATTGCTCCAGTCCATTGTTACATTCCATAACTTTAGGTGATCATCTTCAGAAACACTAAACCAGCTGTCATCAGCCATATGAACGATAGTTGCCGGTCCCGTTACATTTGTATCATGGCTTAAGTTAAAGAATTGGGGCGCATCAAATCCATCACTTTGCCAGGTAGGTAAACTTAAAGAAACTAATTGCGCATTAGGATTACCTGCAAGCATTTCATCTCTTTCAAAAACATGAAAATTGCCATTGGCATTATCTGTCATGTAATAGCCGTCATGCCACACTGAAAGTTTTTGATAATCAATTACCGATGCATACGTATAAGTTGTCCAGCCATCATTTACCGGATCGGGTCCGGTAGAAACTGCAATTTGCGCACCATTTCCTAAAAATGAAAGTACCCAGCGGTCTGCTACATTATCGTAAGAAGCAGTCAAATCACAGCAGCCACCATTTGGGAATATCGCGGGATCTGGTGATAATTGAGGTGTTAAGGGATTACCGCTTTTATCAAAAATTCTAAAAGCCGTATTTGTAACAGCAATATAATGATTTGGTCCGACGGCACCTGCGGGATCGGTAGGCTGAGAATTGGAGGCTGCAGTTTCAAAAACTAATTCTGCAGAATTGTTTGGATTCTGCTGAGCATTTTTTTGGAGTAAAGCTAATTGGTCGTCGCCCTTTGAACCTTTACCGGGAACTACAGTATAATTCCGACTCTTCAAGCTTACTCGGCTATCCTCCATTTCTTTGACTTCAAGTAAATCTACTACCGGTAAACTATTCAGCCTCGATGCTATGGAAGGGATACGATCAACATCGCTGGGTTGCAGCACCTGATGAGGTCGCCCTGAATCAGGATTAGTTTTTTGACTGTAAAGATTCTCTGATAAAAAAAACAATACTAAAACACTTGAAATAAAGGTAAATTTTGACCTCATAAAATGTATATTAAATGAAAAAGTTGAAAGATGAAATATTAGCACAAGTCATGACTTTTTAAATTAGCTTTTCAAATATAGCTCATTCCTTCATTTTTTAAATTGAAAGATTAGCTTTCCTTTTGATGCTTGCATTCATTTTCATTGTTCATGACTTTCTTTAGAAAATCATTAGTTTTATCAACTAAAATTAAAGTGAATGAAATCATTATTTCTTTTTATGTTTTCCTTTTTTCAGGTCTCTATCGGTTTTACTCAGAACATACCAAGTAAATATTATGGAGAATATAAGGGTAATCTTGAGATTTTTTCAGGTGGAAATAAGCATACTCTTGAAATGGAGTTTAAGCTGAGACCTACGCAGGATCCTGAGTCGTTAGATTATATTTTAATCTATCATTCACCAGACCAAAAAAATATAAGAGAATATGTACTCAAATATAAAGATTCATTAGGAAATTACGATTTAGATGAACAAAATGGAATAGTTATCCCAACTAAATTTGTAAATAACAGCTTGCATTCTTTCTTTGAAGTACAAAACCATTTACTTAAAAGCAGCATCAGGTTTTTTGATAATCATGCTGAATTTGAAATTGTGATGGCAAATACTAAAACAATAGACACTACAAAAGCTACTAAGGAGGATATCGAGGTATTATCTTATCCAGTTGGAGCTTATCTTATCAATTTGCTAGACTTGCTAAACAGTAATCTAATGGTTATTTTAAAATTCCAGCTCGTCTTAAAAGTGCGTTCGGGTTTGGTTCTTTTCCTCTAAATGCTTTATAAAGATGCATAGGATCTTCAGTACCGCCTTTTTCAAGAATATTAGTTTTAAAGGCTTCGGCGGTCTTTGCATCAAAAATACCATTTTCTTTAAAAGCTTCAAAAGCATCTGCATCCAAAACCTCAGCCCATTTGTACGAATAATAACCAGCAGAATAACCACCTTGAAAAATATGAGAAAACGCTGTGCTCATACAATTCTCCTCTATATCGTCTAAGAGTTTGGTGCTTTTGAAGGCTTCTACCTCAAAAGACTTCACATTGTCTATTTTATTAGGATTTGCGGTGTGCCAGGCCAAATCAAGTAAACCAAAACTTAATTGCCTTAAGGTTTGCATGCCTTCATTAAAGTTTGAAGCGGCTTTTATTTGCTCAATGTATTCTTTGGGAATGGCTTCACCAGTTTTATAATGTTTTGCGAAAAGGTCCAGCGCCTCCTTCTCAAAACACCAGTTTTCTAAAATCTGACTTGGTAATTCAACAAAATCCCAGAGCACAGAGGTTCCCGAAAGAGATCGATATGTGGTGTTTGCTAAAATACCATGCAGGGCGTGACCAAATTCATGAAATAGCGTTGTAACTTCATTAAAAGTGAGTAAGGCAGGGCTATTCCTGCCAGGTTTTGAAAAGTTACAGACTATAGAAACTATTGGGCGTTCGTTTTTTTCTTCTGTTTTGAATTGATTTTTGTAAATAGTCATCCATGCACCACCTCTTTTTCCTTCTCTGGGATGAAAATCTGCAAAAAAAGTAGCTTTAAATTCGTTCTTCTCTCCAATTATATCGTAAACTAAAACGTCTTTATGATAAACCTCTATACCCTCATTCTTTTTGAATTGTAAGCCAAACAATCTATTGGCAATTTCAAAAGCACCATCAATAACCTGATTAAGTGGGAAGTATGGCTTTAGAATATTATCATCAAGTTTGAATTTCTTTTGTTTAAGTTTTTCGGTGTAATAAGCTAAATCCCACTTATATAACTGCTCTAATCCATCTGTTTCCTTCGCAAAAGCAGTCAATTCATCAAGTTCTTTTTCTGCAAACGGCTTAGCTTTTTTTAATAAATTCTCCAAAAATTCTTCAACTTTATCTGGAGATTTTGCCATTCTTTCTTCTAGCACATAGTGCGCATGAGATTCAAAACCGAGAAGCTTTGCTCTTTGTTCTCTTAATTTAACGATGGATTTTATAACCTCTTCATTATTATTTTCATTTTTTTGGAATCCTCTTTTTCCAAATGCAGTAGCCAACTTTTTTCTAAGTTTTCTGTTTTCACAGTATTTCATAAACGGAATATAGCTTGGATATTGCAAGGTGAAGATATAACCTTCTTTTGATCGTTGTTCGGCAAGCTCTTTAGCTTCCTCTAATTGTTGATCAGGTATTCCGGAGAGTTCACTTTTGTCCTTAACATGAAGCTCATAGGTATTTGTTTCGGCCAAGACATGCTGACCGAATTTTAGAGATAATATGGATAATTGACTATCAATTTCTCTGAGTTTTTTCTGATCATCTTCGTTTAAAAGAGCACCATTTCTTACAAAACTTTTGTAGTGTTTGTCGATCAGGGTTAACTGTTCTCTTGTGTAATTATCTTTTTCTTTTAGATCGTAAACTTTTTTTACATTATCAAAAAGGTTCTTATTGGATTTTATATCATTATTAAAATCACTTAATATAGGTGAGATCTCTTGAGTTAACTTTTGGATTTCATCATTAGTTTCTGCAGAATTTAGATTGAATAAAATTTGAGTTACTCTTTCTAAATGATAACCAGAATGGTCAAGAGCTTCAATAGTATTTTTAAAATCTGGATGTTCTTCATTTTCTATTTTTTCAATTTCTTTCTTGGTGACTTCAATAGCCTCCAGAATTGCTGGCTTAAAATGTTCAACTTTAATGCTGTCAAAAGGTGGAAATTCAAATGAAGAGAGTATAAGATTTGTCATTTTATCGATATGATTTCGTGATTTTATGCGGTTTGTACAAGATTAATAGAATTAAATAGCTTTTCAAAGTAATATATTATCGATTTATGCTTTATTGTTTATTTTAATTTTTATTTGGCATACTTAATAAAAAACTCTAAATTTATCACAAAATAGAACTTATGAAATCAATCCTTTACCTAGCATTTTTTCTTTTCACATCAATCGGTGTATATGCACAAGAAGTTACTCAACAGAGTTTAGTTGAAAGTACTAAAGAAACCGCAACCAAGATTAGTCAGGAGCTCAATTTGGATGATAATAAAACAATTTATTTACACAGAGCAATTCTTTCTACAGAGCAAACTAAATTGAGAGCAAAAGAACAACTTGGTGAAAACCCTGAGCAACTTGAGGCAATGGTTCAAAAAATAAACGATCAATTTGGAAAGATGCTTACTGCAAAATTTACTGAAACGGAAATTACAAGTATTAAAAAATTAATTAAAAAGTAATTTTATTCGAAACATTATATTTAACCTGTTCATTGAGCAGGTTTTTTTATGCTGTATACTTTGAAATAATATTTTTAGCGCTGTTATAATAAGAACCGCCAAAAAGATTAACGTGAACAAGAATGTAATAGAGCTGCCATAATTCAATCCTATCTTTCCAACCATTTTCCAGAGGTAAAATTTCTCTATAAATATCAAAAATAGCATTGGGAAAACCTCCAAAAAGCTTCATCATCGCCAAATCCATTTCTCTGGAAGCAAAACAGATAGCAGGGTCGTAAATACAGGCTTGAGAAGCATTGGTAATATGATAATTACCCGACCACAAATCGCCGTGAATTAAAGAAGCCTTTTCTTTCGGGATTAATTCTTCGGCGCTCTTATAAAGGCTATCAATATTTTCAAAATCAAATCCCTTTTGTTTTGCCAGCTTAAACATTGGTTCCAACCTAGAATTTATATAAAAATCAAGACCGCTTTTGGTTTTAGATATATTAATTTGATCTAATTTTCCGATGTAGTTATCAAATTCCAACCCGTGATATTCTGAGTTGGTTTGATGCAATGAGGCTAAAGATTCTGCAAAGTTTTGTTCAAAATTGTGGTTTTGGGTTGATGGCACGTATTCTAAAATGAGATAAGTATCATTTTTTAAAGAGCCATACGCAATTACTTCTGGGACAATGAAGCTATTTGTGTTTTTTAATATTTCCAAAGACATGGCTTCTTTCTCGAACATATCCGGAAAGTTCATAGCTGAATTGACCTTTATAACATAATCTACCTCAGTGGAGGACACTTTATAAACATCATTTATATCGCCGCCATTGAGGCGATTAATACTTTTTACTTTGATATTTTTTTCTTCAAAGAGGTCTTCAATAAATTTCATTTTGGTTTTTTCGTTTATAAGTTTGAAAACTAAAGTCAAACTTATGTCTTTCATCTTTTTGATGAGCTTCTTCTTTAGCAAGCTCCCAAATTTCGGAGTCTATTTCTGGAAAATATGTATCTGCCTCAAATTCGGCATGAACTTTTGTGATCTCTAATTCGTGAACTATTGGCATAAATTGCTTGTAAATTTCTCCGCCGCCTATGACGAATACTACTTTTTCTTTTTCTACAAGCTTTAAAGCATTGTCCAGGTCATGGACCACTATACAGTGCTCATTAGAATAATTTTTCTGCCTTGTAATAACAATATGAGTTCTATTGGGAAGTGGCTTTGGGAAAGACTCAAATGTCTTTCTACCCATGATAATGAAATGTCCTGTTGTAAGCTTTTTAAATCTTTTAAAATCCTTAGGTAAGTGCCACAGTAAATCATTGTCCTTGCCAAGCTCATTATTTTTGCCTACAGCGGCAATAGAAATAAGTTTCAATATTCTTTATTTTAAAGTTGTTCTGTATTGTCCTGAGAATCTTCAGACGTTGAATTTTCTAGTGGGTATTTTTCGTCTACTTTCTGCTGTAATTTCTTAAGTTTTTCCAATTGTTTTTCAACCAGTTTCGCCATATATTTTTCTTCCCAGGCTCTGCCCATCAGTTTTTCAACAAAAAATACATTAATGCTATGTGAAATTAGGAAAACAGCCCAAATAATTACAACAGATACATACCATGGCATACCAAGTGGTGTAAAGTCTTTTCCATATCCCAATACCAGATTTATAAATATTAGCATTACACTAACTGAGATAAAAAACACCAGATGACGAACTAACCCCTTTTTTTGCCTTAGTCGTCTGTTGGCATTTTTAAATAACTCTTTTTGACCTATATCAATTTTTCTGTCTGACATTATTTAATAACTGTATAATCAAAAATAAGGGTTTTTTTTAAGTTTAGACTTTACTTTACGTAAAAGTCTTATCTGGCAAATTCAAGTTGCTAAATCTAACATAAGAATATTTACATAAAATTATTAACTGATAGGTAAGTAGTATTTTTACATAAGACCTATAATTTAAAACTTATGAATTATAAAAATTTCTATCCAATTACGGGACATCAAACTTACTTGAATACTGCAGCCAGTGGTTTATTATCTGAGCCTTTATTAGAATTTAAACAAAAAAATCTAAGATCTTTTTTTGAAAGAGGCAGTGGCTATTTAGCCAACGAGGAAGAAATTATCAATAACACCAAAGAAAAAATATCTAAAATCTATAATGTTGGAAAAAAGAGAGTTGCGATTACACCAAATTATAGTCTCTCTTACAATGCTGTTTTAGATGGTTTGCCCGCAGATTTTAAAATCTTATGTTTAGATGAAGATTACCTGTCGGTAATAATGCCTATAAAATTAAAAGGATTCAATTTCAAAAGCATTCCGATAACACCAGATATTGAATCAGATATCATTAATAATATTAAGACATACAAACCTCATGCATTAGCTTTGAGTATTGTCCAATATTTGAGTGGGATTAAATTAAAAAAAGACTTTTTCAAAGATTTGAAGGCTGAGTTTCCGGATCTGATTATCCTTGTTGATGCAACACAATACTTAGGTACAGAACAATTTGATTTTGATATCTCAGGGATTGATTATCTTTCTGCCAGTTGCTATAAGTGGATAAATGCAGGTTATGGGAATGCCATCTCTATGTTTTCAGAAGCTTTGTTAAATCAGCTCACCTTAAAACAAGTCGGTTCTAACTCCTATGCAGATAAAACAAAAATGAGTTTAAAACCAATGGGAAACCTGGAGCCTGGCCATTACGATTTAAATGCTGTGGCAGCGCTTGGCAAAGCACTAGATTTTCATTACAAAACTATAGGGATAACTAAAATAGAACAACAGATCCAGCTTTTATCAGAAAAAGCGTTTAATGAGTTAAAAAGGCTTAACCTCCTTGAAGATAACATTGTTTCCAGAACGAGCCATTCAAGTATATTTATGTTGAAAATAGATCAAAGTAAATTTGAAGCGTTTGAGAAAGCAAAAATCATATTATCAAAAAGAGGAAATGGTTTGCGAATCAGCTTCAATTATTTCAACACATTTGATGATTTGGAGTACTTAATTAACTTTTTAAAGCCTTAATATTCAGAAATATAAGTTTTTATACTTTTGTTTTTTTAGAAAAATTTTGAAAACTATTGAAGTGATAACGTTTTCGTAGTCAACTATTGCATTTTTTTTGTTATCAAACCACGAATATTCGTAAAAAAAAGACTATTTTGATATTGTATATTGAGGAAATAAACAAAGTTTTTAAATTTGCATCAAAAAAATTATGGCAATCAAGAAACAATTTTTAAAAACTAAGCCTGTTTGTAAGGTGACCTTTACGGTAGAGGCTCCGGATGCAAAAAAAGCATTTGTAAGTGGTGACTTCAATAATTGGAGTGAGAAAAAAAATCCACTAAAAAAATTAAAGAATGGAAACTTTAAAGGTACTATCGATTTAGATGCAGATAATACTTATGAGTTTAAATATCTAGTTGATGGAAGCTGGATAAACGAAACTGAAGCTGATGGCAAAAAGTGGAATGGTGTTGGTTCTGAAAACAGTGTTTTAGAAGTATAGTTTTCAAACTAAACCATCAATTTGAATTAGTTAAAAAAAAGCTGAATAAATTAATATTCAGCTTTTTCTTGTTTCAATAAGTTAAAAAGAACTTAGACAATCATTCCAGCCGCGACAGTTTCTTTAGTAGAGTCGTCTACCAAGATAATGCTTCCTGTATTACGGTTAGTCCTGTATTCGTCAACCATTAGGCGATGAGTGGTTCTTATTTTCACGCGGGCGATATCGTTCATATTAAGCGTTTTGTCTTCCTCATCTTTTTCAAATTTGTTGATGTCCATTTTATAGACCACATCTTTTATCATGGCTTTTTTCTCATTACTGGTATGCATGATGGTATATTTTGTTCGAGGTTTGGATGGCTCTCTGTTTAACCAGCACATCATGACATCAAATTCCTGAGAAGTCTCCGGTTGATTGTTTTTTTTCACAATCATATCGCCACGACTGATGTCTATATCATCTTCAAGGCAAACGGAAATTGACATTGGAGCAAAGGCTTCCTCAACAAACTCTTCACCTGTATTTATACTTTTTACTTTGGTTGTAAAACCAGAGGGCAGAACGGCAATTTCCTCACCAACTCTAATGACTCCACTCTGGAGTCTACCGGCATAGCCTCTGTAATCGATAAAACCTTCTCTTTGTGGACGAATAACGGTTTGAACCGCTAATCGCATATCAATTTTATTGATATCACTACTAATGTGTAGTGTTTCTAAGGTATACAATAATGGCGAATTTTTATACCACTTCATTTCCTGTGAACGATTAACCACATTGTCACCATTCAAGGCACTAATTGGAATGTATCGTACATCTCTTATATATAATTTTGATGAAAACTCTTCAAATTGATTTACAATTTCGTTGAAACGCTCTTCACTGTGATCCACTAAATCCATTTTGTTTACACACACTACAATGTGTGGAATCTGTAAAAGAGAGGCAATGTACGCGTGTCTTTTGGTTTGCTCAATTACTCCGTTTCTCGCGTCAATCAGAATAATTGCTGCATTGGCAGTCGATGCACCCGTAACCATATTTCGTGTATATTCAACATGTCCCGGCGTATCTGCAATGATAAACTTTCGTTTTGGCGTTGTAAAATATCTGTAAGCGACATCTATTGTTATGCCTTGTTCTCTTTCATCCTTTAAGCCATCGGTGAAAAGAGCTAAATCTACGCCATCGATGCCTTTTTGTTTACTTGTACTTTCTACAGCACTTAGTTGGTCTTCAAAAATAGATTTTGAATCATAAAGGAGACGGCCAATAAGCGTACTCTTTCCGTCATCTACACTACCGGCAGTCGTAAATCTTAAAAGTTGATTATTATCTATATTCATTATTATTGTCTTTAGTAGTAGTTAATATTGATTAGTTTCTAGAAGTAACCTTCTTTTTTACGATCTTCCATAGCTGTTTCTGAACGTTTGTCATCAGTACGATTGCCACGTTCAGTTTGTCTCATAGTGGAAACTTCATCTACAATCTTAGCTAATGTATCTGCGTCTGATTCTATGCCACCAGTGATGGTAATATCTCCTAAAGTTCTAAAACGAATTTTCTTGGTTACGATTTCTTCGTCATCTTCTAATTTTAGAAATTCAGAGTTTGGTATCCATGAATTACTTCTCCAAACCACTTCGCGTTTATGAGCAATGTATAATGAAGGAATAGAAATATTTTCTCTCAAAATATAATTCCAAACATCCATTTCTGTCCAGTTACTGATTGGGAAAGCTCGGAAGTGTTCGCCTTCAAAATGCTTACCGTTCAATAAATTCCACAATTCAGGGCGCTGGTTTTTAGGATCCCATTGCCCAAAATCATCTCTATGCGAAAAGAAGCGTTCTTTAGCTCTTGCTTTTTCTTCATCACGACGACCACCTCCAATAGCGCAGTCTATTTTATTTTCTTCAATGGCGTCTAAAAGAGTAGTGATTTGTAGTGCATTTCTCGTAGCATTTTTACCTTTTTCTTCAGCTACACGACCTTTGTCTATAGATTCCTGAACAGAACCTACCAATAGATTTACACCGAGTTCCTTTACCAGGTCATCACGAAATTTGATGGTTTCCGGAAAGTTATGGCCAGTATCTACATGCAAAAGTGAAAATGGAATTTTCGCAGGATAAAAGGCTTTTTTTGCCAAATGAGTCACTAAAATGGAATCCTTTCCACCTGAAAATAGGATGACAGGATTCTCAAACTGTGCCCAAACTTCTCTGAGGATAAATATCGCTTCAGACTCTAATTCGTCGAGATAATTGAGATAGTATTTATTCATTAGGATTGATTTTTAATGTGATTAAGAATATATTTGAAAACTTCCTGTGCTGATTCTTCAACACTTTTGTTTTCAGTTTTTACTCTGATTTCCGGATTTTCAGGAGCCTCATAAGGCGCAGAAATTCCTGTAAAATTTTTGATTTCACCTTTTCGGGCTTTGGCGTAAAGCCCCTTAACGTCTCTTTGTTCACAGATTTCAAGTGGTGTGTCCACAAAAACTTCGATAAAATCTTGGTCACCAACAATATCTCTGACGATTTTTCTGTCCTGAATTGTTGGTGAAACAAAGGCAGCCATACAAATCTGTCCGGAGTCCACAAAAAGTTTAGCGACTTCGGCTATTCGTCTAAGATTTTCTGCGCGATCTTCAGCGGTAAACGTTAAACCTCTATTGATACCCTGACGAATATTATCGCCGTCTAAAGTATAGGTTTTATAACCGGAGTCAAAAAGTTTCTGCTCAACTGCATTGGCAATGGTTGATTTTCCTGAACCGGAAAGCCCGGTGAACCACAACACAAAGCTACGCTGATTGAGTTGCTTTTCCCTGTCTGCTCTGCTTATGTTATAATGATGAAAAACGGTATTTTCACTCATAACTTATGATTTAGCTACTAAAAAGTAGTTATTCAGTAGATTTTCACGATTATAAAGCATAGGTTTTTGAGTGTTTTGGTCAATTACAGAAAGACCTACTGCTTCACAAATGGCCTGACCAGCGGCTGTATCCCATTCCATAGTTGGAGCAAATCTTGGATAAACGTCAGCTAGACCTTCAGCAACCAGACAAAACTTAAGAGAGCTGCCTTTTGATACAATTTCGACCGGTTTGTCTTGTTTGCTTTTTAAGTCTTCAATAAAATTTTCTGTATCTGCATTCATATGTGAACGGCTTCCGACCACGCGCATGTCTTTTGCATCCTTAGGACCAATTTTTTCTGATCTCTTGAAATTATCTTCAAAGCTCATGTTTTGATCGTATATCATTTTATAAGACACATTTTCATCGACTAAGCCTACAAATATTTCTTTACTGACAGGAACGTAAATCACCCCAAAAAGTGGTTTTTGATTTTCGATTAAGGCAATATTTACCGTAAACTCACCATTTTTTTTGATGAATTCTTTTGTACCGTCTAAAGGATCGATGATCCAGCATTGGGACCAGTTTTTTCTTTCTTCGTAGGTTTTGTTTTTGTTCTCTTCGCTTATCATTGGTATGCCCAAAGGTTCGAGCATTTCTACGATAGCCTGATTGGCTTTTTGGTCGGCTTGAGTTAGCGGAGAATCGTCTCCTTTGTATTCTACGGAGAAATCTGTGTCGTAAACTTCTAAAATTTTATCACCGCCTTTGATTGCAGCTTCAATGGCTTTTTGGTAGTGGCTTTTCATAATATTGTCTAAAAATCAAATGCAAACATACAATAAAATTCAATTCCTACTAAAATAGTAGAGATTAAATTTAGGTTAAGACAAACTAATTTGATAATGTACTAATTTGAAAATTTGATGATTAGAAAATGAGTTGATTTGAGGATTTGATAATTTGAAAATGGGCTAATTTGAAAATATGCTAATCTATTAATGTGCAAATGTATTAATGTAGCAATGTGTCAATGTTTTAATTTGAAAAT
>Ga0207419_1002251_pt1 | contig 12949 bp, 16 predicted proteins | sample ElkSloMetagenome_4_FD_184723 | JGI IMG/M metagenome (GOLD analysis project Ga0207419, IMG submission 184723) | Hot spring microbial communities from Elkhorn Slough, Monterey Bay, USA - MD2A (version 2) | ecosystem: Environmental > Aquatic > Marine > Intertidal zone > Estuary: Microbial mat ... | reverse complement strand
CTTTCCGAAAAGGTGTTGGGCCCGCCCATCCACCTTCCGTAGCGCATCGTGGTGTAGACCTTGGCCGGCTGGTCGAGCGTGACCGAGGTGTAGAAATTGCGGCTCCCGATGCCCTGGGCGAAGCTGAGGCTCGCCGCCATGGCAGCGGAATTCTGGAATCCGCCCGAACCCATGAAGACCGCGACCGAATGGGGGCCGTGTTCATCGATGATCCGGCGCAGCTCGCTAGCGACATGGGCAAGAGCATCGTCCATCGGCGTCTCGACGAATTCGCCTGCCCGGTTCCGGACGAGCGAGTGCTTGAGGCGATGCTCCGCATTGTGCGAATCCGGCAGCTCGCGGCCCTTGAGGCAGGTATAGCCGCCATAGGCCGGGTCCTCGGGATCGCCGCGCACTTCGACCACCTTGCGCGTGCCATCGCCCGTGACCTCGACATCGACGAGCATCGCGCAATTGGCGTGACAGAACCGGCAGAACGTCTTTTTCGTCTCGATACCCATCGCACCTCTCCTTGATCCTGAGGATACCACAGGGCGGCGCGCCAGCGACTGACACTTTTGTCCGTGGAGAGCGCGCCTCGGCCACCGCAATAGGGATGCCAACCAAAGGAGGATTGCATGCCCACCACCACCCGCCAATGGCTCCTCAACGGCCACCCGCGCGGCCGCGGCATCCAGGACGGCGATTTCAAGCTGGTCGAAACCGAGCTGGCCGAGCCCGTGGATGGCGAGATGCTGCTGAAGACGCATTATCTCGGCTTCGACCCGGCGCAGAAGGGCTGGATGGAGAACATCGCCGACTACGTCGCGCCGATGAACATCGGCGACGTGATGCGCGGCAGCGGCATCTGCGAGGTGGTGGAAAGCAATGGCGGCAAGTTCGCGAAAGGCGACATGGTCTTCGGCACGACCGGCTGGCGCGAATACCTCGTCACCGACGGCGAGGGGCTGACCAGGGTGGAAACCGAACTGTCGCCGACCGCCGTGCTGTCGGTGCTCGGCACGACCGGGCTCACCGCCTATTGCGGGCTGTTCAAGGTCGGAAAGCCGGTCGCGGGCGACACCGTGCTCGTCTCGGGCGCGGCCGGCGCCACCGGGAGTGTCGTCGGCCAGCTCGCCAAGATCGCCGGCTGCCGCGCGGTCGGCATCGCGGGCGGTCCCGAAAAGTGCAAATGGCTGGTCGAGGAAGCAGGATACGACGCGGCGATCGACTACAAGGCGGGCGGCGTGAAGGAGCAGATCAAGGAGCATTGCCCGCGCGGCGTCGACGTCATCTACGACAATGTCGGCGGCACGATCCTCAACGACATGCTCAGCCAGATCGCGACCGGTGCCCGCGTCGTCATCTGCGGTGGGATAAGCCGTTATGAAACCGGACAGCTTCCCGCCGGTCCGGAGAACTACTTCAACCTCGTCTTCCGCCGCGCGAGCATGGCGGGCTTCATCGTGCTCGACTGGGCGGGCGAATTTCCCGCGATCCGCAAGCGGCTCGAAGGCTTCGTCAAGGACGGGCGGCTTACATACCAGGAAGACATCCAGCACGGTTTCGAAAACGCGCCCGACACGTTGCAACGGCTGTTCAGCGGGCAGAACCGCGGCAAGCAGATGCTCAAGCTCTGACGCCTCAGGCGAGGTCTTCGGGTCGGTTCACGTTGAGCATCGGCGTGGCGAGCCGGATGCGCCGCGCGCCGATGCTGTCGGCAAAGCCGTAAAGCGCGCGCCCGCCGCTCTCGATGAATTCGGCGAGGTCGGCGCACGCCGTGACGGGCCAGAGACCGACCACCGGCTGGTCGGCGACGATGCCCGCGCCCTCTCCCGCGAGGCGCAGGGCGAGGTCGGCCGGAAGGTCCGGGCAATCCACTCCGGCGGACAGGACATGGGCGAACCCGTGCGTCTCGGCGAAGACGAGCGCCGCATGGAGCCCGCCGAGCGGGCCGAGGCCGGGCGCGGGCAGGTCGGCCACGCAGCCGAAACCGGGCTCCTTGCGACCGCATACGATAAGCGCGGTGGTCTGCCCGCCCAGCGCATCGGCGACATGGTCGATCAGACGCCGTCCGCGCCAGGTCGCATGCGCCTTGTCGCTGCCGAAACGGCGCGCCTGCCCTCCAGCGAGGATCGCTCCGAGGATTTCAGTCAAACGCCTCGGTCGCCACGCCCTGCGAATTGTAGACCGGCCCTTCGGCATCGACGCGATATTTGCGGCTTGCCGCATTCGTGAGGCCGAAATTGCCGATATGGTCGCGCATCCCGGCATAGGCCTGTCCGGCGAAATGCGCGGCGAGCGCTTCCTCGCTTTCCCATTCCTCGAACACGTTGACCCGCGAGGGGTTGTTGCCGTCCGCGCTCCAGTCATAGGCGAGGCAACCCGGCTGTTCGAGCGCGGCGTCGATATGCGGCTTGGCGCTTCTCAGCGCTTCGGCGCGCTGGGCGGGATCGAGGTCGATCTGGGCGGCGATGACGATCTTGGCCATTGGGGGCGCTTATCCTTCCTGCGGGTTGTATTCGGCGACGATGGCGAAGGCGCGTTTTGTATAGACCCAGCGGCCCCCGCGTTTTTCGAGTTCGTCGGTGTAGAGCCCGCCGATCATGCGGGTCGTGCCGTCCTTCGCCTTGAGCACTTCCTGCGTCTGGATGCGCGATCTGGCGGTATTGCCGTCTACCTCGATCGAGGCCGGAACGCAGGAAAAGCTCACCGCGTCGAAATTCGCCATTGCGCCGAGCCATGTCCCGACGATCTGCTCGCGGCCCTTCAATTGCATGCCCATGAAGTCCCAGTCGGCATCCTCGGCCCAGACCGAGGCCCAGGTGTCCTTGTCCATGCGGACCACGCCGTCGCCGTAGATTTCCGCCAGTTCGCGGATTTCGAGGCGGTCCTCGATCGGGCCAGTGAACATCGCGCGCATCCTCCACTTTTTCGCTCCCCGGCCTATCCGCGAGGGTGGGCGAGCGGACAATGGACACTTTTGTGAAGGGCGCGCGCGGGCGAGGCGGCCTAAGAACGGGGCGCATAGAACGACATTCACGGGAGGAGCACGTCATGGGCCAGCTCGAAGGCAAGACAGCCGTCATTCTCGGTGCGGCGACGAAAGGAAACATCGCGCAGGTCACCGCGCGCCTCTTCGCGCAGGAAGGCGCCACGGTGATGGTCGCGGGGCGACACGAGGACGTTCTCGCCGAACTGGCCGAGGAAATCGGCGGGCATTATGCGCTGTGCGACATATCGAGCCACGAACAGGTCCACGCGCTTGCCGACAAGGCGAAGGCGGACATGGGCCGGGTCGATGCGGCCATCAACACGACCGGCTGGGGCCTGCTCGCGGGATTCCTCGAGATCACGCAGGACGAACTGGACCGGATCACCGACCTCCAGTTCAAGGGCGTGCACCACTTCCTTCAGGCCTTCGTGCGGGTGATGAGCGAACAGGACCCGACCGGCGGCTCGCTTATCTCGCTTTCATCGGCGACGACCAAGGCCTTGCTCAACAACCACGCCGCCTACATCGCGTCGAAGCGCGCGGGCGAGGCGATGATCGAATGCATCGCCAATGATTACGGCCATCTCGGGATCAAGGCGAACACCGTCTCTCCCGCCTTCACCCACAGCCCGATGACAGAGGGCGCCTTCGCGACGCCCGGCATCGTCGATGCTTTCCTGCCGCGCTACCCGCTGGGCCGCCTCAACACGAGCGAAGATGTCGCCCATGCCTGTCTGTGGCTGTGCAGCGACAATGCCTTTGTCACCGGCCAGAACATCCAGCCCAATGGCGGCGTCACCCTGCGCGGCAATCCGCAGGCGGTCGACATCCAGGCCTCGGTCGAGGCGGCGATGGCGAAGCTGGAAGGCAGCTGAACGCTCGCGGGCCGTACGCCCCCGATCAATACTGCGTGGTGCCTCCGTCTACGCTGATCTGCGCGCCGGTGATGCCCGCGCCCTCCGGTGAGGCGAGGAGCAGCGCGACCGCGGCGATTTCCTCGACCGTGTTGGGCCGCTTGATCGCGCTTTCGGCAGCGAACATGTCGATCATCTCCTCGAACTCCATCCCCATCGCCTTGGCCGTCGCCGGGCCGTTATTGCGGATGATGTCGGTGATGACGAGGCCGGGGCAGATCGAATTGACGGTGATCCCCTGCTCGCCGACCTCGCGCGCGAGGCTCTTGGTGATCCCGTTCACCGCGTGCTTGGCGGCGGTATAGGCGGTGAGGACTGGCTTGCCGTGCTTGCCCTCCATCGAGCTGATGTTGATGATCCGCCCGGCTTTCTTGGCGAGCATCGTGGCGAGGGCGCGGCGGGTTGCCCAGAAGGTGGAATAGACGTTCCACTTCATCGCCTCGTCAAACGCCTCGTCCGACAATTGCGCGAGCGGCTGGAGATCGCCCGCCCCGCCCGCATTGTTGACCAGGATGTCGATAGTGCCGAATTTCCCGACAACGCCATCGACGAATCCTTCGACATCGGACTGGTTCATGGCGTCGCCAGCGAAGAAGGCGACCCGGTCCCGGCTGCCGCGGCCGACGCGCAATTCCTCGACCACGCGCTCGCCCTTTTCCCGGTTGCGGGCGAACAAAGCGACCTTGGCGCCTTCGTGCAGGAACGCCTCCGCGATCCCGCGTCCCAACCCTGCCGTGCCCCCGGTGATGGCGGCGACCTTTCCTTCGAGTTTCATGGCATCTGTCTCCCTCGCATGGGTTCTGCCTAGCCGGGCGCAAGCGTGCGCGCACCTTGCCAAAATGACGAATTGGCATTGCGCGCGCGCAGACGATGATGGCGGCCATGGAAACGCTCGACATCATCGTCCTGGGCTGCGGCCCTGCTGGAATGACAGCCGCTCTGGCCGCGCACGAGGCGGGGGCGAAGGTCGCGCTCGTCGAACGTTTCGAGAGGGTCGGCGGCACGGGGGCGGTGTCGGGCGGCGTCATCTGGGTCGCCGACAATCCGCGCCAGCGCGCGGCGGGCATGGCGGACAGCCGCGAGGATGCGCTCGCCTATTTCCGCGCGCTCGATCACGGCGATCTCGTCGATGAAACGCTCGAGGCTTTCGTCGATACCGGGCCGGAGGCGCTCGCCTTTCTCGAGGATGCAGGCGCGCTGAAGGTCGCGCTGCTCGAAGGATATCCCGATTACTATCTCGACCGCCCGGGTGCGCGGCCCGAAGGCGGGCGGGCGCTCGACCATGACCTGTTCGATTATCGCGAGCTCGGCGAATGGGCGGGCCGGGTCTACGGAATCGAGGAACCCCGCCCGATGATGCTGCGCGAGACGCCGCTCGGAGGTGGCACGGCGGTGGTCCCGCCGCAGGAATTGAAGCGCCGGATGGAGGCGAACGAGCGCGGTTTCGGACAGGCGATGGTCGGCCGGCTGCTCAAGGCCTGCCTCGAAAGGGGGATCGAGCCGCTCACCGGGGTGGAGACGAAGCGGCTGGTACGCGAGGGCGACCGGATCACCGGCATAGAGGGCGAGAGAGACGGCATGTCCTTCGCGCTTTCGTCCCGGTCGGGCGTCATCATCACGACCGGGGGCTTCGAATGGGACCAGGACCTGCGACAGACCTTCCTGCGCGGCCCCGCACCCGCACCCGCATCGCCGCCGACCGCGCGGGGCGAGGGGCTGAAACTCGCGATGGCGGTGGGCGCGAAGCTCGGCAACATGACGAGCGCATGGTGGTCGCCGACGCTCGCCGATCCCGGCGCGCCATGGCCCGAGGGCGGCGGGCGAGCCGCTCCGATGCTGATCGAGCGCACCGTGCCGCATTCGATCATGGTCAACGCCGCGGGCCGACGCTTCTGCAATGAGGCGGCGAATTATTCGGCGCTGGCGGGCGCGTTCCACCAGTTCGATGCGCAGACCTATTCGTATCCCAACATGCCGTGCTGGCTGGTGTTCGACGCGCAATACGCAGCGCGCTATCCGCTGGGCACGCGCATGCCGGGCCAGCCCCTGCCGGACTGGGTGACGAGCGCTGACACGATCGTCGAACTCGGCGCGAAGCTGGGCATCGACGCAGCCGCGCTCGCGGCGACGGTCAAGCGGTTCAATGCCCACGCACGCGACGGCCACGACCCGGATTTCCAGCGCGGCACCTCCGCCTATGACCATTTCTACGGCGACCGCAGCCGCGAGGGCACGGCCGTGACGCTCGGCCCTCTCGAACAGGCGCCGTTTCACGCCGTGCCGGTCCACATGGGAATGCTCGGCACCAATGGCGGGCCGCGCACCGACGGGCAGGCGCGCATTCTCGGCCATGACGGCGAGCCGATCGCGGGACTTTACGGCGCTGGCAACGCGATCGCCTGTCCCACGGGCGGGATCTATGCAGGCGCTGGCGGCACGCTCGGACCGGCGCTGACCTTCGGCTACATCGCCGGGCGCAGCGCGGCGCGGGCGAATGCATGAGCCTATTTGGGTGCGAACTCGATGTGGGGCTGTTTCGGGCTGCGCAGCAGGAAATGCGGGTGACAGGCGAAGACGTTCTTCTCGCACGCGAAATCCGTGTCCTCGAACCGGTCGAACACGGCGGCGAAACCCCGGTTCAGTTCGCGCCGCGCGTGCATCGGACGCCGCAATCAGCGCTTTAGCCAGGCGCGCGCTCCCCATGCCTTTTCGTTCGAGTCGGGAGCGACCCGGCGCTCATCTCTCGCGGAACGAACAGACGATCGCGCCGGGTCGCCTGTTCGATGGCTTTGCCGCAATGATCCCGCCCGATCTCAACCCGGACCCGTGTCCGCCCCTGAAAGGAGATAATCCATGACGACATTGCTGGCTCACATGAGAGTCAGGCCGGGCAGGGAGGAGGACTGGGAGGCGCTGATGCGCTTCATGACGCTCGAGACCTTTCGCAAGGAAGGCGGCGTCATTCGCTATGAATTCTGGAGGGGCGAGGCCGAGCGCACCTATTACGGCCTGCTCGCGTTCAAGGACAAGCAGGCCTATTACGAGCACCAGGTGTCGGAGACCTTCCGGCAGGCCGATTTCAGCCTCCTGCTAGAGGAGCTGCGGGTCGAATATGTCGGCCCCGTCGAAGGCGCGGGCGGGGGTCTGCCGCCGACCCGCGACCCGCCGCTCCCCGAAGATGCGGACGAATCGCTGCGCGAGGTGCAGGAACTTTATCCCATCCGCATCCCCGACTGGTGGGAGGGCCGGCTGTGAACCTTTCGCAGGAACCGCGCCGAGATCATGCAGCGTTATCTGCAGGCGGATCCATGTAGTCGCGGTAATAGGTGAGCTGCCCGCCCGCGACCTTGTAGATGCCGCAGCCCGCGCGAATGCCCTCGGGCGAATGGAGCGTCCAGCGGGCCCAGGCCGCATGATCGTCGCCGCAGATCTCGTCGACGGTGAAGCGGATCTTCCGCGTGCCCATCTCCTCGACCATCTTCGTCATGAAGCCAAGGATCGCCTCGCGCCCCTTGAAGGTCCCCCAGACCGGGTCCTCCACGACCGCGTTCTCGGCGAAGAGCGGGGCGAGCTTCGAGTAGTCGCCTTCGTCCTGGATGCGCCAGAATTGCTCGATCACGTCCTGTGCCTTGCCCGGCATGGCTTTCTCCCCGAGGTTTGCGGTTCGGTGAAAGTGCCACGGCAGGCACCGCGCGGCCCCCTCTGAAAATGTGGAGTCGGCGGCAGGGGCGCAGGCGCGTTACACTGCGCGCCAAGGAGAAAACCATGTCGACCACCCCCCGCGCCTCCTCGGCGATCCCCGGCGAGCCCGCCCATTTCGGAAGCGTGCTCGCGCACCAGCCCGCACTCGCACAGGCTTTCGCCGAACTTTACGGGCGGTTCTGGGACAGCGACGTGCTGTCCGCACGCCTGAAAGAGGTCGCCCGGATGCGCAATGCGCGGGTGACCGAATGCGGGTTCTGCCGCAATGTCCGCTTCGACAAGGCGGTGGCCGAGGGGCTGGGCGAGGAGGTGGTGGACGACATCACCGACGATTACGAAAACTCTCCGCGGCTGACCGAGACGGAAAAGGCGGTGCTGAAATTCACCGACGCGCTGATCCACGACCACGAATTGCTCACCGGCGATGTGAAGGCGGCGCTCAGGCGGCACCTTTCCCCTGAACAGATCGCGGAACTGGGCCTTGGCGTGACGCTGTTTCTCGCGCTCGCCAAGGCGCTCATCACGCTCGGGCTGGAACCGGAGCGGATGGAGCGCACGATCCTCGCCACCCCTGCCGTGCCGGAGCCCGCGCAGTGAGCGGCCCGGTGGCGCAGGCGCTCGCCGGATCGGCCGACCTCGCCGCGCGGTACGGGACCTTCCGCAAGGCCGCGCATGCCGCGCTCGGACCGGAACTGGTCGAGGCGGTGCGGCGCGCGGTCGCCGAGGTCCATGGCGCCGCTGAGGAAGCGGCTGCGAGCGATGCGCCGGAAGCGGTGCTGGCCTATGCCCGCCGCATGGTGTTCGAACACACCGCGATCACCGATGACGAAGCGGCTGCAGTCGTTGCAGAACTGGGCGAGCCGGGCCTTGTCGCGCTGTCGGTGGTGGCGGCGCTGTCCGATGCCGAATGCCGTGCGGCGGCGGTGGGCCTGCCCGCGCTGGCCCGCGCCTAATTGACCGCGCGGTCCTTGCCTTCCCAATAGGGCGCTCGCAATTCGCGGCGCAGGATCTTGCCGCTCGGATTGCGCGGCAGGGCCTCGATGAAATCGACCGATTTGGGGCACTTGTAGCCCGCGATATGCTCGCGCGCATGGGCAATCAGTTCGGCTTCGGTGAGCCGCTCGCCCGGCTTGACGACGACGCAGGCCTTGACCTCCTCGCCCCATCTTTCGCTCGGAATGCCGATCACGGCTACGTCCGCGACCTTGGGATGGGCGTACAGCGCGTTCTCGACCTCGGCCGGATAGACGTTCTCTCCGCCCGATATGATCATGTCCTTCACCCGGTCGTGGATGTAGAGATAGCCGTCCTCGTCGAGATAGCCCGCATCGCCGGTTCGCAGCCAGCCTTCCGCGTCGATCGCCTCGGCGGTGGCTTCGGGATTGTTCCAGTAGCGGCTCATGTTCTTGGACGAGCGGGTGGCGATTTCGCCAACCGTGTTCGCCGGAAGATCGTTGCCCTCCTCGTCGATGATCCGGATCTCGACGCCGGGTAGCGGCTTGCCGACGCTGCGCATCCTGGGCGAGCCTTCGGGCACGTGGTCCTCGGGATCGAGCGCCACGATCGTGCCCGATGTCTCGGTCATCCCGTACATTTGCACGAAGCCGCAGCCCAGCACCTCCATCGCCTCGCGCATCAGTGCGAGCGGGATCGGCGACGCGCCATAGGTGACGTATTTGAGGCGGCTGAAATCGACCTCCTTCACGCGCGGATGGTTGAGCAGGATCTGGATCGCGGCGGGGACGAGGAAGATCTTGGAAATGTTGTAATTCTCGATCAGGTCCAGTGCCCTGGTCGGATCGTATTCGGGCAGGACGATCGAATTGCTTCCCGCGACCATGGTGGAGATGCCGGTGCCGGTCCCGCTGATATGGAAGCACGGCATGGCGAGCAGTGTGACATCGCCTTCGACCGGTTCCTGCCAGCCGCGCATCTGCCCCTCGCTCGCAGGATCGCGGCTGGAGAGGATCGAACCGTGCGTCATCACCGCGCCTTTCGGCCGCCCGGTCGTGCCGGATGTGTAGAGCTGCAGCGCATCGTCCTCGAGCCCGACCCGCATCGCCGGGGTGCGGGGGGGGAAGCCGTCGCGCCAGATGCGGTAATCGGTCCCGGCATGGTCGGGCGCGTCGATCCCGATCACCTGTTCGACATCGGGGGCCTGCCCGCGCACCCTGGCCAGCAGGTCGGCGAAGCCTTCGCCCACGAACACCACGCGCGAACACGAGTTGTCGAGGATATAGGCGACTTCGGGCGCGGCGAGGCGCCAGTTTACCGGGGTCATCACCGCGCCGATCTTGGCCGCGCCCAGCAGCGCCTCGAAATAAAGCGGATGGTTCTTGCCAAGAAAGGCGACGCGTTCGCCCTTCTTCACCCCGAATGCGGCGAGCGCATTGGCGATCCGGTTCGAATTTTCCTCGAGTTCGGCGAAGGTGACCGTTTCCTCGCCAAAGGTGAAGGCGGGTGTGTCGCCGCGTTCCCGGGCGTGCTGGCGCACGATATCGCAGAACGAGCCTGCGGCCTCGAGCGCGGGGGGGCTTGCCGGCGGGCTTGCCATGATCGGAGTCTCCTGTCCCATGGTCGGCGAACCTAAGCTCGCTTTCCTCTCTCACCATTGGCACATTTCATAGCATTTGGCGCGCGCCAATCCGGGTCTATGGTGTCGGCCATGTCCGATCGCATGTCCGATACCGCTCCTCCCGAGGGCTTCGAGCCCGCCCGCTTCTCGCCCGGCTTTCTCGACCATGGCGGGCCGTATTTTCTCGGGCCGACGGGCACGGGGCCGCGTGCTGTTGGCCTGCGCGTCTGCGCGCATCACATCAATTACAAGGACGGCGCGCATGGCGGGGTGATATCGACCTTCGCCGATGTCGCGCTTTCCCACGCGGTCTATGATGCCGAGCGACCGCGCCTTGCCCCCTCGACCATCACGCTGCAGGTCAATTACCTTGCCGCAGCGCGGCTCGGCGACTGGATCGAGGCGCATGTGTTGATCGACCGGATGGGCGGGCGCACCGCCTATACCAGCGGGCGGATCATGCGCGGTACGGACCCGATCGCGACGATGACCGGCGTGTTCGCGATCAGGAGATCCTAGCCAAGCCAGCGCGCGATGACCGGGGTCGAGGGATCGCGATCGTCATGGTAGCCGCACGAACCCTCGGGCATCTCGGAAAGGTCCACCCCCTCCACCTCGCGGAATTCGCGCCAGTCGTAGAGGCCGGTGCGCCGGGCGATGCGCCAGCGATTGTCGCGCTTTTCGAACCGGTCGACATAGCGCCCGGCGATCACGGCGGAATAGATCCGCCCCTTGTCGGGGAACACCTCGGCCAACGGATAGCCCGCGGGCACGGTGTGCATCGCGGTCATGTAGGTTTCGGTGTGGCAGACCAGATCGCTCTCGAAGGCGAACTGGACCTGACCCAATTGGTGCTGGGTGGCGAGGCAGGGATCGATGATCGCGCGCGCCTGTTCGACGAAGCCGCGCCAGTCGCCGAGCACGGTGCCGAACTGGAACTCGGCGTCATCGAGGAACAGGCGGTCCATCATCTTCCAGCGGCGCCGGTCGATCGCATGGGCATAGGCGGCGATGACGTCGCCGATTTCCGCGCGCGCTTCGAGGTGCAGTTTCATGGCTCCAGCTCCACGATGACCTTGCCGATATTGCCGCCGGTGAACAGCTTCGCATAGGCGGCAAGCGTGTTGTCGAGTCCCCGCGTCACGTCATAGGGCATGACGAGATCGCCCGCCTCGACCCATCCCCGAAGCCGGGCGGTGAGCGCTTCGCCCTCATGCATGAAATCGGGCGAGAAGAAGCCCTCGACGCGCAGCCGCCGCATCAGGATCTGGTCGAATTCGCGCGGGGCGGTGCGCGTGCCCGAACCGTAGTCGGACAGCAGTCCGCACACCGCGATGCGCCCGTAATGGTTCATGCGGGTGAGGACCTCGTCCAGCATCGCCCCGCCGACATTGTCGAAATAGACGTCGTACCCGCCCGCCGCGTCGAGCTGCGCGCCGAGGTCGCCCGCCTTGTAATCCACCGCCCCCGCGATGCCGAGATCTTCGGTCAGGAAGCGGCATTTCTCCGCCCCGCCGGCGATCCCCCATGCCTCGCCGCCCAGCAGCTTCGCGATCTGCACCGCGAGGATACCCGTCGCGCCCGCTGCCGCCGACACCAGCACCCGCTCGCCGGCCTTCGCCGCCCCCGTGCGCTCGATGCCCCACAGCGCGGTCCAGCCGTTCATGCCGAGCGGGCCGAACCATGCGCGCCGGTCCGCGACCGTGGGATCGAGCTTCACCGCACCCGCCATCGCCGCATCGACCTGGCTCAGCCTGCCCCACACGCCGAAGGCGCGCACGGGGTCGCCTTCGTTGAAACCGTCCGCCCGGCTCGCAATGACCTCGCCCAGCACCAGCCCTGTCATCGGCGCGCCGACCGGGAGCGGCGGCTGGTAGCCGTCTTCCCGCGCAGTCAGCCACAGGCGGGTCCCCGCATCCATCGACAGCATCGCGTTGCGGATGCGGATCTCGCCTTCGCCCAGTTCGGGCAGCGTGTCGGTGACGAGCGCGAGCGCGTCGTCGAAATCGGTTCCTTCAGGGCGGCGCTCGATGCGCCAGAAACGGTTTTCCATGGAGGTGTTGTCCGACCCGCGGAGGCACGCTGCAACCCCGCCATTTCGCTAGGCGGACCCCGGCGCCGCCCCTGTCAATTTCGCGCTATCAAAATGCATCGGAGCCGCGCGGCGGGCAGCTGGCCTAGGCTGAAGCCGACAGAAAGGGATCGCGGCAAGGTTTCGAAGGAGAGAGACAATGGCACTGATCACGGTCATCGGCGCATCGGGCCGGCAGGGCATGGCTCAGGTCCGGCAGGCGCTCAGGGCCGGCTACGAGGTGCGTGCGATCTCGCGCCAGCCCGATCCCTTCGCAGGGCTGCTGATCGATGGGATCGAGAACGTCGAGGTGCGGCCGATGGACCTCTACGACACCGCGACCTACAGGAGCGCGCTCGAGGGGTCCGACTACATCTTCTACACCCACCCCCTCCAGGCGCGCGCCGACCGCGCGGTGCTGGTCGGCCAGGTCGGCAAGGCGGCGGCGGAAATGGATGTGAAGCGGGTGGTCTGGAACACGTCGAGCTGGATTCCCGATCGGCCGGGCGATCCCTTTACCTATGCCGGGAACACCGCCGGCATAAATGCGCTGTGGCGTTCGGGCGCGCCGGGCACGGTGTTCGGCAGCGTGCTGTTCATGGACAACCTGCTGACCAACTGGGCGCGGCCCTTCATCATCAACGAGGGGCGCTACGTCTATCCGCACAACCCCCAGCTCGAGGCGAACTGGATCAGCCTCGACGATGTCGCCA
>Ga0207419_1002249_pt1 | contig 12964 bp, 11 predicted proteins | sample ElkSloMetagenome_4_FD_184723 | JGI IMG/M metagenome (GOLD analysis project Ga0207419, IMG submission 184723) | Hot spring microbial communities from Elkhorn Slough, Monterey Bay, USA - MD2A (version 2) | ecosystem: Environmental > Aquatic > Marine > Intertidal zone > Estuary: Microbial mat ... | reverse complement strand
ACACCCCGCCGCCGCCGGTGGCGGCATAGCCGGTGTTTGCCGTGGGGAATACCAGTTCGCGGATCTCGCCACCGGGCGGGCCGATGGGAATCCATTCCTGGGCCGCGCCCAGCAGGGGAAATAAACACAAAAATAGGCAGTACAGAATACGCACGGAGAAACATTTTCCTGAAGTTCTGGGGGACACGGGGGCGAAATCCTTCGCCCCCGGATTAACGTATGGCGACGGTACCCCGCCGCACCGGCTGTCAGAGCGGAAGGTTGCCGTGCTTGCGCCAGGGATTTTCCAGTTTCTTGTCGCGCAGCATGGCCAGCGAGCGGCTGATCCGCTTGCGGGTGTTGGAGGGCATGATCACATCGTCGATGAAGCCGCGCTTGCCGGCGATGAAGGGGTTGGCGAACTTGGTGCGGTATTCCTCGGTGCGATCGGCGATCTTGGCCTCGTCGCCGGCCTCCGCGCGGAAGATGATCTCCACCGCCCCTTTCGGCCCCATCACCGCGATCTCGGCGGTGGGCCAGGCGAAGTTCACATCGCCCCTGAGGTGCTTGGAAGACATCACGTCGTAGGCGCCGCCGTAGGCCTTGCGGGTGATCACGGTGATTTTCGGCACCGTGGCCTCGGCGTAGGCATAGAGCAGCTTGGCGCCGTGCTTGATGATGCCGTTGTGTTCCTGGCTGGTGCCGGGCATGAAGCCGGGCACGTCCACGAAGGTGAGGATGGGGATGTTGAAGGCGTCGCAGAAGCGCACGAAGCGCGCCGCCTTGATGGACGAGCGGATATCCAGGCAGCCGGCCAGCACCAGCGGCTGGTTGGCGACGATGCCCACCGTGGTGCCCTGCATGCGCCCGAAGCCGACGATCATGTTCTTGGCGTTATCCGGCTGGATCTCGAAGAAATCGGTGTCGTCCACGACCTTGAGGATCAGCTCCTTCATGTCGTAGGGCTTGTTGGGGTTGTCCGGGATCAGGGTGTCCAGGGACGGCTCCAATCGGTCCGGATCGTCCGGGGTGGGTCGCACCGGGGGTTTCTCGCGGTTGTTGGCGGGCAGGAAGTTGATGAAGCGGCGCAACATCAGCAGCGCCTCCACATCGTTCTCGAAGGCCCGGTCGGCCACCCCGGACTTGGTGGAGTGGGTCACCGCGCCGCCCAGTTCCTCGTGGGTGACGGTCTCGTGGGTGACGGTCTTGACCACCTCGGGGCCGGTGACGAACATGTAGCTACTGTCCTTCACCATGAAGATGAAATCGGTCATGGCCGGGGAGTACACCGCGCCGCCCGCGCAGGGACCCATGATCACCGAGATCTGTGGGATCACCCCGGAGGCCATGACGTTGCGCTGGAACACATCGGCATAACCGGCCAGCGAGGCCACCCCCTCCTGGATGCGGGCGCCGCCGGAGTCGTTGAGACCGATCACCGGCGCCCCCACCTTCATGGCATGGTCCATGATCTTGCAGATCTTCTCGGCGTGGGATTCCGACAGCGAGCCGCCGAACACGGTGAAGTCCTGGCTGAACACAAACACCACCCGGCCGTTCACGGTGCCGTAGCCGGTGACCACGCCATCGCCCGGGGTGGAGGTGTCGGCCATGCCGAAGTCCGTGCAGCGGTGCTCCACGAACATATCCCATTCCTCGAAACTGTCCGGGTCCAGCAACAGTCCTATACGTTCACGGGCCGTGAGTTTGCCCTTGGTGTGTTGATTATCGATGCGCTTGTCACCCCCGCCCTTCTCGGCGGCGGCGCGTTTATCGGCAAGCTGACGGATTATCTCTTGCATGTTGGTCTTTCCCGTGCGCGGAGCTCAAGTCCGGGTGGTGAGAGAGGCGGGGCCTGAGGCGTTCCAGGCGCCGGTCCCGCCTTGAAACCGAATCTTTACATTTTAGCGCAAAAGCCCTTCTGTGGCGGCGCAACATGGCGAATCCATTGGGTCTTGAAAAACGCGCTTTAGCCTTCATCTATTCCCCATGGATAAACGATTGATAAAGGCTATGGGAAACCAGCCGCTGTGTGGAGGACACACCATGATCCGAGGCCTGGAACCGAATTCTTCCCCCGATGATGGTCGCCATCCCGACGCCGGTGGCGCCCGGCCGGGCGACAGCAAACATCTGCCGGAGGATGTGTTGATCATTGTGCCGGTGCGCAATCTGGTGCTTTTTCCCGGGCTGGTGTCGCCGGTGGTGATGGGTCGGGAGCAGTCCATCACGGCGGTGGAGGAGGCCATCCGCAGTGGCCGTAAGCTCGGCTACGTGCTGCAAAAGGACCCCCACACCGAACAACCTGGCGGCAACGACCTGCACCGGATGGGTACCATCGCCAGGGTGCTGCGCCATGTGCGTACCCAGGACGGCAATCACCACGTGGTGAGCCAGGGCGAGAGCCGCTTCCGGATACTGGACTACCTGCCCGGTTTTCCCTTCATGGTGGCCCGGGTGGAGATGCTCCACGACTTCGAACCCAGCTCGCCCGCGGTGGAAGCGCGGTTGCATCATCTGCGCAAGCAGGCCGCCGAGGCCGTGCAATTGCTGCCGCAGGCGCCCGCCGAACTGGGCCAGGCCATCCAGGCCGCCGGGCGGGCGGGTAATCTCGCCGATCTCATCGCCGGGGTACTGGATATCTCCCCCGAGGAGAAGCAGGTGTTGCTGGAGACCGTGGACGTGCCCCAGCGTCTGGACCGGGTGAGCCAGCACTTGAACCACCGCATGGAGGTGTTGAAACTCTCCCAGCAAATCGACGAGCAGACCCAGCAGTCGCTGAACGAGCGCCAGCGCGAGGTGGTGCTGCGCGAGCAGATGCGCACCATCCAGAAGGAACTGGGCGAGGAGGACAACGACGCCGAGCTGGAGGATCTGCGCAAGGCGCTGGACGAGGCGGGTCTACCCGAGGAGGCCGACAAGGAGGCGCGCAAGGAATTTCGCCGCCTGCAACGCATGCCGGAGGCCTCGGCCGAATACGGCATGGTGCGTAACTATCTGGACTGGATGGTGAACCTGCCCTGGGCCAAACTCGACGTGGAGGAGATCGACATCAAGCACAGCCGCCAGGTGCTGGATGCCGACCATTACGGCCTTGGGAAGGTCAAGAAGCGGATCCTGGAGTACCTGGCGGTGCGCAAGCTCAATCCCGAGGGACGCAGCCCGATCCTGTGCTTTGTCGGCCCGCCCGGGGTGGGCAAGACCTCGCTGGGTAAATCCATCGCCCGGGCGCTGGGCTTGCAATTCGTGCGCGGCAGCCTCGGCGGCATGCACGACGAGGCCGAGATCCGCGGCCACCGGCGCACCTACATCGGCGCGCTGCCCGGCACCATCGTCCAGTCCCTGAGAAAGGCCGGTACCCGCAACCCGGTGTTCATGCTGGACGAGATGGACAAGCTCGGCATGGGGGGCTTTCACGGCGATCCGGCCTCGGCGCTGCTGGAGGTGCTGGACCCGGAGCAGAACAGCACCTTCAAGGACAACTATCTGGGGGTCGCCTTCGATCTCAGCAAGGTGCTGTTCATCGCCACCGCCAACGTGCTGGACAGCATCCCCGGCCCCTTGCGCGACCGCATGGAGGTGATCGAATTGCCGGGCTATACCGAGGACGAGAAAGTCGAGATCGCCCGGCGCTATCTCGTCGACCGGCAGTTGACCGCCAATGGATTGACGCCCGAGCAGGCCACGCTGTCGGACGGCGCGCTGCACGCCATCGTCAATGACTACACCCGGGAGGCCGGCTGCCGGAATCTGGAGCGTACCATCGGCGCGGTGCTGCGAAACGGCGCGGTCAGGATCACCGAGGGCGAGGCGGAGCGGGTGGACGTGGACGCCGACGATCTCCACGGCATCCTCGGGCCGCAACGCTTCGAATCCGAGGTGGCGCTACGCACCAGCGTCTCGGGGGTGGCCACCGGGCTTGCCTGGACGCCGGTGGGGGGCGATATCCTGTTCCTGGAGACCACCTGCACCCCGGGCACCGGCAGGCTCATCATCACCGGCCAGCTGGGCGATGTGATGAAGGAGTCCGCGCAGGCGGCGCTGACATTGGTGAAGGCCCGCGCCGGGCAATTGGGTATCGAACCCGCGAGCTTCGAGAACCACGACATCCACCTGCACGTACCCGCCGGGGCCATCCCCAAGGACGGCCCCAGCGCTGGGGTGGCCATGTTCGTGTCGCTGGTGTCGCTGCTCACCGGGCGGCGGGTGAACAGCGAGGTGGCCATGACCGGGGAGATCAGCCTGCGCGGGCTGGTGCTGCCGGTGGGCGGCATCAAGGAGAAGTCGCTGGCGGCGCTCAGGGCCGGGATTCACACGGTGATGCTGCCGGCGCGCAACCGCAAGGATCTGGAGGAGATCCCCGCCAATGCCCGGGAGCAACTGAGCTTCCAGTGGCTGGAGACCGTGGACGACGCCCTGCAAGGGGTGCTGGAAGCGGACTGAGCGGGTCGGGGTGGGCATCGCGCCCGCCCCTACGCCACGTCCGACTTCTCGCCGATCCGCACCGCCTGACTGTTGGGGCGGATCTGCGAGCCGTAGCGGCGGGCATAGACCTGGGTGAACTCGGCGCCGAAGAAGCAGATCAGCGCCGAATAGTAAATCCAGATCAGCAATACCACAAAGGAGCCGGCGGCGCCGTAGGTGCTGCCCACCGACATTTTCCCCAGATACAAGCCGATCAGATATTTGCCTCCCGAGAACAGCAGCGCGGTGACCGCCGCGCCCACCGCCACATCGCGCCAGGTGATCTTCACATCCGGCAGTACCTTGTAAACGGCCATGAAAATGCCGGTGACCACCAGGAAAGACACCACGATATTGGCCGACCACCACACCCAGGCCATGGGCAGCCAGATATTCAGCGCCTCCTCGGCGCCGGCCAGGATGGCACTGATCACCAGCGACACCAGCAACAAAAACCCCACCCCCACCACCAGCGTGAACGACACCAGCCGGTCCATCAGGAGCTTCCTGATCATCCGGGTACCCTCGGGCGCCGCCCGCACATCCCAGATCTCGTTCAGGGCCGCTTGCAGTTCGATGAAGGCGGCGGTGGAGCCCACCATCAGTCCCAGCAGCCCGAACAGGGTGGCCAGCCAGGTCCGGCTGGAGGCGTCGGCGCTTTTCAGCACATCGGACACGGCCAGCGCTCCGGCCTCGCCCACCAGCCCATCGATCTCGTTGACCAGGGTGCGGTGGGCCACCGTCTCGCCGACGATCATGGCCGCCACCGCGGTGGCGATGATGATGATGGGGGCCAGCGAGAACACCGTGTAGAAGGCCAATGAGGCTGCCAGCCGGAAGGTGTTGTCGTTCCACCAGTCCACGGCGGAGAGCTTCAGGAGTTCCAGATAGTCCCTGAACATGGACCCGAACCCGGGGCGGTGCTCAGGCGACATCGGATTTCTCGCCAATGCGTACCGCCTGGGAGTTGGGGCGGATCTGGGAGCCGTAGCGGCGGGCATAGACCTGGGTGAACTCGGCGCCGAAGAAGCAGATCAGCGCCGAATAGTAGATCCAGATCAACAGCACCACGAAGGAGCCGGCGGCGCCGTAGGAACTGGCCAGGGTCCATTTGCCGAGATAAATGCCGATGAAGAACTTACCCAGGGAGAACAGCAGCGCCGTCACCGCCGCCCCCACCGCCACGTCGCGCCAGGTGATCTTCACATCCGGCAGCACCTTGTAGATGGCCATGAAGATGAAGGTCACCACCAGATAGGAGATGGCGATGTTGGCCAGCCGCCAGACCCAGGCCATGGGCAGCCAGAGATTCAGCGCCTCCTCGGCGAACGCCAGCATGGCGCTGATGATCAGCGACACCAGCAGCAGAAAGCCGATGCCCACCACCAGCGAGAACGAGACGATCCGGTCCACCACCAACTTGCGGATCATGCGGGTGCCCGCAGGCGCCGCCTGCACGTCCCAGATCTCGTTCAGCGCCGCCTGAAGCTCGGCGAACACCGCGGTAGAGCCCACCAGCAGGCCCCCCACGCCGATGACGGTGGCGAAGATACTGCGCTCGGTGGCGCCGGCGCTCTCCAGCACGTCGGACACCGCCAGCGCCCCGGCCTCGCCCACCAGCCCGTCGATCTGGTTGACCAGCGTGCGGTGAGCCACCTCCTCGCCGACGATCATGGCGGCCACGGCGGTGGCGATGATGATGATGGGGGCCAGCGAGAACACCGTGTAGAAGGCCAGTGACGCCGCCAACCGCAGGGTGTTGTCGTTCCACCAGTCCATGGCGGTGACCTTGAGTAGATGCAGATAGTTTTTCGACATTGTTCGGATTGGTTATCGGATGGCTCGGGGTGGGAGTTCCTACCCATGATTTTTGCAGATTCGATTCCAGGTTTTCCGGCAAAAAGCCAGGATCTTGATTTTTCAGACGTATCTTTCCGCATCGGGTTCGTTCTCCAGGGTTTACCCCGGGGCGCTCCCGGCTGTCAGGATTACAAGCGGCCTGTAAGCGTTACCCGCGCGATGGTGTCTCGCTGGCGCCCGGATGGGTTTCGGTATTGGCGAGTAAAATATTGTTTTTATGAAATAAAAAATCGTATTCAGGGATTTCGTCAGGGGTTGGCAGAGACCTTGCTGCATGCCTGGTAACAGCCAACCGAACTCAGGAGATACCGCGATGAATGAAGACCGCATCAAGGGTAACTGGAAACAACTCAAGGGCCGGATGAAGCAGACCTGGGGTGATCTCACCGACGACGATCTGCAGCGCGCCGAGGGCGATAAAGAGTATCTGGCCGGTAAGATCCAGGAGCGTTATGGCCTGGGCAAGGACGAAGCACACCGTCAGGTGGAGGAGTTCGAGCGTCGGCTGTAAACCAGCCTGTCGCGATCCCACCTGGGTAGATTTTATGACCAACGACTCTGGAGGTATTCCCATGGAAATCACTCGTAAACTGATTTATGGCATCCCGCTCGCGCTGTTCTTGATGGCGTCCCTGAGTGGCTGCAATACCACCGCGGGCTTTGGCGAGGACGTCGAGGAAGCCGGTGGTTTCATCGAGGAGGAAGCCGAGGAAGCCGAGAACTATTGATAGGCGGATGGCGATCCGGAAAGGCGGGTCTGGCCCGCCTTTTTTGTGCCTGCTTTATCGTCCAGCACTAGTGGCGGCAAGCCCCGACAACCCGGTAATTCAGTCGCCGCCCCGGTCCGCCGCTTGCCCCCGTAACTGCCGCGCCAGGCTCTCCTCGCCCAGCGGCCGGGGCTCCTTGACCGCCACGCTCTGCTGCCAGTCCCGGCCGAAATCGCGCTTACGATAGGCATTCACCGCCAGGGTCAGGAGCATGGCGAGGAGGGCGCCGATGCCGGCCAGCAGCATATCCTTCTGCGGGTCCCAGCGATCCCCCTGGGTGGCCAGATATTGCCGGCCCAGTTCCCCCCCGGCCCAGGTGGCGCCTGCCCACTCGAACAGTTCGAACATGGCCGAGGTGGCCAGGGTCAGGTCCAGGGGCAGGAAATACCCCCAGAACCCCCGCACCGCCGCCACCCGCAGGAACAGCTCGCGGATGGGGTAAGCCAGCAACAGTCCGTAACAGAGATGTACCACCCGGTCGAAGTTGTGCCGCTCCCAGTGCATCATCTCGTTCAGGGTCCGGCCGGTGAGAGCGTGCCACCAGTCGTTGTAGGGCACCTCGCTGTAGGAATAATGGGCGCCCACGGTGTGCAGCGCGAGAAACACGAAGATCAGCGTGTAGGACAGCCGCGACAGGGGCATGGAACGGAAACTGATCAGCAGATAGCCCAGAAAACAGCCCACCAGGATATTCTCCAGCCACCAGATGCGCGGGTGCCGGGGGTCCAGCGCCAGCAGTATCCAGATCACGCTGTAGGCGAGCAGCAGGCCGAGGCTGTAGGCCCGGTGGGAGGGTAGAGGCAGGGATCGGGGCATGGTGAGTCCGGGTCCGTCGATTCTCGGGTGGCGGGTGGCGGATGTCGGTCTTACTTGGTCGGACCGGCGGCCCGCGCCATGGTTTTAACGGGCGCGGCGTTTCCAGGAACGGCTGGCGGGGCGGAACGTCACCGGGCGATCCCGGATCCAGTCCACGAAGCGGCGCACCGCTGGGTGGGCCAGCAGCGCCTCGCGGCTGTGGTGGTCCTCCGCCAGTTGCTTCTCGCTCAGCACGTCGTGGATATGGTTGTGGCAGGGCCGGCAGAGCCACAGGATCCGCTGGTGGAGTTGCTCGCGCTGGAACTGCCGGCGGGTGCGCTTGTTGCGATGGCGGGTGCGGGGAATCAGATGATGGCGGGTGAGCATCTCCACCGCCCGCCCGCAGAGTTCACAGTGTTCGGGGCGGGGTGGGGCGCTGGCCCGGGGATCCTCATCGGGATGCGCCGCCGCCACCGCCTCCTCAGTCCCGGCCATGGGGTGCGCCGAAATCCAGCATGGGACCCACCGGCACGATCCCCGTGGGGTTCACCGTGGGGTGGCTCTCGTAGTAGTGGTGCTTGATGTGGTCGAAATGCACGGTCTGCGCCACCCCGGGGATCTGGTAGAGCTCCCGGGTGTAGGCCCACAGCAGCGGAAAATCCACCAGCCGGTCGCGATTGCACTTGAAGTGACCCACGTATACCGGATCGAAGCGCACGAGCGTGGTGAACAGCCGCCAGTCCGCCTCGGTGAGCTGCTCGCCGGCCAGATAACGCCGCTCGGTGAGTAACTGTTCCAGCCAGTCCAGTGACTCGAACAGCTCGTTGACGGCCTCCTCGTAAGCGTCCTGGCTGGTGGCGAAGCCGGCCCGGTAGACGCCGTTGTTGACGGTGGCGTAGACCCGCTGGTTGATGCGGTCGATCTCCTCGCGCAGTGGCTCCGGATAATAATCCCCGGGGTTCGCCCCCACCCCGTCGAAGGCCGAGTTGAACATGCGGATGATCTCGGCGGACTCGTTGTTGACGATGGTGTTGGTTTTTTTGTCCCACAGCACCGGCACCGTCACCCGTCCGGTGTAGTCGGACTTGGCCGCCAGATACAGCTCGTAGAGATAACGCGCCCCGTGCAGGGGGTCGGGTACCACCCCGGGGCCGGGTTCGAAGCTCCAGCCGTGCTCGCCCATGGTCCAGTTCACCACCGACACGTCGATCATCGCCTCCAGCCCCTTCAGGGCGCGGAAGATCAGGGTACGGTGGGCCCATGGGCAGGCGTAGGAGACATACAGATGATAGCGTCCGGGCTCGGCCCTGAAACCGCCCTCGCCGCTGGGTCCCGGGCTGCCGTCGGCGGTGATCCAGTGGCGGAACAGGGATTCCTGGCGCTGGAAGCGTCCACCACTTTGCTTGGTGTCGTACCACCGGTCATGCCACTGCCCGTCGATCAACAAACCCATGCGGACTCCTTGAAGTGTATGCGTTTTCCCGGATCGTCAGAAAACCAGACCATGGGGCGTGGCCGGCGTTCCTCTCCGCGGTCCGGTGCCCGGCTTTGTAAGGACGTTCCAGAGATTACGGGTTTACAACCCGGTGGTGCCCATGATGGCTGTAGGGTTCAGTTAAATGTTTGATATCAAAAGCGGCTGCTGCGGGGCACAAAGTTTGCGCGGTCTCCTTGCATGACGATTACACCGAGATTTCAGTCAGCATTTTCCGAGGAGTCCCCATGAGCGATGTCAGCAACCACCAGACCTTCGAGAAGCAGCGCGAGGCCATGGTCCGGCGCCAGATCCAGGCCCGCGGCATCCGCGCCGAGCCGGTACTGCGAGCCATGGCCCGGGTGCCCCGGGAGGCCTTCCTGCCGGAGGCCATCCAGGAGTTCGCCTACGAGGACTCGCCGCTGCCCATCGGCGAGCAACAGACCATCTCCCAGCCCTACATCGTTGCCTACATGACCGACGCGCTGAACCTCCAGGGCGGCGAGCGGGTGCTGGAGGTGGGCACCGGCTCCGGTTACGCTGCTGCGGTGCTGGCCGAGATCGCCCGCGAGGTCTACACCGTGGAGCGCCACGAGATCCTGGCCCGGCAGGCCGAGGGAATCCTGCGGGTGCGGGGTTACGACAACGTGCGGGTGATCCACGGCGACGGTACCCGCGGCTGGCCGGAGGCCGCGCCCTACGATGCCATCGTGGTGGCCGCCGGCGGACCGGCGGTGCCGGATTCCCTGAAGCACCAGCTGGCCATCGGCGGACGGCTGGTGATCCCGGTGGGCACCTCCAGCATCCAGGCGCTGGTGCGGGTGACCCGGGTGGACGAAAACGAGTTTCGCGAGGAGCAACTCACCGGAGTGCGTTTCGTGCCGCTGGTGGGCGACGAGGGCTGGGAAGACCCCGGACGCAAATCCATCAACTTCGTGGGCAATATCGCCGAGCCCGGCCCGGAGGCCGAGGATGCCCCCTCGGCGGCGGAGTTGCGCCGGCCCCGCCCGGATGACACCGCCACCCCCGCGCTGATCACCAGCGCCGCCCAGCCCATCGACGATCTGGATTCAGTGTCGCTGGATATGCTGCTGGCGCGGATCGGTCCCGCGCGGGTGGTGCTGATCGGCGAGGCCTCCCACGGTACCTCCGAGTTCTATCGGTTTCGCGCCCGCATCACCCGGGAACTGATCGAGAAGCAGGGTTTTAACCTGGTGGCGGTGGAGGCCGATTGGCCCGACGCCAGTCGTATTGATCACTATGTGCAGCACCGCGAGGTGGCGGCCAGCGAGTGGACCGCCTTCAGCCGCTTTCCCACCTGGATGTGGCGTAACGAGGAGGTGCGCGAGTTCGTGGACTGGCTGCGCGAGCACAATGCCGGCATCGACGATCCCGGGCAGCGGGTGGGCTTCCATGGCCTGGATCTGTACAGCCTCTACACCTCCATCCACGAGGTGCTGGAATATCTTTCCCGGGTGGACCCGGAGGCGGCGCGGGTGGCCCGGGAGCGCTACGGCTGCCTCACCCCGTGGCAGTCGGATCCGGCCACCTACGGGCGCGCCGCGGTGTCCGGGCGCTACCGGGAGTGCCAGACCGAGGTGGTGGCGATGCTCGGCGATCTGCTGAAAAAGCGCCTGGATTACGCCGCCGAACACGACGGCAGCGCGTTCCTGAACGCGGTGCAGAATGCCCGTCTCGTGACCAATGCCGAGCGCTATTATCGAAGTCTCTACGAGGGTTTTGCCGATTCCTGGAACCTGCGCGACGGTCACATGTTCGAGACCCTACGGGGGCTGCTGGAGCAGCGAGGATCGGACGCCCGGGCGGTGGTGTGGGCACACAACTCGCACCTCGGCGATGCCTCGGCCACCGATATGGCGGCCCGGGGCGAATACAACCTCGGCCAACTGTGCCGCCAGACCTACGGCAATGGCGCTTATCTCATCGGTTTCGGCACCCACGGCGGCACCGTGGCCGCCGCCAGCAACTGGGACGGCCCCATGGAGGTCAGGGAGGTGCGCCCCTCGCTGCCCGAGAGCTGGGAGCGGCTCTGTCACGACGCCGGTATTCCGGCCTTCATGTTGGGGCTTGGCCACACCCATCCGGGGCAGCTCCGCGAGCGCTTGCTGGAGCAGGCGCTGGAGCGGGCCATTGGCGTCATCTACCGCCCCGAGACCGAGCGCTTCAGTCATTACTTCATGGCCCGGCTGGCGGCGCAGTTCGACGAGTACATCTGGTTCGACCAGACCCGGGCGGTGACGCCGCTGGATACTCGACGACTGGACGGGATGCCGGAGACCTATCCGTTCGCCACCTAGGTGTCGGGGTTGGTCCAGGCGCTGGCGGACACCTATACTGGGGTTCCGTCAACCCTGCCTGGAGTATTCGCCATGTCCACCCTCCAGAGCCGCGATGAGCTTCGCGCCTTCTACAAACCGCCGGTCGGCCGCGCCGTGGCCAAGCAACTGGATCATCTGGATCCCCACTGCCAGCGCTTCATCGCCCTGTCGCCCTTCGTGGTGATGGCCACCCACGGCCGCGACGGTTTGCCGGACGCCTCGCCCCGGGGTGGACAGCCCGGTTTCGTGGCGGTGGCAGACCCCGCCACCTTGCTGATCCCCGACTGGCCCGGCAATAACCGCCTAGACAGTCTGGAGAATATCCTCGACAGCGGCCGGGTGGGCCTGCTGTTCCTGATTCCCGGGGTGGACGAGACCCTGCGGGTGAACGGCGAGGCGGTGCTGTCCACCGATGAGGCTTTGCTCGGACGCTGCCCGGAGGGCGAGCGGTTGCCCAAGCTGGTGATCCGGGTGGCGGTGCGGGAGGCCTATCTACACTGCGCCAAGGCGTTGATGCGCTCCGAGCTCTGGTCGCCAGAGGCGCGGATTAGGCGGGAATCGCTGCCCACCATGGGGCAGATGCTACGCGATCAGACCGGCGGCCGGGAGGCGCCGGAGTCCCAGGAGGCCATGCTGGCCCGCTACCGGGAGATTCTCTACTAATGGAGCTTCGATTCTGGATTTTCCTGCCCGGGATGTAAGCCCCTTGAATCTGGCAGAATCCTCGTAGGGTGGGTCCATATATGGACCCACCCACAAGAGGCTGACTGGTTAAACCTGAGAGGAAAATGCTCTAGTGAGTCCGCCAGCCCTCGGGCTCTTCCGGCGGCGGCTCGCCGCTCTCGCGTACCCCGGGCTTGTCGATGATCTGCACGGAACTCGCAGTGGGACCCATATCCCCCATGGAGCGCTCGAAGCGCACCTGGGTGCCCACCGTCAGCCGGTCGAAGTCGCCGTGTAGCACGGCGTTGCGATGGAAGTAGTACTCCTCGGTGCCGTCCGGATCCTTGATGAAGCCGTAGTCCTGTTCCGGGAACATCCGCACCACCAGTGCCCGGGGCTCCTCCGGGTGGGCCTTGACCTCATTGCGGCGCTTTTCCACGGTCGCCTTGATCTGCCGCTCCATCACCTCGAAAGTGCTACGGATCACCGTGCGAAGATCCGTGGTGCCCTCCTCGGTCATCTCCTTGTCGGCCACCAGATCATGGTTCGGCGGGATGGTCACCTCGGTGCGCACCCGGAAGTGATTGGCGTGACCGGAGTGGGGATTTTCCACCACCACCCGG
>Ga0207419_1002244_pt1 | contig 12978 bp, 7 predicted proteins | sample ElkSloMetagenome_4_FD_184723 | JGI IMG/M metagenome (GOLD analysis project Ga0207419, IMG submission 184723) | Hot spring microbial communities from Elkhorn Slough, Monterey Bay, USA - MD2A (version 2) | ecosystem: Environmental > Aquatic > Marine > Intertidal zone > Estuary: Microbial mat ... | reverse complement strand
CGTCGGTCAATCCCGGCAAGTTCTGACGCCGCCCGACCAGGCCCAGCACCCAGTCATCCGCGGCACTCGTGTTGGCGTCTAGGAGCGCGCTTTGACGCTCCCACTCCAGCGCCAGCAGGGCGAGTGCCGGGTGTTCGGCTACGTGCTTAAACCTTGGATGGGTGGGGAGAGCACCGGGATCACTCGCCTGGTGGACCTGAGGCGGAAACCCGGTGATCTGTTCATAGCGTTCCTGCCAGCGGCTCGATTCGCTGTCGAGTCGAACGGCCTCTGAACGCGCGCTGATCAGCTCGCGCCGCACGAGCAGCAGGCTGAAGGCGGGAAGATTGCCGGCGCTCGCGAGCCGCTCCTGACCTTCGACCAGGTCCTGCAGTAATTCGATCCGGTCATTGATGCCGTCGAGCTCGAGGCTCGCCAGGCGGTAGGACCACCAGGCCTCGCGGATCAAACCACTGTAGAACAGTCGCCTGACGGCCTGACGCGCCGACGTCAGTTCCGCATCGATGTTCCGCAGCCTGGCATCGGCTCGCGCACGAGCAGGCGATCTCAGGGGCAGATTGACGGCCAACTCTGTCTCGTCGGTTCCGAAGGCATCGCGGCTCTCGATCTGGCTGACCGTCAGGGTCGGCACAGCGCCCAGCCAGCGCGACGAGTCCGGTCCTGATTCGCCGGTGCCCCTGATCGAAGCGCGCTCGAGGGCCGAATCTATTCCGTCGTTCGGAGTCAGGTCCCTCCCTGCGACGGGGTCGATCTGACTCCAGGACGTGCCGCTGAGGATGAGGGCCCCGAAAAGGACCAGGGCCCTGATGGGCAGTCTTGACATCGTGTGCTCCCGTTCGAGGCCGTTTGCGTTGGGTTCCAAGCTAGGAGAGACTGGCGAGCTTGTCATCCGTCATTTGACTCATAGCGTCCTTGGAGCGTCTGCCCGATGGTCGATAACTCAATGCATGGGCAGAAAATGAACGTCGAATCGATGCAGACTGATCAGTCGTTGACCGATCTTTGCGGCGAAATGCCCAGGGCCCGAGATGCTTCCTTCGGAGCCATCACGAAGCCATTCCACCGTGGGTTCCTGACCGGATTCGAACCGGCTGCGCTGGCCGCATGAGAATTCTTTTTCTGGTCGCGCTGGCCCTGATTGCCTTTGCCGCCAACTCGATTCTCGCCCGTCTGGCGCTGACCGAAACGGCCATCGATCCGATCACCTTCACGGCCGTTCGCATCGCCAGCGGTGCGGGGATTCTGGCCGTGATCGTATGGCTGCGAGCTCGGTGGCTAGCAGCTCAGGGAAAGCCCGTCGCGGTCGGGCGGGGCAGTGTGGTTTCTGCCCTGTCGCTGTTGGTCTACGCCCTGCTGTTCTCCTTGGCTTATCTTTCATTGACGGCGGCCACCGGTGCCCTGCTGCTGTTCGGTGCCGTGCAGGTCAGCATGGTCGGCTGGACGCTGATGCGCGGAGAGCGCCTGTCGGGTCGAGCCCTGACGGGCTTTCTGCTGGCCCTGGTCGGTCTGATCTGGCTGCTGATGCCTGGCCTGGCGCGGCCGCCCTTGTGGCCGGCACTGATGATGATCGGCGCGGGCCTGGCCTGGGCCGTCTACACCCTACGCGCCGCTTCGGGTGGAGAGGCCACGGCGTCGACGGCGGGCAACTTCCTGATTGCAGCGGTGCCGGCCGTTGTCCTGGCCGCGGCCTTTTCGAGCCAGGCCCGCTGGGACGCTGCGGGGCTGATACTGGCACTGGCCTCAGGCTCTCTTGCCTCGGGGCTGGGCTACGTGATCTGGTACGCCGCGCTGGGGCAGATCGAGACCCGCACCGCGGCGGTGGCCCAGCTCCAGGTGCCGGTGATCACCGCGCTGGCCGGGGTGCTGATGCTGGCCGAGCCGCTGAGCCTGCGCCTGATCCTGGCCGGAATCGTTATTCTCGGCGGAATCCTGCTGGTGATTGCACCCTGGCGCTCGAAGCGCTGAGCGCGACTAAGCATCGGCCCTTGCCTCAGGGGCACCGGCGCGGGCCGCCGTGGTGAGCAAAGCTGCCTTTTTTAAAGCAGCAGCATCGAGGCCAGACCCAGGAAGGCGAAGAAGCCGACGACGTCGGTGATGGTGGTGACGAAGGGCCCGGAGGCCAGGGCGGGGTCGACCTTCATCCGCTCCAGAGCCATGGGAATGACGATGCCGCCGAGGGCGGCAGCGACCAGGGTCATCAGCATGGCCAGGGCGATCACCAGACCGAGCATCGGCACGCCGAACCAGAGCGCAGCGACGAGCGCCATGATCAGGCCGAAGGCCAGGCCATTGATGGCACCAACGATCACCTCGCGCCAGCTGACCCTGAGCGCGTTGCGCGCGGTCAATTCGCGGGTGGCGATGGCACGCACCGCCACCGTCATCGACTGGGTGCCGGCGTTACCGCCCATCGAGGCCACGATCGGCATCAATACGGCCAGGGCGACCATCTGATCGATGGTCTCGGCGTAGAGATTGATCACCATCGAGGCCAGGATGGCGGTAAGCAGATTGACCATCAGCCAGACGGCGCGGCCGCGCGTCGTCTTCCAGACGCTGTCGGTCAGGCTCGAGGCCTCATCGACGCCGGCCAGGCGCAGCAGGTCCTCCTCGTTTTCCTCATCGAGGACTTCCATCGCATCGTCGATGGTAATCACGCCGGCGAGGCGGCCGTTCGCGTCGACCACCGGCGCCGAGATCAGGTGATAGTGATTGAACTGATAGGCCACATCGCTTTCCGGGTCGGTCACCTTCAGGGTGCGAAAGCTCGGCTCGATCAGGTCCATCAGGGGCATGTCGCGACGGGCCGACATGACCCGCCCGAGGGCGACGTAACCGATGGGGTTCATTTTCGGTGAGACCAGAATGACGTGGTAGAACTGATCCGGCAGATCGTCGTGGTTACGGATGTAGTCGATCGCCTGGCCCACGCTCCAGTCCTCGGGCACGGCGATCAGCTCGCGCTGCATCAGGCGGCCGGCGGAATATTCCGGAAAGGACAGGGCAGACTCGACGGTGAAGCGATCACTGTCTTCCAATGCGTCGAGAATGCGCGTCTGCTGATCGGCCTCGAGGTCCTCGACGAGATCGACCACGTCGTCGGATTCGAGATCGCGCACGGCATCGGCGAGCACGTCGGCCGGCAGCGCCTGGATCAGAGGTTCCCGGATGGCTTCGTCGAGCTCCGAGAGCACATCGCCATCGATCTCGCCCCCCCAAAGCTCAACGAGGGCCTCCCGCTCGGGCGCGCTGATCTGCTCGATCAGATCAGCCACATCGGCGGCGTGCAGCGGTTCGAGAAGCTGATTTAGCTCAACAGCATTCTGCGAATCCACCGCGTCGATGACCGACTGAATGGTTTCCTGAGCCAGGCCGTCTTCGCGCTCGGCTTTTTCCTGGTCTGGCGTCGGTGTCTCGGTCGTCATGGCGCAGCCTTCCACTGAGAGTGATTTCACGCCAACGCGCCCAGAGGTTTCGATCGGCGGGCGAAGACAGCGTGTGCTTTCTGCCGAGATTATGGCAAGCCTTTGCCACAAATCACAGGCGCGTGGTCAGAGTATTCCGCTTCAGGCGCGGTAAATCAGTTCGCTGGCGAGGCCTTTCCGCCGAATGAGCGATACGAATTGCTGCTCTGCGTTCGCAAGGGGATGCCGGGGATCAGTTCCTCGATGCAAGCAGATCTACGAGCCTAGCTCGTTTGGGATCTCGGAAGAGGAGATTTCTCAGGGGGTTGTCTCGAGCCAGCGGCTGCCACTCGCCTTCTTCCTGCGCCAGGCGATCTGCGATGGCCCAGAGCACGATTGGATTGGCGCCCATGCCCATGTGGGTGGCACTGACTTCGATGTTTTCCGACAGGTCATGTTCCGGAGCCAGGCTCATGCGCCAGTGGACCACGCCGTCGGTCTTGCTTAGAAACGACGTGCTTGGCGCGATCGGGTGGTCGGCCAGCCACTCGGCCAGGCGCGGGTCGTCGGCCTTCCAACCGCTGACCAGCTCGAAGATGCGCCAGGCGTTGGTCGCGCTGTGGTGGCCCTGTATCGGGGATCCTAGGGTGATCACGCTGCGGATGTGTTCAGGCATGCGCACGGCCAGGGCGCGCGCCATGGCGCCGCCCAGTGACCACCCGATCAGGCTGACGGCGCGGCCGTGACGCCGATAGAGCGATTCAACGCGCTGCTCGAGTTTCTCGACGGTGCCCTCTCGAGGTCCGAGATTGAAGCCCGCGTTCCAGGGATAAGCGCGGTAGCCGCGCGACCCCAGATAGCGCCGCAGCGCCCAGGTGCTGGCGTCGTTAGCGATCAGGCCGGGCAGCACCAGCACCGGGTGCCCGTCGCCCATTGGCGCACGTCTCAAAATCGGCCAGCTTACGGCCAGAGAGCTCCACTCGAAGAGCGCACGGCTTTCCAGTGCCATCAGCATGGGTGAAGGCGCGCGCATCGGTAGATGTTCGATCCATTTCATGATTGAGTTCCTCCTTCCTCCGCGCCGCCCTCGAGCTCGTCGAGGGCGGTGACGAGCTGGCTCGCCAATCGCTCGGGGCTGGCCAGGGCATCAGGGCAGCTCAGAATCCCGAATTCCAAGCTTCCAGCATAACTCTGCACGGTGATGTTCAGACCCAGGCCGTGGGTAACGATCGACAGTGGATAGTATTTATCGACACGGGCGCCGGCCAGATACAGGGGGATCGGCGGGCCAGGCACGTTGGAGATGACCAGATTGGCCAGCGGCGGGAGCCGTTCGGACAGGCGACCCTGTTTCCAAAGGCGGCTCAGGCCCGTCGCCCAGAAGGGAGCGGCCAGCCCCGGAAAATCCGTCGGGATCAGCTCGCTGAAGGCCTGGACCCGGTGTTTGATCCGATCGGTCGCTGCGTGGATGCGCTTGAGCCTTTCGACAGGGTCGGGTTCATCGGTGGGAAGTTCGCACTGCACCATCGAGACCTGATTATTGCTCTCGCCGTCGTCTTCGGCACGGAGTGACACGGGCATGCCGGCCACCAGGGCGCGCTCGGGCAACCGGCCCCTCCGCTTGAGCGCGCGACGCAGGGCGCTGGTGCACAGGGCCATGATCAGGTCATTGAGGCTGACGCCGTGGTGTTTGGCGGCGCGTTTGCAGCGATCCAGCGACAGGCTGGCTACGCCGAGTGCGCGATCTTCGCTGATCTGGATGTTGAACGGCGTTCGCGGTGCCAGCATCAGGCTTTCGCGCAGGCTGCCCAGCGTCTGTCTCGGCGATGCAGCGCTCGATGCCGCAACCCGCACGGTTTCCGGAATGCCCCGCATCCAGCGCCCCCAGCTATTGATCGTCGAGCCAGCCGCCGTCGCTGCCCGACGCAGGGTGCCGGTCGGGCGGCTCGGCGCGTGCGGCTCGAGGCGATGGCCCGGGCGTTTGGGGTTCGGCTCGACATCGAGTAGCGCCCGGGCCAGAGCTACCCCGCCTTGACCATCGAGCAGGGCATGGTGAATGCGGCTGTAGAGTGCCACCCGGCCGTCGGCCAGGCCGTCGATCACCACGAGCTGCCACAGTGGCTTTTCGCGATCCATCGGCTGAGCATGCAGACGAGCGGTCAGGTTCAGCAGGGCCCTCGTCGAGCCCGGCGCGTGGACGCGCCGATGCTGGATATGCCAGTCCAGATCCAGCTCGGCGTATTCACGCCAGATCGGATGCCCGAGGCCCAACGGCGCGTCCTCCAGGACGCGACGCAAGGCGTTGGTCGATGACAGGCGGTCCGAGACGAGGCTGATCAGGTGCTGATGAAAATCATCCGCGGAGCCCTCAGGCGGATCGAGAAGCATCAGGCTTCCCACGTGCATGGGCGTGCCCAGCCCTTCGAGATACAGAAAGGCGGCATCCAATCCGCTTAATGGGCGATTGCTGGCCACGGGCCTCACGAAACTCAAACCTTCCACCACTATACGCCTTCGCAATTCACTCGGGTTATCGTCCGCCGGTGCTTGAGCGTTGAAGCAGGACTTCATGGAGGGCCGATGGGCCCGCCATTGTCAAAACCCTCGACGCCAGACCCTGGCGTTGACCCACGCCACCGGCAGCCGTCTCGACGGACTTGGCGTGATTCGATTCTGGCCTCAATCGCGCATAAGGTGACGAGCATGCCTTTTCCGATCAACCCTGCAGATCAAAGACCAATCCCTGATCCCACCACGCCCGCACCGAACCGAAGGCTGTCATCCCCAAGCTACTGTCAGAACCGCCGTCGTCGGCTTGGCGCTGTCGCTGGCCCTCCTGCTGGTCAACCCGGTCAAGTCCCAGCTCATTCCCGAGACCGGCCTGGCCTTCACCCACGGCGGGGGGGCTGCCCAAAACTGACCTGGCCGGCGGTCCACTCCTGAACAATAATCTGGGTGAGGCCCTCGCCGTCGGCGACTTCGACGGTGACGGCCTCGACGATCTGGTCATCGGAATCCCTGGTGTCGCTAACGCATCCGGCGCCGCCCTGTTGACCTACGGCACTGCAAACGGACTGGCAAGCAGTGCCCGCCGTCTTCTTCTGCAGCCCGGCGCCGATGGGTTTCCTCGCTCTCCCCAGCTGGATTCGAAGTTTGCCGGCAGTCTGAGTGTCGGAGACATCGACGGCGACGGTGTGGATGATCTGATCGTCGGGCGTCGGGACGTCGACATGGATGGTGACTCGAACGTCGGCGATGGATTGATCGCCTATGGTCGACGCCCCGGCGGGCTGCTGGCCTTCGGCAGCTTCCTGTGGACGCGCTCTGACCTGTCCCGCATCAGAAGCGCCCGCCAGAATGTTCGCTTCGGCAGCGCCGTGCTGCTGGCCGATTTCAACGGCGATGGTCGCGCCGATGCTGCGATCAGCAGCCCGGATCGGGCCATCGATGGCGTGAGTGGCGCCGGCGACGTGGTCGTGGTCTCGACCTCGGAGGGAGCTTTTTTCCGATCGCTTCGAATAGGCGTTCGGCGCGGCTTTGCAGGACTGCATCGCCTGTCCGATGCGGGTCAATGGGCACGCTGCGCGTGCCTTGACCAGGGTGCGCGGGGCAGGGGCCGCGCTGGAGGTCCTCGACTTCGATTTCGCGGGCTCCGCGCACCCGGCCGATCCGGTCTTCAGCGATGTCCCAGATCAATCGATTCCATCGCTCCCCCTGTGCCATGAAGGAATGCAACGAGAGCGGGGGCGTTTCACGCTAGGTTATTGCCCTGGCCCGGATGCGTCGCGCTTCGGGTCTCGAAAAATCAGAATCAGATCAGCGTCATCGCGATGGCTTTCGCTGCCTCGCGCCCTTCCCAGACGGCGGTGACCACGAGGTCGGCGCCGCGCACCATGTCCCCACCGGCGAAAATCTTTGGGTGGCTAGTCTGGAACGGCGCCTGGCCATTGGCCTGGACGATCAGGCGGCCGTCATCGTGGGTTTGCACGCCGGCGCCGGTCAGCCAGTCAGGCGGATTCGGGCGGAAGCCGAAGGCGATGACGACAGCATCAGCGGGCAGGGTCTCCTCGCTGCCCTCGATGATTTCCGGGCGGCGGCGGCCCTGAGGGTCGGGATCTCCCAGTCGTGTTTCAGCGACGCGAACACCCTCGACGTGGCCGTTTTGGCCGACGATTTCCAGCGGCTGGCGATTGAACAGAAATTCCACCCCTTCCTCGCGCGCGTTCTTGACCTCTCTGCGGCTGCCGGGCATGTTGGCCTCGTCGCGGCGGTAGGCGCAGGTGACCGAGGCCGCGCCCTGACGAATCGCGGTTCGGTTGCAGTCCATGGCCGTGTCGCCGCCGCCGAGGACGACCACGTGCTTACCTTCTAGATTGCGGAAGGCGTGGCCCGGCAGCGGGTCGTTTAACACCTGGCCGACGTTGCCGATCAGATAGGGCAGGGATTCGATGACGCCGTCCAGGTCGCGCCCGGGCAGCCCACCGTCGAGGGCGCGATAGGTGCCTAAGCCGACGAAGACCGCGTCGTGATCCTCGACCAGCTGGTCCAGGGTCAGATCTCGGCCGATCTCGACGCCGAGGTGGAAACCGACCCCCATACCTTCGAGGATTTCTCGTCGCGTCTCCACGACCTGCTTGTCGAGCTTGAAGGGCGGAATGCCGTAGGTCAGAAGGCCGCCGATGCGCGGGTATTTGTCATAGACCTCGGCCCCGATGCCGTGGCGGCGCAGGACGTCGGCGCAGGCCAGGCCCGCAGGGCCGGCTCCGATAATCGCTACGCGCTTGCCGGTCTCTTCGACTTTGGACAGGTCCGGGCGCCAGCCCTGGCGCACGGCCTCGTCGGTGATGTATTTCTCGACCGAGCCGATGGTGACCGCACCCAGGCCGTCGTTGAGGGTGCAGGCGCCCTCGCAGAGCCGGTCCTGCGGGCAGATGCGGCCGCAGACTTCGGGCAGGGAGTTGGTCTGGTGGCACAGCTCGGCGGCCTCGAACAGGCGGCCCTGCTTGATCAGGCGCAGCCAGTCGGGGATGTAGTTGTGAACCGGGCACTTCCACTCGCAGTAGGGATTGCCGCAGTTGATGCAGCGATCGGACTGATCGGCGGCCTCGTCCTGGGCGTAGTCGCCGTAGATCTCGTCCCAGCCCTTGACACGGATCGGAACCGACAGGACTTCGGGGTCCTGGCGCGGCGAATCGAGAAAATGTAGATGTTTTCGTGCCTGCGAGGGTGACTGACTCATGCCGCATCCCTCAAGGCGGAAATCAATTCATCGAGCTCGGCAGCCTTGGGCTTGACCAGCCAGAACTTGGGCAGGACCCGACGAAAATCGCTGAGGATGTCCCCGGCCAGAGCGCTTCGAGTCAGCTCGTGGTGACGCTGGATCAGGCCGCGCAGGTGGTGGACGTAGTTCTCCATGTTGTCCGGCGCGATGTGGTGGATGTCGATCAGCTCGTGATTGTAGCGGTCGACGAAGCCGCGGTCCGCGTCGAGGACATAGGCGAAACCGCCGGTCATGCCGGCACCGAAGTTGATGCCGGTGCGCCCGAGGACGACCACCACGCCGCCGGTCATGTACTCGCAGCAGTGGTCGCCGGCGCCTTCGATGACGGCGATGGCGCCGGAGTTGCGCACGGCAAAGCGCTCCCCACTCTGGCCGGCGGAGAACAGCTCGCCCCCGGTCGCGCCGTAGAGGCAGGTGTTGCCCATGATCGGCGTATCGGCCGCGCAATAGCTGATGTCCGGCGGCGGATGAAGAACGATGCGACCGCCGGCCATGCCCTTGCCGACGTAGTCGTTGGCCTCACCCTCGAGGCGGAGTTCCAGACCGCCGGCGTTGAAGGCACCGAAGCTCTGGCCTGCGCTCCCGCTGAAATGCAGAGCGATCGGCGCATGGACCATGCCCTGATCACCCCAGCGGCGGGCGATCTCACCGGACAGGCGGGCGCCGATGGATCGATCGCGGTTACTGATTCGGTAGGTGAAATCGCCGCCGCTGCCCTGGCTGACCGCGGCTTCCGTATCGCCATGGATCCGCTCGGCCAGCACGCCTCGGTCGTGCGGCGGATTGCGCTCGGTCATGCAGAAGCGATCGGGCTCGTCGGCCAGACCCGTTTCGCCGAGCAGTGGGGAGAGGTCTAGGCGGTTCTGGCGTTCGGTCAGACCCTCGAGGCGCTCCAGATACTCCGTCCGGCCGATCAGATCCTCGAGCTGGCGCACGCCTAGCGATGCGAGGATTTCGCGGACCTCGCGGGCCACGAAGCAGAAGTAGTTCATGACCATTTCGGGCAGGCCGATGAAATGCTCGTCGCGCAGTGTCTCATTCTGCGTCGCCACGCCGGTGGCGCAGTTATTCAAGTGGCAGATGCGCAGGTATTTGCAGCCCAGGGCGATCATCGGGGCCGTGCCGAAGCCGAAGCTCTCGGCCCCGAGGATAGCGGCCTTGACCACGTCGAGGCCGGTCTTGAGACCGCCGTCGGCCTGAACGCGGACCTGGCCCCGTAGACCGTTGGCCATGAGCACCTGGCGGATTTCGCTCAGGCCCATTTCCCAGGGCGCGCCGGCATACTTGACCGAGGTCAGGGGGCTGGCGCCCGTGCCACCGTCGTAGCCCGACACGGTGATCAGGTCGGCATAGGCTTTGACCACGCCGGCGGCAATCGTGCCGATGCCTGGTTCGGCAACGAGCTTGACCGAAACCAGGGCCTGCGGGTTGACCTGCTTCAGGTCATAGATCAGTTGGGCCAGGTCTTCGATCGAGTAGATGTCGTGGTGCGGCGGCGGCGAAATCAGGCCGACGCCGGGCTTGGCGTAGCGCAGGCGTGCGATCAGGGCGTTGACCTTGTGACCGGGCAACTGACCGCCCTCGCCGGGTTTCGCGCCCTGAGCAATCTTGATCTGCAGCACCTCGGCATTGACCAGGTATTCTGGCGTGACGCCAAAGCGGCCCGAAGCGATCTGCTTGATCTTGGAGGTTTTCTCCGTGCCGTAGCGCGCCGGATCCTCGCCGCCCTCACCAGAGTTGGAGCGACCGCCGAGGCGGTTCATCGCGACGGCAAGCGCTTCGTGGGCTTCCGGGGAAAGGGCGCCCAAGGACATGCCTGCGGAGTCGAAGCGCAGGAGGATGTCGTTTTCCGCCTCGACCTGGTCTAGGGGGATCGGGGCATGATCGGAGCGCAGCGCCAGCAGGTCGCGCAACGTCGCCGGTTCGCGCTCATTGACCAGGCGAGCGTAGCGCTGGTAGTCACCGTAGTCACCGCTCTTGCAGGCGCGCTGAAGGGTGGTGACCACCTCGGGGTGGTAGGCGTGGTACTCGCCGCCGTGAACGTAGCGATACTGGCCGCCGTGCTCGATGGGTATGTTGACCTGCCAGGCCCAGCGAGCCAGGGCGCGTTGATCGGCCTGAAGGTCGTCGAAGGTCGCGCCCTGCAGGCGGCTGACCGCACCGGCAAAACAGGTCCGGGTGACCTCATCGGCCAGGCCAACGACCTCGAAGAGCTGCGCGCCGCGGTAGGAAGAAATGGTGGAAATGCCCATCTTCGAGAGGATCTTCAGCAAGCCCTTGCGGATGCCGCGCCGATAGGCCCGACCGAGCTGCAGCGCCTCGTCACCGGCGTTCTCGATCTCGCCGCTGGTCGCCATGGCGTGCAGGGTCTGGTAAACCAGATAAGGATAGACCGCCGTGGCACCGAAGCCGATCAGGCAGGCGATCTGGTGGGCATCGCGAGCGGTGCCCGTTTCCACGATCAGATTGCAGAGAGGACGCTTGCCGCATTCGAGCAGATGATGATGGATCGCGCCGGTGGCCAGGAGGGCATGAATCGGCAGGTGGTCGCGCTTGAGGTATCGGTCGGAGATGAGCAGTACGAGTTTACCGTCGTCGACGGCGTTTTCCGCCTGTTGGCAGAGCCGCGCCAGGGCGTCCGAGTAGGACTCGTCGGAGGGCGCGTTCAGATCAAGAAATTCCGATGACACGCCGAACTGCGGCGTGTTGATCAGCTGGCGAAGCTTGCGCTGACTCAGGATCGGCGAGTTCAAGACGACCCGTTCTGCGAGCTGCGGGCCGGTCTCGAAGATGTTGCCTTTCCGGCCCAGGCCGGTCTCCAGCGACATCACGATATTTTCGCGCAGGCTGTCCAGCGGCGGGTTGGTGACCTGGGCGAACTGCTGACGGAAGCTGTCGTAGAGCGAGCGGACCTTGGTCGAGAGGACCGGCATGGGCGTGTCGTCTCCCATCGAGCCGACGGCCTCAGCCTGGGTTTCCGCCAGGACCTGGATGACTTCCCGGCGTTCTTCCCGCGACAGGTTGAACATCTTCTGGTAGGTCGCCAGGGTGTCGGCGTCGAAGGGATTAGCGGTGATGTGGACGTCGATCAGCTCCGAGTCCAAGTATTTGATCCCGGCCTTGAGCCACTCACGCCACGGGTGAAGCGCGCGCAGCTGTCGATCGACCTGCTGGCTGTCCATCAGCTCGCCGGCCTCAAGATCAGCGACCAGAATCTGGCCCGGTCCCAACCGGCCGCGTGCCTTGACGTCAGACGGGTCGATGTCGACAACGCCCGTTTCCGAGGCCACGATCAGGCGATCGTCCTTGCTCAGGGTCCAGCGCGCCGGACGCAGGCCATTCCGGTCCAGGGCGCAGACCACGAAGCGGCCGTCCGAAAGCACCAGTCCGGCGGGCCCATCCCAGCTTTCCTGGTGAAAGCTGTAGTACTCGTAGAAGGCCCGGAGATCGGCATCGAGATTATCGGCGGTCTGCCAGGCTGGTGGAACGAGGATGCGCACGGCCTGGGGAAGCGGCAGGCCGCCGGCAACGAGGAGCTCGAGCATGTTGTCAAGGGAGCTCGAATCCGAGCCGTGCATGCCGACCGGCGGATCGATTTCGCCGAGCTCGGGTAGCAGCGGTGAGGCAAGCAGACGACGCCGCGCGCGGGTCCAGTGGCGATTGCCCTGGATGGTGTTGATTTCGCCGTTATGGGCCAGGAGCCGGAAGGGCTGCGCCAGCTGCCAGCGGGGCAGGGTGTTGGTCGAAAAGCGCTGATGGAAGATTGTCGCCGAGGTCTCGAATCGCGGGTCGGCCAGGTCGGGAAAGAAGTCCGCTAAGCGATCCGGCATCACCATGCCTTTGTAGGCCAGGGTCTTCGACGACAGGCTGGCGATATAGAAACGATCATCGACGACGGCCCGCTCGATATCGCGCCGCACCAGGTAGAGCCGGCGCTCGAAATCGTCGGCATCGAGGGGCTCGGCCGGTTCCACGGCGATCTGTTCGATGGCCGGCCGGCGGGCTTTCGCGGCATCCCCGAGCACGTCGTCGACGACCGGCACCTGGCGCCATCCTTTCACCGCCAGACCTCGCGCTTCGACCGCCAGCTCGACGGCCTCGCGCTGGGCCGTGGCTCGCACCCCGTCCGTGTCGAGGAAAAGCATGCCGATAGCGAAGCGATCGCCGAGCACCGCACCCTGGCGGGCGAATTCGTCCTGCATGAAGCGGCGGGGGAGCTTGACTAGGATGCCGCAGCCATCGCCCGTCTTGCCGTCTGGGGCGACGGCTCCCCGATGGGTGAGGCGGGAGAGG
>Ga0207419_1002243_pt1 | contig 12979 bp, 10 predicted proteins | sample ElkSloMetagenome_4_FD_184723 | JGI IMG/M metagenome (GOLD analysis project Ga0207419, IMG submission 184723) | Hot spring microbial communities from Elkhorn Slough, Monterey Bay, USA - MD2A (version 2) | ecosystem: Environmental > Aquatic > Marine > Intertidal zone > Estuary: Microbial mat ... | reverse complement strand
GTCAGCTGCTTTTTGCAAATCGTCATTTTTGGGGATAACCCGAGGTGAGGAATAACCCATGCCGGAATGAACGGGGGTACCATGCTCTCTTGCCGGTTTGGTTACAGCATCCATTTCAGCTACATCGTTGGGTATAATCACACACGTCACTGTTCTTTGTGATTTGGCAATACGAATCGCGCGATCTATAAGGTGCCTGATTTGGGTAGGTTCTGTAGCCATATGCACGTATTCGTGGGCAACATCTTTAAATAGCGCTACAAGGTCAATTTCTTGTTGGTAAGAACCGCCTAAAGCTGCTCTTTTTTGCTGGCCTACAATTGCCACCACTGGTTGATGGTCTAATTTGGCATCGTACAACCCGTTAAGTAAATGTACGGCACCTGGCCCCGAGGTTGCTAAACATACACCCACTTCGCCAGAAAACTTAGCATGAGCGCAGGCCATAAATGCAGACATTTCCTCGTGTCGCACTTGTATAAATTTCATAATGTCTTCATTCCTGTCAAGCGCACCTAATATTCCATTGATACCATCGCCAGGATAGCCGAATATACGATTGATTCCCCATTCAGAAATGCGATGGAGTAGATAATCACTTACTGTCTTAGCCATATTAAAAAATGTTTTATCTTGTATAAAAAAAGTCTACAAAAAATTTAACTGGTCATTTTGCTTTTGGTTTAGAGGATATAAAACAATTTGACGTACAGATTACTTTATTAAGCTTGCAATTACCCATTGCTTAGCCATAAGGAAAGAAAATTTTTACTTAGGAAATTATTAAGTTGACAGTTGTTTTTATAATAAAATCGTATATTTGTCGCTACTGTTATAGTTTGAACGGAAATAAAAAATTATTTAATATAATAGAGATATGGATAATTCATCATCTAAAAACGCTGGGCATTTATTTAAGAATCCGATTTTAGAAAAGTTGACCCGCACGCACATTTCTATTCCCATCACTATATTGACTGGTGCAGCTATTGGATTAATTATCTATGGCTTATATCATAGTTTGGTGAGTGCATTAGAGGTTACGTTATTATTTGCAGCAGGTTTGTTTGTCTTTACTCTCACAGAGTACCTGATGCATCGTTATTTGTATCATATTGAACCCTCTTCAGAATCGAGAAAAAAGTTGCAGTATACAATCCACGGAGTACATCATGATTACCCCAATGATAAAGAACGTTTGGCTATGCCACCAATCGTGAGTGCTATTTTGGCAGTAATTGTTTTTTCGCTTTTTTATCTTATCATGGGTAATTTCGCGTATGGGTTTACACCTGGATTTTTTGTAGGATATTCATCATATTTATTTGTTCACTATTCAGTGCATGCATTTTCTCCACCTAAAAATTTTCTTAAAGAACTGTGGTTGCACCACAGTATTCATCACTATAAAGATCAGGAACGTGCCTTTGGTGTATCATCTCCTTTGTGGGATTACATTTTCCGGACCATGCCTGCCAGAAAAAAATAATTGTTATTGAAAGATTTTCAGTATAAAAAAACCTGTGAACATAATGCTTACAGGTTTTTTTATACTTCCACCAATTTAGCACTAGCGGAAGGTTTTATTTTTCTTAAGTCTTTAATAGAAGGTATCTCAAAATTTATTTCCTGCAAAACCCTGCGTAAAGCAGTATATCTGTTGTTTCTTTTGCAATAAATTTCTATGAGTGGTAAGTTTTTATTGGTAATGTTTTGTTCACCTTCTTCAAAATGTAAAGTAAAAATTGTTTGAATGTCCATCATCATGTAGCTCTCTTCAACAATTTCATTAGAACAATAGGGGGCAAAAAACAATGACAAGTTTAATTTTTCTTCACAATACCATTTAAGTCTGATGAGTTGGCCCCAGTGGAGAGTCTGGAGAAAGGAGATATATTTATCGTAGCAAAACATAATTTTATGATAACAAATATACTCATTACCAAAAGCAACTGCAAAAAGCAACTGCAATGAACAGGCAGTTGATGTTATTTTTTAATTGCTTTAGTTTTAAAAATTATTAGTGCTTTTAAGAGTGTATAAATTGATTTTTTCTATAAGGTGGAAATTATTATATTCCAATGTGATAATATTTCTCGTTGTAAAAATGCATAAAACCCTCTGAAATAAGAACAACTATTTAGCAATTAGAATTGTAATAAAATCATCATATGGCCAATCACAAGATTTTTGTTTTGTTACGATTATGATTAATAAAACGAGGCCTCAATTAGATTACAGGAAAAATTTGATAAGCAAAGGTTCTTATAATTAAGTAAAATGTAATTTTTTTTAAAATTGTAAATGTTACTATGGAATCCTTTTGATAATTTTAAAAATTTTAGTCCTTCGCTATTTTTGCTATTTTTACATCATAAATGGCATATATTTACTTAAACCTAATTTTCAAAATAATGAAAAGTCTTTTAATTACAATATTATCAGTATTGCTTATTTCAGCCTGTAGTACTTCTCCAGATAAAAATATGGAAGATAAGTTTGAAGCTGATGTGATTGTTTATGGTGGCACTTCAGCGGCGGTAACTACAGCAGTGCAGGTAAGTAAAATGGGTAAAGACGTAATCGTGGTCTCTCCTGATATTCATCTGGGGGGATTATCTGCCGGAGGATTGGGATGGACAGATACCGGTAAAAAAGAGGTGATTGGAGGTCTTGCCAGGGAATTTTATCAGCGCATTTATAATGAGTACCAAAAAGATGATGCCTGGAAATGGCAAACGCAAGAATCTTATGGCAATAAAGGACAGGGTAACAAGGCAATAGACGGGGCGGAGAGAACGATGTGGATATTTGAACCTCACGTGGCAGAAAAAGTATTTGAGGATTTTGTAAAAGAGCACAACATAAAAATATACCGTAGTGAAAAACTTGATCGAGAGGATGGAAGTGTAAGCCTTGAAAATGGTAAAATTGCATCTTTTAAAACATTAAGTGGAAAAACCTTTCTGGGAAAAATGTTCGTTGATGCTACTTACGAAGGAGACCTGATGGCCGCTGCCGGGGTTAGTTACCACGTGGGCCGCGAAGCCAATGAGATGTATAATGAGGAATGGAACGGCATTCAAAAAGGAGTATTTCATCACAACCATTATTTTGAAGAACCTGTTGATCCTTATGTTGTTCCTGGTGACCCGTCAAGTGGACTTTTACCCAGGATATCAGCAGAAGATCCCGGTAAATACGGGGAAGGTGACCATCGCGTACAGGCCTATTGTTTTCGCATGTGTCTTACCGATCACCCGGAAAATCGTGTGGATTTTTTGAAGCCTGAAGGTTATGACAGTACTCAATACGAATTACTGCTAAGGGTATTCGATACGGGCTGGAGAGGAACCTTTAATAAATTTGATCCGATCCCTAATCGAAAAACCGACACCAACAATCACGGTCCTTTTAGCACAGATAATATTGGTATGAATTATGATTATCCGGAAGCAAGCTACGAGCGACGAGAAGAAATTATCAAAGAGCATGAAGTATATCAAAAAGGGTTGATGTATTTTATCGCCAATGATCCACGGGTACCTAATGATGTGCAACAGAAAATGAAAAAATGGGGATTGTCCAAAGATGAGTTTACCGACAATGGCAATTGGCCACATCAAATATATGTACGCGAAGCCCGTAGAATGATTGGCGATTTTGTGATGACTGAAAATGAAGTATTAGGCAAGAAACCTGTACCCAATCCCGTGGGTATGGGTTCCTACACCCTCGATTCGCACAACGTACAGCGATATGTAACAGAAGATGGATACGTGCAAAATGAAGGTGATATCGGGGTGAAATGTGACCCTTATCAAATAGCCTACGGTTCGCTGATACCAAAAAAGAATGAATGCGAAAATCTACTGGTTCCGGTGTGTGTATCCAGTTCGCATATTGCCTTTGGCTCAATTCGCATGGAACCGGTATTTATGCTTTTGGGGCATAGTGCAGGAGCAGCTGCTGTATTAGCAATAGATAATAAAGTTGCGGTACAGGATTTGGATTATCAAATGTTAAAAGAACAATTGGAAAATGATGGACAAGTATTAGCCCTGTAAACATTACGCTGGCCAGCTTATCGGTTTAAGTTGGCCAGTTACTGATTATTATCAGGGTCATTGTTTTCTTCTTCTGTTTTTTCTTCGTTTTCCTGCTCTTCTTCCTTTGGGGTGTCTTTGTCCTTATTCTTTTTACCAAAAGGCCACCAGCTTTTTTTCTTTTTCTTTTCTTCCTCTACAGGCTCCTCCGTGACTGCAGATTCGTCAGTGGCGGCTATATCATCCGGGTCTTTATATTCAAAATAAGGATCCATGGCTAACATATACAGCTTTTGGTCTCGATTGAACTTGAATTTATCTTTGTATGATTGGTCAAAAAGTGTATCTACAGAAGAGGAGTCCATTTCAGCCAAGTCGGTTTCAGCAAGTAAAAGCGAGTCTTGTGGTGGCGGAAATACAGTTTTCATTTTCACGGTGTTCATTGATTTTCGCTTTTTCTTGTATTTAACTTTTACGATGATACCATATTTGTTTTTATTGACAGTAACATCACTTTTAGGAATGGAATCTTCACCAAATAAAGAGAAAAAGTCTTCTGTTTTTTCTTTGTCAAGGTAAAAAACACTTTGATAGGCAGGGCATACCACTTTTCTTTGACAGGAAAATATTGTCAAAACCAGAATAAATGTAATACCCAAAATTTTATTCATCAAAAATCAGCAATTAAGCAGCAACTAATTTCAACAAAAGTAAGATGTAATATCTCCTTTTACAACCCTTAAGGCTTCATCATTGTAGTAAGTTATAACTTAAAACGTTATACTTTACTTTGTTTTGTACTTGCAGGCAATTATTGTTAATTATAGTGTAAAATATTACCTGCTTTTAACTAAGAATCAATTACTTACACGAAAGTAATCTTAGCATACATACATTAATACGCTTTTTTATACAAATACGTATAATCAAAATCCAATAAATTTCTATGGTGTAAGATAATCAGGTAGTATGTTATATTTATAAGATTAATGAAGAGCATTATTTGTTGATATTTTACAATTAATACCAGTAATAATACTATGGTAACCTTTTTGCTTTAGGAATACTATGCTTTATCAAATCGTATGAATGATCAACTAGTTCCAATATAGTTTTGTCATTCAGCTGCTTATTAAGTAATACAGTATTCCAATGCTTTTTATTCATGTGGTAACCGGGCAAAACAGTATCTGCATATTTTTCCCTCAATTGAATAGCTTTTTCGGGGTCGCATTTTAAATTGATAGAAACAAAGTTGTCCAAACTACAAAGAGCAAAAATTTTATTATATATTTTGAAAGCCAAAGTATCATTATCGAATGGTAATGACTCTTCACAGCCTGGCTTCTTTAAGCAATACTCTCTAAATATTTCAATATTCAATTAGAATAAGTTTTTTATTATTAGGAAGATAACTCCAGCCAAAAACATAAGAATGGAAATCTTATTAATGCCATGCATCATTCTCAAATTGATATTTGAAGGTCTGTTTGGATCTTTTTTTCTAAAAAAGTATCCAAAAAATTCTCCGAACTTGAAATATTCTTTAATCGTGCTTTCTGAATTATTTTTGTTACTCATATTTATTAATTTACAGGTTCTACATTCTCTGGTTCTGTCCATTTCCCATCATCTCTGATAATCTCAATCAATTCATCTACTGCATTTTCGGAAGGGACAGCACGTTTTACTACTTCTTTTCCTTTGTATAAGGTTATTTTTCCTTTTCCGGAGCCAACATACCCGTAGTCGGCATCAGCCATTTCTCCGGGACCATTGACTATACATCCCATGATGCCGATTTTAACACCTTTCAGGTGGTCAGTTCTTTTTCTGATCATAGCAGTTGTCTCTTGTAGATCAAATAAAGTTCTGCCGCAAGAGGGACAACTTATATATTCTGTTTTGCTTATTCTCGTACGGCTGGCTTGCAGTATACCAAAACAGACGCTATTGTATTGTTTCGCTTTAGCGATCCGGGTTTCTTTATTTGTAATAGGGTTCTTCTCAAAACTGAGCATTACGCCATCACCCAGTCCATCAATTAGCAATCCACCCATATCAGTTGAGGCAAATATCATTAATTCATCTTCTGTAACGGGGCCAAACTTACGCGTGATAATCACAGGAATACTACATGCTGCATGCATTAATGCAAAAAACACACGGCGCAAATCAGCCATGGCATGTGTATTATCGGTGTCAAGCAGTAATACCACATCTTTTCTCGACTTTAATTGTTCTACAAAGCCTATATCTACTTGTGTTGTTTTTACTTTAATAAAGTTAACTTGGGCGTGCTTCGGGAGGGTTGTGTTGTTAAAATTTTCAATATCCCATAATGGAATTTTATTTGTCTTGTCAGCGTAGTCGAGCCATGTTTCCCAGTCCATGATCTCTTTTAATCCATTTGGTAGCATGAAAGGCAAAGGTTTTTTACCGCTATAGATAAAATCCACGCCTAAATCATTCATTTTCCATTTGTCCAGTTCCGGCAAATAAAAATGGCCAATTGCTTTTAAATCTTTGTCCACCAATCCGTCTATGTTGCTATAATCAGCTATAACTCTCGGCACATTTTGTTCGCCTACATTAAAAACTTCATGCGTTTTTCTCCTTTCATATTTGAAAGGATCTATTGGTATATCTTCAATTGCTTGTATTGGTTGATGTAGTTCGCGGCCTTCGTATCGATCAACCATTGTTTTAGCCACCGGTGCTTCAACCTCTGGTTCTTCGGTAAGTGAAACCCTTACAGTATCGCCCAGGCCGTCTTCTAATAAGGTGCCAATTCCTACGGCTGACTTCACACGTCCATCTTCAGCTTCTCCGGCTTCAGTTACCCCTAAGTGTAGTGGATATGGCTGCAATCCTTCTTCATCTAATTTATTTACCAGTAAACGATATGCCTGTACCATTACCTGCGGGTTACTGGCTTTCATGCTAAGTACTATATCATAATATTTAAGATCTTCACAAATGCGTAAAAATTCTAATGCTGACTCTACCATTCCGATTGGAGTATCACCATATCGGCTCATAATTCGATCAGATAAAGAGCCATGGTTGGTACCAATGCGCATGGCAGTACCATATTCTTTACAAATATTTACTAATGGTGTAAATTTTTCCCTAATCCTTTCAAGCTCAGCTTGGTATTGATCGTCAGTATATTCAATTATTTCAAATTTTTTCTTATCCGCATAGTTGCCGGGGTTCACTCTAACTTTCTCAACAATGCGGGCAGCAAGTTCAGCTGCATTGGGTGTAAAATGAATATCGGCAATTAATGGAACATCATAACCCCTGGCTTTTAATTCTTTTTTTATGTTATCCAGGTTTTTAGCTTCATTTACACTGGGTGCAGTTATTCGTACATATTCACATCCGGCATCTACCATCCGGATGGTTTGTTCTACACTACCCAAGGTATCCATAGTATCTACCGTGGTCATCGATTGTACCCTTATAGGGTTATCGCCACCCAGTGGTATATCACCAATATAAACTTCACGGGTTTTTCGCCGGCTGTAATTTACCAGGCTGTTGCAGTACTTTTTAGTTGCGTCGATGGCTGAAGCTGAATATTCCATTACTGTAATTTTTTCGCAATTGTAACGATGGATATAATTAAAATGTTCTTATTTTTGCAAAAATGATAGGAATCATTGATTAACTTACCTTATGTTCAGATTTTTTTTCTCCGTAATTCATCAAATTAATCAAATTGTGCTTCCAAGGTACAGCAGAAAATCAATCAAAAAACTCTCATTTCTAGATAAAGCCATTATATATTGGAAATATATTATTACCAAAAATTCACTTCGGTAGCCACTTATAAAACTCAACAGCCGCTTATGATTTAATATTTCATTCCATAAATTTAATTTGGTAATACTATAATAAATGATTGCTAAGGCTGCAACCGATTGGTATTTTTGTACATCATAATAATGAAAAAAACAACTCAAAAGATGCTCAAGAATTTTCTAACCGTAGCCCTTCGTAACATCCTCAAGCAAAAATTTTATGCTTTTATCAATGTGTTAGGCTTAAGCATTGGCATAATTGTTTCAATTTTTATACTCATTTATATTATTGACGAGCTTAGCTTTGACCGTTTTCATGCCAAATCCGATCGTATTTATAGGGTAAACCTGATAGCTTCACTTGGGGGGCAAGAACTGGTAGGAACCTACACTCCGCCACCTATGGCCGCTGCACTTAAAGAAGAGGTACCAGAAATAACCCATGTCATGCGCATGTGGGAGTGGAACAATACTGTGGTAAAGTATGAAGATAAAAGCTTTACGGAAGATAAACTGTATCATGCTGATTCTTCATTTTTTGATATTTTCTCTTTTAAATTATTGCACGGTGATCCCAATACAGCATTAGATGAGCCTAATTCGGTGCTGCTAAGCGAAGATATGGCTAATAAATACTTTGGTAATGCCCATGCATTGGGTGAAATTATTACCATTGGTAATGACAATCAGGCCTTTAAAGTGACCGGCGTTTTGGAAAATCCTCCATCTAACTCGCATCTGCAGTATAATCTGGTCACTAGTTTTCACTCGTTTGACTTCTCTAAATCAGATATATGGCTCAACAATAGTTTACAAACATATTTTACGACTGTAAAAAGCGCTAATCTTGAAAATGTACAAGCTCAATTAGATAATTTTATTGTAAAATATGTTGGCCCCGCCATTCAGCAATTTATGGGCATTGATTTAGAATCTTTTAAAAAGGAGCAAAAAGGAAAATATGGTTTTACTTTTATTCCTGTTACTGATATTCATTTAAAGTCTAATTACCAGGGAGAGTATGAACCGGTAAGTGATATTAAGTATGTTTATATTTTAAGTGCGATTGGCTTGTTTATCATCATTATTGCCGCTATTAATTTTATGAATTTAGCTACAGCACGATCAGCCGGCAGAGCAAAAGAAGTGGGCATGCGTAAGACTTTTGGTGCTATTAATACTCAACTTATTGGTCAATTTATGTTGGAATCTTTAATATACACCTTAGTGGCAGTAATATTTGCTATCCTGGCCGTTATATTATTATTGCCACAATTTAACCTGCTGGCTGGAAAAGATATTAGCTACATAAGTTTATTAAATTCTGAAATAATCATTGGTATAATAATAATTACAGTTGTGGTGGCATTGCTAGCAGGAAGTTACCCGGCATTATATCTTACCTCGTTTAATATTGGCTCTATTTTTAAAGGAAAAATTGCCGCGGGTATGAAGAGTGGTAAAGTTAGGGGTGCTTTGGTAGTAGTACAGTTTACCATTTCTATTATTTTACTAATTTGTACTGCCATTGTGTACCAGCAACTTCAATACACACAAAACAAGAATCTTGGTTTTAAAAAAGAGAATGTAATTGTAGTATACAATGCCAGCAGGGTGGGGAACAATCGAGATGCATTAAAGCAATCATTGCTAAGTAAGAATGGTGTTGTCACCGCTAGTTATTCTAATCATGTAATTCCCGGTACCAATAATACTACCGTGTTCCGTAAGCCAGGTGTTGAGCAGGATCATTTAATCAGTACTTATTTTGCTGACTATGAACATATGGAAGCAATGGGTTTTAAACTTAAAGCAGGAAGATACTTTAATCGCGATTTTGCCTCTGATTCTTCTGCAATTGTAATCAATGAAGCTACCGCTCGAGAAATGGGTTGGGAAGATCCTGTAAATGAAGAGTTGTGGTCATTCAATGAAGAAACGCCTAAAATGCTGAAAGTAATAGGTGTATTGGAGGACTATAATTTTGAATCGTTGAGAGATGATATACGACCTATGCTTATTAGGTTAACACCACGTAGCAATAATTTGATTGTAAGATTTGATAATGAAAACCCACAGGAAGCTATTAATTTGATAGAAGCAGAATGGGAAAAATTTGCTAATGGTGAACCATTCGATTTTGAATTTCTGGATCAAAAATTTGATTCTCTTTACAGATCGGAGCAACGGATAGGCACTTTATTTACTACTTTTACAATCATGGCTATTGTAATTGCTTGCCTGGGTTTACTGGGGTTGTCAGCTTATACCGCTGAACAAAAAACTAAAGAAATTGGCATTCGTAAGTCTTTAGGAGCTTCTGAGTTGAATATTATAGGTTTACTCAATAAAGAGTTTAGCAAGTTTGTATTAATATCCTTTTTGCTGGCACTTCTGCCAGCGTATTATTTTGTTAATCAATGGCTTGCAGGTTTTGCTTATCGTATTGACATTAATTGGTTCATCTTCTTGTGGAGTGGTTTGATTACCTTTTTTGTAGCCTTTGTTACAGTAAGTTATCAGGCATTTAAGGCGTCTAAAGTGAATCCAACAGAATCACTGAGATACGAGTAAGTAGTTCGCGAGGGTAGCTTATTTCGTTAGGTGAATAAGAACCTTGATGAGTATAGGCAAAAATCATATTGTAATTGGGTATTGCAAGGGATTTATTGGTTTGCTTTTGTAAACGGATTAAAGCTGCCGAAGACGTAGGGTATTGGAAATCAGGGTTAGAACTGAAGTAGATCCATTAAAATAATTTTATTCTGATGGTGATAAAAGTTAAAGACGCGAAATATTATCAAATTAAATTTACATTTAATGATGGTTATCAGAAGGTTTTAGATCTAAAAGAACAACTAGATGGGCCAATATTCGAACCATTAAAAGATATAGATTATTTTAAAATTTCACATTAAATCGTTGAACAATTGAATGGGAAAATGGAGCAGATGTAGCCCCGGAATTTTTGTACAAATTAGCTTTAGAACAAGATAGCAAAGCTCTTACAGAGCCTCTAGCAAAAAATAGTACTGCGAAACCGCCTAATTTTCTATTCAATTCATAAAGGTTTTAAGGGTTTTCAAGCATCATCACCTGCATCAGTTTTGGGTGGTAAATGTTAACAAGTATTAGATGAAAGTAATCGAGTTAAAGAATTTTATTAAAACTGGAGATTTTGACAAAATCAAAGTTGGGTCGTCTACAAAACAAGATGTGATTGACCTAATGGGGATTGATTTCGACTTCGCAGATTGTGGTGATACTCAAATTATAAAGTATGGATGGTATGAATTCTTTTACTGGACTGAGTCTGAAATAGTATTCGCAATACAGAACGACCATTTACAATTTGATTGTTCTAATCACAATGAAATGATTGAATATCAAAATGAGCATATAAAGATTGATATATGGTTTTTGCAGGTGAATAAAAACATCAAATTTTATGAGGTGGTTCGAATTTTAAAAAGTGAAAAAATCCACTATGAAATAGAGAAACAAAATTTTGATGGAGCTTTAGAATATTTAAAACTCCAAAACGGAATTACTATCGACTTTGATAATGAATCAACGACCTGGACTTATAACGAGTTTGACAATGAATGGGAAATAAAAAATGAACCAATTAAAAACCAACAAGACTATATTCTTAACGGAATTAGACTTTTTAAATATTAAGTCAAACGCTAACATTAAGCAGAACTAATTTAATCCAAGGCAGGTATTCATCAGTTCATGTTGGCATAAACTAGCTGATGGTGTAAGGCAAAACTGAATCTATCCGTTTTTTTTCTTAAGTTCATTAACATAAAATAAAAGCTCTTTACCTTCTTTTTCAAGTTCATACATCATTCCTACTAATTCTTGCAAGTCATCAGTGCTCATTTCAGTAGGTTGAGAATAATTGTTAGGAGAAAATACATAGTCATGTTCATAAAGAGTGTAAAAGCGATAATTGAATAGTAACTGATATGTATTACGAATTATTTCTGTATAACGCCATTTAGCATCTTGAGTAAGTTTTGTGCCTGTAGCAGCAGGAATAGATTCAATTGCATCTAACGTATCTAGAATTTTGTTTCGATATAACTTTCCGCGGTTTCTCAATTCTATATCTACATTTACAATGCTTTCTTGATATTGTGTTATAAAACTGGCTACTTCGGTGTAAAGATATTGAGAAAATGATTGCTCTTGTGTTAGCAAAAAATCATATGGTAGACCTAATTCATAGTAATAAATAATAGGATCGCTACCAGTATCCAGATAAAAAAAGCGAGCAAAGTAACCCTGATGATAATAAAATAGAAACAGGTTATCCCTTAGGTAAGATTTAAAATTAAAGTTTTCTGAAAAGAATCTCATATATTGCAAATTTTGTGGCTTTCGTTCTGCTACTAAAGCATAAATCTGTGAAAAGTAAAAATCTGTACCACTTAACATATTGCATATTCCATTCCCCCCGAATTTCAAAAACTCATAGTAGGATTCAGGAAGGTAGAGGTATTCGGGCAAAAGATATTCCAAAGCCTCAATTTGGCTTTCAGTACATCCTCTAAATTCCCGTTCGTCAAATTCATTTACTTTTGTGAGAAGCTCGACAGTATCTCTAATAAATTTGTATTTCATAAATAAAAATTTTGGGTGTTATATCATTGATAAAGATAGGTATTTAGTGGATATTAATTCCTATGAGCATTTAGGCAAACTAGCAGCCAGTAGTAGAAAAGCATACTTGACACCGAAAAATTACGAAATCACAACATGATGTGATACGGCAAGCCTGAAATTTGTTCCCGAGCAGTTCTGCTTTGAAACTATCGGCAGATGTGATAAATTAATAACTCAAAAAAAGGATGGCTATATACAGTGGCGTTTGGGCACTTAAAACAAACATTTCTACATAAATATAAACAAGAAAAATATAAGTATGAAAAGAATCGGATAGTGTTATTTGCTTTACTATTAAATATAGATGTTAAAGCAAATGGGGGTCCTGTTGATGGCTCTGCAGTTTACAGAACCGGGGATATCGTTTTAATTAAGCAGGCAAACATTAAACTGGAAAAAGAAACATTCAAGATAAAACTTTATGGAGACTATAGTATAGTTAATGTAAAG
>Ga0207419_1002242_pt1 | contig 12982 bp, 14 predicted proteins | sample ElkSloMetagenome_4_FD_184723 | JGI IMG/M metagenome (GOLD analysis project Ga0207419, IMG submission 184723) | Hot spring microbial communities from Elkhorn Slough, Monterey Bay, USA - MD2A (version 2) | ecosystem: Environmental > Aquatic > Marine > Intertidal zone > Estuary: Microbial mat ... | reverse complement strand
CCGCCGGGGTGTGGCGAGCGATGGTGCAGGTGTCCGAACCGGCATCCGTCATCATCTCGGGCTGGTGTCGATCCACTCTCAGGTCATCCTGTGGGGCATCCAAGGGTTCGTTGCCCACCTGGGCGGCCACCGCGGGTAACCGACCCGCGGCCAACCGGTGGATCTGGAGGTGTCTGGTCAGGGCGGGGTGGTGGGGGTCGATGGTCGACGCCGGGGCGGTCCGCCCCAGGGCCACCGGGATGAAGGGATCATGGGGATGGCGGGCTTCGTGGACAGCGGTGGGCCGGTGTCCGGTGGTGGGGATGGATGCCCGGAATGGCAACAGGGCCAGTGTCGGGTGCAGGGCCAGCATGCCATACTGACCGACCGCCGTGGCAGCGCCGATGCCCGCCGATAACAGAATCGGCAGGCTCAGCAGGCCCAGTAAGCGCCTGCGATTTGCAATACGAGAAATTTCCATTATTACCAACTCCCCGGTTGGAATCCTGTCGTTCGTGCTGTGTCATGAATTTGTATAGATAACGTATATATTAAGGGCGCTAGTGTCAAATTTTATTTTACAAATATTGGATAATCAAGAATCTTTCAGAAAAATACCCGCGGGTTTTGCTTGACACCCTTTGCTTTGCTTCATAAAGTCAAGCCCTCCTCAGAGAGTGGTTGCCATGCGCCTCGACGACGCCATCTCCCAGATCGCCGAGATTCACCAACATCTGGATCGAAACGAGATTTTCCGTGGCTATCGCTCGCTACCGGCATTGTTATCGGCGGGTGTGGCGCTGACGGGCATGATCTTACAGCCCCTGATAGTCAGTAACGGCATCCAGTTCGTGTGGTTCTGGCTCGGTATCGCCACCATCAACGCCACGATCTGTGGCATGGACATCGCCAGTCACTACTGGCGGGATACGCCCCATCGGCGGCGCCAGGCCCGGCGCACCCTGGTACAGTTATTGCCGAGCGTGGGCGTCGGTCTGATGGTGACCGCGATCCTGTTGCTGCAATCCAGCGCCCTGATCCCCTGGTTGCCGGGTTTATGGACCCTGATGTTCGGTCTCGGGCTGCTCTCGGCCCGGCCCAATCTGCCCCGTGCCATCGGCTGGGTGGGTTGTTTTTATTTACTGGCAGGCGCAGGTCTACTGTGGCTGGCCGAGAGCGGTGCCAGTCTCTCGCCCTATGCCATGGGGTTCACCTTCGGTCTGGGGCAACTGGCCACCGCCTGGGTGTTACACCGCAACGTGGAGCGGTTTTACCATGACCTTTGAGCAGAAACTGCCGCTGGAGAGCGGGCGTTATGCCTACCAGGGGTTAGACCGGATTCTGCACGAGAAGGCCCGACTGGGGATTCTGACCTCGTTGATGGCCAATCCGGAAGGGTTACTGTTTGCCAATCTCAAGACCCTCTGCCAGCTCACCGACGGCAATCTGAGCCGCCACCTGCAAGTCCTCCATGAGGCGGGGCTGGTGATGATTCACAAGGGCGGGAGCGGTCGCCGCTCCCAGACCCTGGTGGCCCTGAGCGCCGACGGTCGGCTACGCTTCCAGGCCTATCTGGTGGTGCTGGAGCAGATCGTACGGGACGCCGCGGCCACCGAAAAACAACGCCAGCAGCGTCAGAATCACCCTGGTAACTTACCCACCAACTGGGTTTCCATCCAATCATAGCCGTAGCGAATCCAGAAAAACCGACACAAATCCGAAGGGAGCATCATGCAAACGTCATCCTATATCAGGTATCCCGAGCGTCCCGCCCACAGCAAAATTCCCTACCATGTGGCGATTATCATGGACGGCAACGGGCGCTGGGCGGAACAGCGTTCCTTACCCCGACCGGTGGGGCATCGCGAGGGGGTCAAGGCGGTCCGGCGGATCGTCCGGGCCTGTTACGACCGGGGCGTCAAGGTGCTGACCCTGTTCGCCTTCAGTAGCGAGAACTGGCAGCGTCCTCCCAAGGAGGTGAATCTGCTGATGGAGTTGTTCCTCACCACGCTTCGCACCGAGATCCGCCGTCTCAACGACAACAACGTGCGGCTGCGGGTGATCGGCGAGCGCAGCGCCTTTCCCGAGAAGCTGCAATTCTATATCAATCAGGCCGAGGCCCTGACCGCCGACAATACCGCCATGACCCTGGTGGTGGCGGCCAACTACAGTGGGCGCTGGGATATCGTCCAGGCCACCCGGCAACTCGCCGAGGAGGTGCGGGCCGGACAGATGGCGCCCGATGCGGTGCAGTTCGAGCATCTGCAGGGGCGGCTCTGCCTGGCGGATCTGCCGGAACCGGATCTGTTCATCCGCACCGGCGGCGAGCGGCGTATCAGTAATTTTCTGCTCTGGCAGATGGCCTACACCGAGTTGTTCTTCACCGATACCTACTGGCCCGACTACGATGCCGACCGCTTCGACGAGGCCCTGAATGCCTACGCCGGACGCCAGCGCCGCTACGGGCTGACCGGCGCCCAGGTGGAGGAATACCAGCAACTGGGTGCCTGAGACGCGCTCTACAGATAGGGCGAGAATAGCCGGGCGATCCCATCGCGCAGTTTCACCGGCAGGGAGCGACCGTCCACCTCCGCCAGTGGCAGGGGGCGGGACGCCCGGAGCTTGGCGTCGATGATCCTGTCCAGTGCCGCCACCAGCCCCTCGTCGTAGCACTCCACGTTGAACTCGAAATTCAGCCGCAGGCTGCGGGGATCCCAGTTGGCCGAACCGATGAAGGCCCAGGCGCCGTCCACCAGCATGACCTTGGAGTGATCGAAGGGCGGCGGGGTCAGAAATACCCGACAACCATAGGCCAGTACCTGCCAGAGCCCTGCCCAGCAGGCCCACTGCACCAGCGGCAGATTGTTGCGCTCGGGCAGCAGGATATCCACCGTGACGCCACGCATGGCCGCCAGCCGCAGGGCGGTGATCAGGGTCTGATCGGGCAGGAAGTAGGGCGTCACGATCCGTACCGACTGCCGGGCCTGGCTGAGTCCGCCGAGCATGGTCCAGCGCAGTTTGTCGAAGTCGGCGTCCGGTCCGGCGGCGATACCCCGGGCCACCACCGGCCCCACCGCCTCAAGGGGCGGGAACCAGTCGCCGCCCTCCAGCAATTCCTGGGTGGTGAACGCCCAGTCCTCGGCGAAGGTGGCCATCATATGCGCCACCACCGGCCCCTCCACCCGGAAATGCAGATCCTGGATGGGATGTCTGGGCCGCGCCCGCAGGGAATTACCGTGGCGAATGTTCAACCCGCCGGTGAAGCCCACCCGACCATCTGCCACCAGGATCTTGCGGTGGGTGCGAAGGTTAATGTACGGCATTCGCCAGGGCCACAGGGAACTCAGAAAATACGCGCAGGGTATTTCCCGTTCCTGCAACAGCCTGCGGATGGGCGGCCAGGAATAGCGGACGCCGATACCATCCACCAGGACCCGCACCTGCACACCGCGCTCGTGGGCCGCACCCAGCGCCTCCACGAAGCGATGGCCCGCCGGATCGTTGTCGAAGATATAGGTGGACAGCGCCAGGCTGGTGCGGGCCCCGTCGATGGCGGCCAGCATGACCGGATAGGCCTCGTCGCCGTTACAGAGCGGCGTGACCCGGTTGCCGGTGGTGAGCGGGCGACTGGTGACATGCTCCACCACCCGCACCAGGGTGCCCATCCGCCGGTCCAGTTCGGGCAGCGCTGTCGTGGGAGCCGGGGTGCCGTCGGCGGTGGTGTTGAGGGGATGCAGCCGGGGCCAGTCCTGGCGAAGCTCAGTGGCGCGACGCTGGATCCGGTTGATGCCCAGCAGCACGTACAGCACCGGCCCCAGGATGGGCACCAGCCAGATCAGCCCCACCCAGCCGATGGTGGCCCGTTCGTCGCGTTTGTGCAGCACCGCGTTCAGGGAGGCCACCAGCGCCAGCAGGGTGCTGAAGATGCCTATCACCAGCGGCCAGAAACCGCTGAGGAATTCACCCAGGGCTTGAAGAACCGGTTCGAGCATGGTCAGCGGCGCGATAAGGTGGGGTGCGGCGATGGTATGCCACGACCTCGGAGGAGGCGCGATGAATTACCGGCCATGGTCGATGGGTTGGATTTCCGGTGGCGGGGCTGGCTTGATTTTACCGCCCGTTGCGATAGAACGTTATCAGACATCGACAATGACACGGCACAATGGTGCCGGCTGCCGGGAGGTGGACGTGGAGTATCGCAAGCTGGGAAACAGTGGCCTGAAAGTATCGCCGCTGTGTCTAGGGACCATGATGTTCGGCGGTCCCACCGACGAGAACGCGGCCTTCAGGATCGTCGCCATGGCCCGCGATCACGGCGTGAATTTCATCGACACCGCCGATATGTACAATAACGGCCGCGCCGAGACCATCAGCGGGCGGGCCATCGCCGGCGACCGGGAGCACTGGGTGCTGGCCACCAAGGTGGGCAATGCGGTGGGCGAGGGGCCGAACCAGCGGGGCCTGACCCGCAAGTGGGTGGCCCGGGCGCTGGAGGCGAGCCTCGGGCGCCTGGGCACCGATTACGTGGATATCTATTATCTGCACAAGGAGGACCACGACACGCCGCTGGAGGAGACCGTCCACGCCATGGCCGATCTGCTGCGCCAGGGCAAGATCCGCTATTTCGGCGTGTCGAATTTCCGCAGCTGGCGGGTGGCGCTGATCTGCCGGCTCTGCGACGACCTCGGCATCGACCGCCCGGTGGTTTCCCAGCCCTACTACAACGCCCTGAACCGCATGCCGGAGACCGAACACCTGCCGGCCTGCGGTCACCTGGGCCTGGGCGTGGTGCCTTACAGCCCGCTGGCCCGGGGGGTGCTCACCGGCAAGTACGACCCGGACGCGCCGCCCCCGGCGGAGACCCGCGCCGGGCGCCAGGACAGGCGCATCATGGAGACCGAGTGGCGTCGGGAGTCCCTGCTCATCGCCCGCACCCTCAAGGAGCACGCCGAATCCCGGGGCATCACCCCGGGCCAGTTCGCCCTGAACTGGGTGTTGAACAACCGACTGGTGACTGCCGCCATCGCCGGGCCTCGCACCGAGGCGCAGTGGCGGGATTACCAGGAGGCACTGGATTACGCGTTCACCGCCGAGGACGAGGCACTGGTGGACTCTTTGGTGACGCCGGGCCACCCCTCCACCCCCGGCTACAACGATCCGGCCTATCCCCTGGAAGGGCGCCTGCCCCGCAGTTCAGCCGGGTAACCGGGCCAGCGCCGTGGGCCGGGCGGTGAGGCCCTCGCAGAGGGCGGCATAGTCCGGCTCCCCGGGGCTGAGCCGGCCGTGGCGGATCAGAAAATCGATCACCACCAGCGTGCAGTTGAACTTGAACTCGTCGGTGTCGCGCACCAGCGCCGCCACCGTGTCCAGATCCAGCAACCGGAAATCCTCCACCTCGCCGTCCTGGTTCACCGGTACGAAGTCCGCCGGCAGTTCCAGATCGTAGTTGAACAGAATATCCGGGCGCAGTCCCCGGTCGGTCTCCAGGCAGTAGCTCACCACCCCCACGGGCCGCGCCTGGCAGGCGAGCTCCAGGGGCATGGCGGCCTCCTCCACGCACTCCTTGAGGAGATTTTCCCAGGGCGATAGCTCCACCGGCTGGCCACCGCCCACCACCTGATCCAGCTTGCCCGGGGCGATGGGCTTGCAGCGTGAGCGCCGTGCCACCCACATACGAAGCTCGTCGCCGTCACGCACATAGCCGTTCAGATGCACCCCGTAGCCGCAGACCCCGAACAGCGGCACCGCCGCCCGTTCCAGGGTCATGAGGGGCGCGTCATCGAAATGCTGGTTGACCCGGTAGGCCTCGTCCCGCCAGCCGGGGATCAGCCCCTGCTCGCGTAGCGCCAGCAGCACCTCATGGACCGCCCGGCTGCGCTCGGCGGGCGTGGCCGCCTCCAGATCCGGACTCAGGGTGACCGCCTGCCCGGTCACCGCGAACACCTCCGGCCGGCGGGCCAGGCGTTCGGCGAACCCGTGCTTGACGAAACCCACCCGCTGGTCCGCCACCCGGAAGGCCCGGAAGTGGTCGGGACGGAAACTGTTGGCGGTGCGAATCCGCTCGAGAAAGGCCATGCTCAGCGCAGCCGATCGCAATCGGGGCGAATTCCCCGCGCCTGGGCCTGCTGAAAAACATTCATGGCCCGTCCCGTGCTGCTTTGCAGGCCCTGGATGCGGGTGCCGTGGGCCGGGTGGGTGGAGAGAAATTCCGGGGGACGGGCGCCGCCCGCCCGGGACATGTTCTGCCACAGGGCGATGCTCTGGCGCGGATCGAAGCCCGCCCGGGCCATCAGGTCCAGGCCCACCACATCGGCCTCGGCTTCTTGAGTGCGGCCGTAGGGCAATAAAATGCCGTACTGGGCGCCGAGGCCCAGGGCCTGCATCGTGCTGGGACTCAGGTCGCCACCGCCCACCGCGCCAGCGGCGGCCAGCCCGCCCTGCACCGCCATTTGCTGGGAGGCCCGCTCGTTGTGGTGGTTGGACAGTACATGGGCCACCTCATGGGCGATCACCGCCGCCAGTTGATCCTGGTTGCGGGCCACCTGGAAGATCCCGGTGTTGACGCCGATATTGCCTCCCGGCAGGGCAAAGGCGTTGGCGGAGGGGTCTTGCAGCAGCGCCACCCGCCAGCGCCCGGGCACCATCGAGGTCACCGCCCGGGTCACGCACTCCACATAGGCAGTGGCCGGCCCACCGCGCACCACCGGCTTGGTGCGCACCAGCTGGGCAAAGGCCTGCTCGCCCATGCTGTTCAACTGCTGGGGCGACATCATCAGCAGTTGCTGACGCCCGGTGGGCGATACCGCGCAGGCCGCCAGCAGCAGCGTGCATAGCAGGATCAGGCCCTGGCGAATTCCGGGGATGATGGTGGTCATGGTGCTATCCCGATACGGTCCTTGAGGGTTGTCACAATCGCAGATGGCGGGGGCGGATGCCCAGCGTCAGTCCGGCGAGTCCGTAAACCCCGGCGCCCAGCCCCACCAGCAGGGCCAGATCCTGCACCCGCATCAGCAGGCCGGCCTCCAGCCAGACGGGTAGACCCGCGGTAGTAGTATAGAGGGTCGCCGCCATGGCCAGGTTCGCCCCGATCACCCGCGCCAGGAATCCCCACCAGCCCGCTCCGGGCCGGTAGATGCCATGGCGATGCAAGAGATAAAACAATAACCCGGCGTTCAGCGCCGCCGACAGGGTGGTGGCCAGGGCCAGCCCCACATGCTGGAGCGGCACGATCAACGCCAGGTTGAACCCCATGTTGGCCACCATGGCGATCACCCCCACCCGCACCGGGGTGGCGGTATCCTGACGGGCGTAGAAGCCGGGCGCGAGGATCTTGATCAGCATGAACGGCAACAGCCCCACGCTATAGGCCACGAGGCTGCGGCTGGCCTGATGCACATCGGTGGCGCCGAACTCCCCGTACTGGAACAACGTGATGAGCAGGGGCTCGGCCAGCATGGCGAGCCCCAAAGTGGCGGGCAACCCGATCAGCAAAACCCAGCGCAGCGCCCAGTCCAGGGTACGGGCAAAGCGCTCCGGCGAGGCCGCCGCGTGCTCCCGGGACAGGCTCGGCAGAATCACCGTACCCAGCGCCACCCCGAACACCCCCAGCGGAAACTCCACCAGCCGATCCGAGTAGTACAGCCAGCTGACGCTGCCGGTGACCAGAAACGAGGCCAGCAGGGTGTCCAGCAGCAGGTTCAGTTGTGCCACCGAGGAGCCGAACAGCGCCGGCACCATCAACCGCAGCACCTTCTGCACCCCCGGCGCCCGCCAGCCCCAGCGGGGCCGGGGCAGCAAGCCCAGCCGGTACAGAAACGGCACCTGAAAACCCAGTTGCACCAGACCCGCCGCGAACACCCCCCAGGCCAGCGCCATCACCGGGATCTCCAGCAACGGCGCCACGCCCAGCGCCGCGCTGATCATGCAGATATTCAGCAGTACCGGCGTCAGCGCCGGCACCGCGAAGCGTCCGCAACTGTTCAGAATACCGCCGGCCAGCGCGGTCAACGAGATGAACAGCAGATACGGAAAGGTGATTCGCAGCATCCCGGTGGTGAGCGCCTGCTTGGCCGGATCGTCGCCGAAACCCGGCGCGAATACCCACACCAGCAGCGGCGCCCCCAGCACCCCCAGCAGGGTCAGCCCCAGCAACACCCCCCCCAGTGTCCCCGCCACCTGATCCACCAGCGCCTTCAGGGTCTGGCGATCGGCCTGGCTCTGGTACTGGGAGAACACCGGCACGAAAGCCTGGGAAAACGCCCCCTCGGCGAACAGCCGGCGCAGAAAATTCGGGATCTTGAAGGCCACGAAGAAGGCATCGGTCCCGGCTCCCGCGCCAAAGGCCTGGGCATAGACCATATCCCGCACCAATCCGAGGATCCGCGACAGGAAGGTCATGGCGCTCACCACGCCGGTGGATTTCAGCAGCGCTTTGCTCATAAAAGCGAATTCATGAGGGAGGAGTACTCCACCAGGGATTGACAAGTATCCCGTCAATGGTAATCATTAAGGGCTTTTCCGACCGGTACTCACCGGTCCAGTCCGGTATCCGAGTCATTGCAGGAGAATAACCCTTGGCCAACTCCCCCCAGGCGAGAAAACGCATCCGCCAGGCGGAGAAGCAGCGTGAACAAAACGCCAGCTACCGCTCCATGTTTCGTACTTCCGTGAAGAAAGTGCTGAAGGCCATCGCCACCGGCGACAAGGACGCCGCCCAGGCCGCTTTCAAGGCCGCCGAGCCGGTGATCGATCGCACCGCTCGCAAGGGGCTGATTCACGCCAACAAGGCCGCCCGGCACAAGAGTCATCTGAGCCAGCACATCAAGGAAATGCAGGGCTAGTCAGGCGCCGCATCCTACAGCAGCACCAGATTGTCCCGGTGGATGAGTTCCGGCTCATCCACATAGCCAAGTAACTGCTCGATCCGATCGCTGCTCTGTCCGGCGATCAGAATGGCCTCCGCGGCGCTGTAGTTCACCAGCCCGCGGGCGATATCCTGCCCCTCGGAGTCGATGCAGGTCACCAGTTCCCCCCGCGAGAATTTCCCCTCCACCCGGGTCACGCCCACCGGCAGAAGACTCCGCCCGGCATGCCTGAGCACCTGCACCGCGCCCGCATCCAGATGTAGCCTACCGCGCACCTGGAGTTGATCCGCCAGCCAGCGCTTGCGCGCCGCCAGCGGCTCCTGCCCCGGATGCAGCAGGGTGCCCAGGGCCTCGCCCCGGGCGATGCGCGCCAGTACCTCGGGTTCGCGCCCACAGGCCAGCCAGGTGGCGGTGCCGGAGCGGGCCGCCTTGGCTGCCGCCCGCACCTTGGTGGCCATGCCGCCCCGGCCCAGTCGGCCCACGCTATCGCCCGCCATCACCCGCAGTTGGGGGTCGTGGGCATGGGCCTCGCTCACCAGTTCGGCCTCCGGATGCTGGCGGGGGTCGCGATCGTAGAGTCCCTGCTGATCGGTGAGGATCACGTAGAGTTCGGCCTCCACCAGATTGGCCACCAGCGCGCCCAGGGTGTCGTTGTCGCCGAAGCGGATCTCCTCGAAGGCCACCGTGTCGTTCTCGTTGATCACCGTGATCACCCCCAGCCGCAGCAGGGTGCGCAGGGTGCTGCGGGCATTGAGATAGCGCTTGCGATCGGCGGCGTCCTCATGGGTGAGGAGCACCTGGGCGGTGTGGATGCCGTGCTGCTGGAAGGCCCATTCGTAGGCCTGCACCAGCCCCATCTGGCCCACCGCGGCGGCGGCCTGGAGTTCGTACAGGGCGCGGGGCCGGCGCATCCAGCCCAGCCGGCCCATGCCCTCGGCGATGGAGCCGGAGGACACCAGCAGGATTTCCCGCCCCGACTGGTGCAGGGCCGCCAGTTGTCCGGCCCAGGTCTCAATGGCCTGGCGGTCCAGGCCCTTGCCGTCGTTGGTGATGAGCGCGCTGCCGATCTTCACCACCCAGCGGCGGGCGGCACCCAGTTGTACACGGCTTTTTCGGTGGGGGGATAACACCGGCGCCTCCCGGGGTTCCAGGTTGACGGTCGACATCTCAGTGATCGGCGGTGTCCGCGGTGGTCTCGGCGGCGGCCTCCAGGGCCTGCATCACCGCACCGGTGAGCGCCGCCAGCCCCTCGTTCTGCAGGGCGGCGATGGGAAATACCGGCCCCTGCCAGTCCAGCGCCTCCACCAGCGACCGCACCCGGGCCTCGCGCTCCTCCGGCGGGAGCATATCCAGCTTGGTGGGCACCAGCCAGCGCTCCTGCCGGGCCAGGGTCTCGCTGTGGCGGGCCAGTTCCCGGGCGATGGTGTTGACATCCCCGGCCGGATCGCCGCTGTCGCTGTAGGGCGAGACATCCACCAGATGCAGCAGCAGCCGGGTGCGGGACAGGTGCTTGAGGAACCAGATACCGAGCCCCGCGCCCTCCGCCGCGCCCTCGATCAGGCCGGGGATATCGGCCATCACGAAGCTTTGCAAGGGTCCCACCCGCACCACCCCCAGATTGGGATGCAAGGTGGTGAAGGGATAGTCCGCCACCTTTGGACGGGCCGCCGAGACAGCGCGGATCAGGGTGGACTTACCGGCGTTGGGCATGCCCAGCAGGCCCACGTCGGCCAGCAGTTTCAACTCCAGTCGCAGGGCGCGCTCCTCGCCGGGCGTGCCGGGCTTGGACTGGCGCGGCGCGCGGTTGGTGCTGCTCTTGTAGCGGGCGTTGCCGATGCCGTGGAAGCCGCCCTGGGCCACCAGCAGGGTCTCTCCGGGTTTCACCAGATCGCCGATCAACTCGCCGGTATCGGCATCCATGGCCAGGGTGCCCACCGGCACCGGCAGCAGCAGATCCTCGCCGCCCTTGCCGGTGCGGTTGGAGCCCATGCCGTCCTGGCCGCGTCTGGCCTGGAACTGGCGGCTGTAGCGGTAATCCACCAGGGTGTTCATGTCCGGGTCGGCGCGCAGCATCACGCTGCCGCCGTCGCCGCCGTCGCCGCCGTCGGGGCCGCCGAAGGGGATGAATTTCTCCCGGCGAAAGCTCACGCAGCCGTTGCCGCCGTTACCGGCGCGGACCTTGATCACCACCTCGTCGACGAATCGCATGACGTGTCACCCAGTTTCACATAAAAAAACCCCGCACGAGGCGGGGCGGGTCGTGCGTGTGGAGCGAGCGCTCAGGATGGTCGCACGCTCACGTACTTGCGCTGCTTGGGACCCTTGACCTCGAACACCACCTCGCCACTGGCGGTGGCGAACAGGGTGTGATCCTTGCCGCAACCCACATTGACGCCGGGATGGAAGCGGGTGCCGCGCTGGCGTACCAGGATATTGCCCGCCAGCACCTGCTGGCCGCCGAAGCGCTTGACGCCCAGGCGTTTGGATTCGGAGTCGCGACCGTTACGGCTGCTGCCGCCTGCTTTCTTGTGTGCCATGCTCAGCTCTCCTGATCGGTCTGTTCGGTCTTGTCGAGCCCCACCGTGGTGGCGCTGGCGCCGCCGCCGTTGGAACTGATGCCGGTCACCCGCACCTCGGTGAAATACTGGCGATGGCCCATCCGCTTGCGGTAATGTTTGCGGCGGCGGAACTTGACGACCTCGATCTTCTTGGCGCGACCCTGGTCCAGCACCTCGGCCGTGACCTTGCCGCCGTCCACGAAGGGCTTGCCAATGGTGACCTCGTTACCGTCGGAGACCATCAAGACCTTGTCGAAATCAATGGTGGCGCCGGCATCCACGTCGAGCTTCTCGACCTTCAGCCTGGTACCCTCCATCACCCGGTACTGCTTGCCCCCGGTCTGAATCACAGCGTACATGGAAAATCTCCGACATGGGTAAATTTTGTGAAGCGCACTAATATAACCAGAGGACATTCACAGGTCAAATAACCCGTGGTATATCCCTTGACACCGATGAAATCCCAACCCTAGCATTCGGGCAACAATAACCTTTTATAGATCCCTCCCAAGCCTATGGATATCGACGAGATCAGGGCCTTGATCTCGACGGAGATGGACGCCGTCGATCGGCTCATCCAGCAACGGCTCCGCTCCGATGTGGTGCTCATCAATCAGCTGGGCGCCTATATCGTCAACAGCGGTGGCAAACGCCTGCGTCCGGTGGTGGTGTTGCTGGCGGCGCGGGCCTGTGGCTATCAGGGCGATCACCACCACGCCGCCGCCGCCATCATCGAGTTCATCCACACCGCCACGCTGCTCCACGACGACGTGGTGGACGCCTCCGAACTGCGCCGCGGGCGGGAGACCGCCAACGCCCTGTTCGGCAACGAGGCCAGTGTCCTGGTGGGGGATTTTCTCTACTCGCGCTCGTTTCAGATGATGGTGGAGATGGACAGCATGCGGATCATGCGGATCCTTGCCGACACCACCAACACCATCGCCGAGGGCGAGGTGATGCAACTCCTGAACGTCCACGACCCGGAGACCACCGAGGAGCGCTACATGGACGTGATCCATTCCAAGACCGCCAAGCTCTTCGAAGCCGCCGCCCGGCTCGGCGCGGTGCTGGGCCAGCGCTCCGATGCCGAGGAGGCGGCCCTGGCCGAATACGGCATGCGCCTCGGCACCGCCTTCCAGCTCACCGACGATCTACTGGATTACAGCGCCTCCAGCGAGACACTCGGCAAGAACGTGGGCGACGATCTGGCCGAGGGCAAGCCCACCCTGCCCTTGATCCACGCCATCCGCCACGGCAGCGCGGATCAACGCCGGGTGGTGCGCGAGGCCATCGAACAGGGCGGGCGCGAGCATATCGACGAGATCATCCAGGCCATTGAGTCCACCGGTGCGATTGATTATACTGCTCGTCTTGCTCGGCAGGAGGTGGAACAGGCCGTCAACGCCCTTTCCATCCTGCCCGGGTCGATTCACCGGGATGCCCTCATCGGGCTAGCCCGTTTCTCGGTGGAACGGACCTTTTAATCGACGCAAGCTTCGGGGTGTAGCTCAGCTTGGTAGAGCACTGCCTTCGGGAGGCAGGGGCCGGAGGTTCGAATCCTCTCACCCCGACCAGAATCTT
>Ga0207419_1002240_pt1 | contig 12989 bp, 8 predicted proteins | sample ElkSloMetagenome_4_FD_184723 | JGI IMG/M metagenome (GOLD analysis project Ga0207419, IMG submission 184723) | Hot spring microbial communities from Elkhorn Slough, Monterey Bay, USA - MD2A (version 2) | ecosystem: Environmental > Aquatic > Marine > Intertidal zone > Estuary: Microbial mat ... | reverse complement strand
ATTTTTCGGGAAAAGGATGTCACCTTCCGCCCTGCCGGAGGCGAAACCCAACCCCTGGTGGGGCGACCACGTAACTCGTGTTATTTGAATGGTATTGGGTCATGGGGCGACGGCCCCGGCGCGGGAGTCCCGGCGTCAGCCGGGGTGTGGCCGGAACCGGCGGACGCCGGGACGCCGGGGGCGCGGTCCGGTGTCGCAGGGCACCCCGCATGCCGTAGGACCGACGCGAATCAGCTTTTCAGACAGTCTCTGAGAGTATCTGATGGATCGTCTCCCTTGCGGGAGACGATTTTTTGTTGGTGTGCGCTTTGCAGATGTGCCGTTCAGCCGGGATAACGCCGGATGCGCCGGCACGTATTTTGCAGATCAAAACTATTGTTGAAGAATAGTGCCTGAACACCAAGGTCGTGTATTTTCAGGAGGTGTAGCAATGCCCGACACATTACCCTTTCAAGAACTGATCACGCCACTGGCGTTTCTGCTCGGCGGGTTACTGGCCGGTTTGATCGTTGATAAAATTATCCTGAAGCAGGTGATCCGTTTCTGGGCACGTAAGCAGAGTGAGCAGGAGGTCATCCTCCTTTCCCGGTTGCGCGGGACGGTCCTGGTCTGGTTTGTCGCAGCGGGGGCGTATGGCGCGAGTATAACCATGCCTCTCGATGAGCAGATGAGCGGCTTTGTACAGCAGGCCTGGATGGCTGTGGTGATTTTCTCGGTGGCGCTGCTGCTGGCCCGCCTGGCAACCGGCCTGCTCAACTTTTATTTACGGCGGGTACGGAATAACGAGCAGACAACCTCGCTCATTACCAATATTATTCAGGCACTGGTGCTTGGTATTGGCGTGCTGGTGCTGCTCCAGTCCGCGTTTGGCATTTCGATCACGCCCATTCTTACCACACTGGGGGTGGGTGGTCTGGCAGTTGCGCTGGCATTGCAGGAGACTCTGGCAAACCTCTTTGCGGGCTTTTTTCTGGTCGTGGCACGCAAGGTGCGGTCGGGTGATTATGTAAAACTCGACAGTGGAGAAGAGGGCTATATCGTTGATATTGAGTGGCGCAATACATCCATTCGCATGCTGGCGAATAATGTTGTTCTGGTGCCGAACTCCCGGTTATCGTCGGCCATTGTCACCAACTATGATCGGCCCGGGCGCGAAATGGCGGTGCTGGTCGATCTGGGTGTGAGTTATAGCAGCAATCTGCGCCGGGTTGAGCAGGTCACGGTTGAGGTTGCCCAGGCGGTGATGCGGGAAGTTTCCGGCGGTATTCCCAATTTCGAGCCGTTTATCCGCTACAACACGTTTGCCGATTTTAGCATTAACTTCACCGTGATCCTGCGGGCGCGCGAGTTTGTTGACCAGTATCTGATCAAGCATGAGTTTATCAAGCGGCTGCACGAGCGCTATAATGAGGAAGGGATCGAGATACCGTTTCCCATCAGGACGGTGTATCACAAAGGCGATACTGCCGCTGCGCATCCATCAAATGGAGCGGAACATGCCCGGCATACGAACCACGAAGCGGCCTATGCGCAGTAATATGCCGCCGCAAGCGCTTGGCCTTCTGCGTAACCCACAGAGCAGGTATAATAGCGGTTCGCGTAGTGTATCAGCATAACTGACACGACTGCCGTGGTCACGCAGCCGAAAGGACATTTCGCCTCCGACAGGGCGGAAGAAACCATGTGTTTGCACAAAGAAGTTGCACAAAGTGCAACTTCTTTGTGCAAACGATAATAACGTACCATGCTGCCGCAGGGCCCGTCTGCCGTCCGGGGTACCCGGCTCGTCGGGCACAGGCAAGCAGAGCCGTAAGACCAGGCAGAAGCGTAAACAGTCGGCGGCTGCGCGCAAAGCGCACCAGCGCAAGAAGAAGCGCAAGTAGACCGGCGTCGTTCAGCCATGTGCGGATTATGCGAGGTTTGGGTGAGGTTGCCGATAGGGCATGGCAAGCAAGCCGGGAGCGAGGTTCGAGGAAGGCGCAAGGCTACGCCTGCACTCTATGCCGTATACTCCAATCATTGACAGGAACAACATATCTGCATTGAGAGGAGTCCGACAACGATGATAACCTTACCCGGCGTAAACCAGAGTGAATTCTTTCATTGTCACGGAGTAGACCTGCCGATTATCTCGAATGGTTTGAACCGAATGCGTGGTGCAGTCATCAAAGGTTCAATCGGTCTGTTGACATTCCATAGTGCGGATATATCGGGGCATGCGCGGCGGGTTGCGGCCCTGAGTGTGCAACTGGCATGCATCCTCGGCGTAGCGGAACGCGAGGTGTTATATGTGCAGTGGGGCGCGCTCCTGCACGACATTGGGAAGATCCGTATTCCACAGGCGATTCTGGATAAGCCCGGCGCGCTGGACGCACACGAACGCGCCGTCATTGAACGCCATCCCGTGCATGGATATAATCTACTCGCCGCCATACCTTTTTTAGCACCGGCACTGGATGTAGTGCTCTATCATCATGAGCGCTGGGATGGAACAGGCTACCCCGATAAACTCCGTGGCGCGGATATTCCGCTGAGTGCGCGTATCTGCGCGGTGGTGGATACATGGGACGCGCTTTGCTCAGATCGATCCTACCGCAAGGCGTGGCCGGCTCCCCGCGCCTGGTCCTACATGGTTGAACATAGCGGTACCTGCTTTGACCCGGAAATTGTGCAGGCCTTTTCCGCCCTGCTGAGCGCGGCGTAGATCTTATGCTGCGTTGCCCCATTTTAGTAGCCGTAACCCCTCCAGTCGCAGGATTGCCGGATAGAGCGCCTGGTAAATCCGGCAGTACGGTGATTTCACTGCGGCACTGCCGGTGGCGCGAAAGGTAACCAGGGGGCAACCGCCGCCACACCAGTAGCGCCACGGGCAGTTACCACATCCTACCTTGTCGTCAACGGCGATGTTCAGGTTGTGCGTCGTATCGCTCTGAATTGCCTGGAGTGGGTCGTCTGCCTGCAGATCGGTGAGCGGTTGCGCCATATCCATGTGGCAGCGCGATATCCGGCCGCGTTGATCAACAACCAGGTAGTTGTACCCGGCCCCGCAGGTCAGCGTGTGCGGTTGCCCAAAAGTGGCGCGGTCCAGCAACCCATCAATGATCCGTTGCTCCGGTAGGTGCGTTTCGATCAGCGTGAGGGCCGCCTGGATGCCGGCAATGATCCGCGGCTGGTTCGTGAGCAGCGCGGTCTGGGGGTCCAGGGCGGACTGCTCATGATTGCGGTACAGGTTCAAATGGAATCGTAGTCCTCGCTCCAGAGCAAATGCAACGGTTTCACACAACGTGTCAACCGTCTGATCCGTCACGGTGATGGACAGACTGGGTTGCAGACCGGATGCAAGCGCATGCTCAAGCGCTAGGGCAACCTCGGCAAAACTCCCCCGGCCATGGCGGAAGTGGCGCTGCACATCGTGGGCCGCGCCGATACCATCCAGCGAGAGCACCAGCCGAATATGCGCATCACGCATGTAGTCGAGCATGGTCGGCTGTATCCCCACGCCGCTGCTCAACACCACCGCATGCAGAGCAATTCCCGTGGTATCGGCCCGTTGCCGGGCATAGTCATGGATCTGGCGGATCAGCGGAAAACAGAGCGTCGGCTCCCCACCCGCATATTTCAGCGTCAGTTGCCTGATACCGTGCCGGCGCGCGGTGCGAAAGAGTGTTGCAATGGCCGCCCGGCCGGTTGCCACATCCATTGTCTCAGCGGTTTTAGGCACATAGCAGTAGCTGCAGCGGAGGGGGCATGCGCTGGTCAGGTGTAGCCAGGCCGTCAGCGTCTCCGGCGGCGGTTGGACTGGTCGGCTGGTGGGTCCAACCGGGTGCAGCAACCGTGCGGCAACCAGGTCTGCCAGCGCCGCCGAGATGCCTGGATCGGCCAGTGCGGGCGAGCCCGGATCATGCTGCAGGGGTCGCGGCGTGTCAAACGTCGCCAGCAGAGCTACGGCTGGCGCGTTGAGCACCGCAATATCTGAGCCCACGGACGGGCTACACACCAGTTCATGCCTGTCAGGAAGTTGCAGATGATAGCGATCAGGTGCAGACTGCCAGAAGCGCGCGGCGGTGGGCACAGCGGGACGGGGATAAATCAAGTCAGTAGCGGGGCAGGCACAGTCTGTATCGGGAGAGTCAACAACGCGGCTGGTCAGTATGCGCGGATCTTCTACCATGTACCAAACCTTCCTTCATACACAGGCAACCTTGCAATGTGAATACTACGTTACAACATAATTATACACGAGGATATAAAAGCATCAAGCACAGCATATATGCTGTGCTTGATCAAGTTACATAGCGTTTCAGCTACTGTTTTATTGCCAAAACGTATATCTTAACCCGATATTTACTTTTCACTTTTTATTGACATGTGTTACACGGTTGCTTACCCGAAAAGGAATTTCGCCCCCGGCGGGGGCGTTTCACTCGATGGAAGCCCGATTCGCCGGCGGCAGCATATGGTATTATATCTTCTTCACAAAAAATCCGCACTCTGTGCGGGTTTTTTGTGAAAAAGAATGAAGATCTTCCACCCTGCCGGAGGCGATATCTCCCGCCAAACGCGGGATCGCCTGACCCATGGCAGCAGTAGTCGTTTCGCGGGGTTTGCGCATGTCGTGTTTTTCGTGGTCCAAACGCCCACCGCGTACGTCCTGTCGATAACACAAGTTACGCGGTGGGTATCCAAACCAGGTGATTGCCTGGATGAACGACCCGTTTTGCCTCCGGCAGGGTGGAAGATCTTCTTCTTTTTCAGGAACATCTTGCACGTTGTGCAAGATGTTCCTGAAAAAGCCACATAATGTCCCACGCTGCCGCCGGCGAAACGGGCATTTGGGTCTGACAGCGGGCCGGAACAGGCTTCCACCGCGTAGCTCCTGTCAATGACACAACGTACGCGGTGGGCGTTCAAACCGGACGTTTGAACAGATGAAAGCTCGTCTCGTCTGCGGCAGCATGGTACGTTTTCGATCTTTTTGGAAAAAAAGGATGTCCGATTCCACCCTGCCGGCGGCGAAATGTCCTTTCGAGTCAGTGACCGCGTACGTCGTGTCAATGACAGGAGTTACGCGGTCGGTTCCCAACCAGGCATTTATCGGGATAACCGGCCCGACTCACCGGCGGCAGCATGGGACATGCTTGTTCGTTTCCCAAAAAATTCACGTTGTGAATTTTTTGGGAAACGAACTGGGTTCTTCCACCCTGCCAGCGGCGAATCGAACCATGGGTCCAGGCAGACGCCTGGTTGGGAATGGACCGCGTAACGCGCGTAATTGAACCCTGCGTGGGGCGATCAACCGTACCACAATGCCCGGTTCTGCAAAAGTTCTTGCAGAGTTGAGGACTGCAGATGAAACTCTGCAGTAATCCGGATAACATGCTGTGCGATGGTGTGGAGATCTGATACTTCCATGCGTTTCAGCCGATTATACACCTGGTCGCGGGCTGACCGTAAACCGGGAAAATCGCTGCCATGCAGGCTGTTGTATTCCAATCCCAGCGTATAGTGGCGGGTTATCTCCGCCAGGATACTCGCGGGGGCCGGGCCGGGTAGCGTAACCAGATCCTGAAAGGCGCGATGTCCATACAGGATATGCAACTTGCCGAGTTGCGGCCAGAGCAACATCTGCGCTTCTTCCCAGGGCACCGTGGGGAAACCATGCGCCGCGCTAAAGCGGTATTCAGCGGGAATGGTGGCCTCGGCCTGCTCCGTCGCCTCGATCAGCAGATCGTACATACCCGCAGAGAAGCCCAACCAACCCAGGTTGATCAGCGCATCAACCTTGCGATAGAGTAGTTCCGGCCCCGCCAGATCGACAGCCATGCGTAGCGACTGCTCGCTCTTCGCAACCAACCGTTCAACGTTATCCCGTGGATTGGGATGGTTCCGACGCAAGCTAACCCAATCACGGTAGGCACATCCTTCATTGATAAGCGTCTCGATCTGACGTTCCCGCTCACCGGATTGCTCAAAGATACTGCGGGCCTCCTGCGCACAGTCGCACGCTTCGCGCAGATGCTTGATTTTATCCTCAACGGTCAACATAAATGTGCCTTCGCTGTAACGGCGCAGCGTATCACTCAGCGCAATCAGGGCCAGGCCCGCCCCACGCTGATCGCGGAGCGCGCGAAAGAGCGTCAGCGCACGCTCGGAGAGATCAACCGCCGTCGGATAGGCACTATCACGCAGGCGGATCAGTGCGAGAGTATTCAAACTAAGCCCGACGAGCGAGCGCGACCCCCGGGCTCGGCGCAGTTCAAGCGCCTCTTCAACCAGCGAGCGAGCATCTTCGGGCCGGCCGATGCTACTCAGGGCAAAGCCGAGATTATTCAGGCTGGTTGCCAGTTCGTTTTCCATTTTCATCTCGCGCCAGAGCGCCGCCGATTTACGCGTATCCTCAATGGAGTCCGGCAGCAGTCCACGCACACGCCGGAAATATCCGCGCACCCGATAGGCAAACGCCAGCGCAAACTTAGCCCGCCAGCGCCGGATCTCATTGCGGAAATCGTCGGCCGGCACCGCCGCCAGAAACGCATCGATCTGCTGAATGGCCTCGACAAATTTGTACTCTGCCTGGCGCATATGCGGCTCATCACCGATATAGGTCATCGCCTGGCCTTCCCAGACATGCAGCGATGCCAGGGCAATGCTCAAATCATCTGTGGCAGGTTCGGGATTAATCAGATGTTCGATCTGCCGGCGCAATCCCTCCGTTCGCTCAAGAAACTGGTCCGGCGTCAAGCTCGGAAAGGCGCGGATCACCGGTCGCAACATCAGCACCGACATGACCGACCGTCGATCCAGACCCTCCATCACTGCGAGTTTCCCGTCGGGATCACGTTCTTGCAGGAATGTTACCATCTCCGCTTCAAGCTGGGCATCGAGGGCGGCATTATTAGTGTTCGAGGCATCTTTGGCGGCGCGGAAGTAGTGCTGAAAGCCCCAGCCGGGTTGTTGTCGCAACTGGTAGTAGACAATCTCAATAGTCAATGCCTGCTGAATGGCCGACACGCGCGCCAGTTCAATTTCATCCAGCCGCTCCTTGCCTTCGATCTCCACCGGCGCATAGATCGCATCAAGCGTGCGCTGGCACTGCGCCAGTTGATCTTTGTAGTACTGCACAATGATCTCAAACGACTCATCGGCGCGGGGCGCATCCTCCGGTCGCTCATAGATGTGGGTTTGCAACAGCCGGTACATCTCGTCGTGGAGAAAGACGCGCTGGTCACGTACCTTGACAAACGAGAGTTGCTTAATTGCATGCAGGCGCTGTTCGGCATCATCGGGCGATACACCAATCAGGCGGGCCAGCAGCAGGTTATCGCTTCCTTTGGGCACGCGGCCCAATGCCTCAATCGTTTCACTCATACCCGGCGTGCAGATCAGCCGGTTGATAAGCTGCGCTTCAAACCTGGCGCGAATCGCGGGAAGTTCCGCCTCGGATTGAGCGAGGATCTCTCGTACCGGAGCCTGCAAAATATGGGGGACATCCCCGGTAGGTGCCAGGCTCAGGTAATCCACCAGCAGCGCCAGCAAAATCGGTTGCCCGCCGGAGGCCCGATGCGCCAGCCGGCGATAATCCATAGAGAGCAGATCAATCCGCCGCGCCAGACCGGGATCATGCTCATTTCGGGCCAGACGCGCCACCGCATCGAAATAGTCCAGACTCTCCTGTTCATCGAAAGGATCAACCGCAATGTTGATAACGCCGTCGGGCAGGCCGGGTTGCACGTTCTGACGCAGCGGTTCGGCTTCCGGCCGGCCGGCAATCAGCAGGACAATATTGTTCAATTGAGGAATAATCTCGGCAAGCCAGTTCCAGGACTCGGCAAACTGGGGTTCGGCACCAGAGGTCTGGATCGTCTGATACACCAGGCGCTCGGCGGTATCCAGTACCAGCACGATCTTTTCCCGGCGCGCCAGGGTCTGCAAGTTTTGCACAAACGTCGCAAACACCCGCTCAGTCTGCGCTGCTACCCCGGCCGTATCACCCGTTGCAAACATGCGCTGCAAACTGCGATACTCGCGCTCGTACTGGCGAAACGGCTCAGCCGGCAGCACATGGTACATACTCTGGGCTAACCCGCCGGGGGTATGATTGGGCATATCATACAGATCGATCAGATGCTCGGCAGCGAGCAATCCCATCTCCTGGGCCGTTTCCAGGGCGGTCTGTAGCAGGCGAGTTTTGCCGATGCCACCCCGACCAACCAGAAAGATCGCGCGCGCCTGAGTTGATGGTTCTGCCAGTACCTGCCGGATCTGATTGCGCAGGCGCGCACGACCAACCAGTTCGGGGGTAGCATAGACACCAGTAAAACGAGATTCCGGAAATGTATTCGTCATAGCAGCTAAACCTTTGTCGTCATAACAGGAGAACGAGGTCGGGCATGCTGAACGCAGGAAAGTAGCGCCGGGCTATCGGACACGCAACCCGTGACCGTTGTTCACTGCGTTCGCGGGCATCATTCAGCGTGACACCTCGTTATCGTCAAGGGTGCATGCGCCCCTGGAACGGATCAGACGCCAAGCGATACCCGAGAACGGTCGGCATGCTGGGATACATCGGCAGATTCATTGAGACACTCCGCCGGGTCATAGCCTGCCGCACTCAACATGTGTGCGTGCAGCATAGCACGCTCCATAAAGTAGTCTCGCCCTCGCGCGAACTTCTCGGCCCAGGTCAGGTAGAGTTGATAGGCCCGACATTGCAGGCGTCGCCAGATCTCTTTTTTCTGCTCAAAGAGCAAACTTCGCAAGAGCAAACAGATCGGTTGGTCAATCCGATAACGTCCTTCTTCCCAGCGTACCAGGTGGGTCTCAAGCAACATGCTGCGTATGATCCGGGCCTCGTTCGTGCTGGTCTGTTTCTCCAGCGCGGGATCGTTCTGATAGGCGGCGACCATGGCCGGGATCTCCTCGTCCCGAAACCCATCCAGAATGCAGAGCGCTTCGAGATAGGGCCGCACATGTTCCAGTTTGTGATCGGGTATGACACTGAGCAACTCATTAACGACTTGATTCATGCCACCTGATTGATCGTTAAACTGGGCCAGGAGCATATTGGCACCGGGATAGCCACTGGCTAACTCCAGAATATCACCGGCCAGTTCTTCTTTGCCGGGAGCCTGCCGCTGCAGTTGCTGCCGGATCTGCTCCAGAGTAAACGTGTCCAGCGGATGCCGGTTGACATCAACGCGCAAGTAGGGCGATTCCCAGGAATAGAGCCGTCCACGCCCCGTCATCACAATCAGGACATTCGGCAGGGCCGCGAGGGGGGCCAGCAGATAATCCTCAAGAGCTTTCAACAGGTTCCAGTCGGCCTCAAAGACCGAATCGATAATTAAGACCAGGACATGCGCGCTGTTGCTTTGCTTTTCAACTTCACGGGCCAGCCATCCCGTCAACTCCCGGAGCGAGACATTCGCGGGTATGGCTGCGCTGACCTGTTCACTCACCCAGTGGGTAATCTGCTGGATGAATGTTTCGGGATCATGCTGATGATCGCTGATAAATAACTCGCCGGGTTGGGGTTGCTGGTCTTCAGGACGCGGGAACAGACCAACCAGGAGCGTGGTGACATCCGTAAGTGCCGGTAAAATCCGGCGTTTAAGGTGAAATGAGAGCCAGCTTTTGCCACTACCCCGCTCACCCTGAAAAATCACCGTTCGCGCAACGTGATCCTGCCCATTGCGCATATTCTGAATACTATTGATAATAAGGTTTATCTCTTCTTCGCGATTGACAAACTTTTCTGCATCATATGGTAACATTGCGCTCATTACGTCTCTCCAATCACGACACCAGCAGAGTGAACCGTCATCATTTTGCTCCCTGTGGCTCTGTGCCTATTGCTTCGTTGTAGTTTCGTATTCATGGCGTTCCTGTATATGATTTCATGAGTGATGGTAGGTACTCCCTGGGTGCCTGCGATACCATGCCAGCGCGTTATCTATATCTATCGGTTCAAGATAACCGGTGGCATCAGGCGTTCTATGAACATATTCCTGAAAGACGCGGCGAACCAGGATGAGCAGTTCACGAGGCAGCAGAGCGACCGACGCGGCCAGTAGCGCTTCCACATCCCGCAGGTCCGGACTGCTGATTGCATCAAGACTATCGAATTCACCGCCGCTGGCAACGTAAACACGTTTCCGAATAAGTTCCGCCAGCATCGGCGGCGTCCACTGCAGGCGCGCGCGCGTGGTTTCGGCGGCAAAATTCGGGATACGTTCATTGAGTACCGGCTCGGTTTCCAGTGGCAGAAACCCTTTCAAGTAGATCTTGCGCATGGCCCAGCGTTGCGCCTGCGCAAACATCGGCATCAGCCACTCGGTAATCGCCACCGGATCGTCACTAGTCTCCGGGAAGGCATCGGCGCCGTCAACGAGCAACAAGATTGAGCGAAACCCTAACACCCGGAAGAGCAGGTCAACCAGTTGTTCAAAGCCTGCGGCCGGTGCGGGGGGGACGACCGGCTCGTCGGTCATGGCTGCCTCCAGCACATCGCACAGGCGCATTAAGATCAGGGCGCTGGGCGGATTGGGCAGCACATAGGCGCGATGCAGTAAGGGTGGCAGCACAAAGGGTGTATTTGCCTGGCGCAAAATTGCCAGGTAGCGCGGCAGCGGTCCCGGCAGGGTATTGGCGAGGAAGGTTGCCAGCATCTGCTGATCGGTCGGGGCAAGGCCCAGCAACCGTTCCGGACGGAAGGCTAACCCGATCAGCAAGGCAATTGCGCCGGAGCGTACCAGGTTGCGCAGATGGCTCTCCAGGGTTGGCGGAGCATGTTCAAACGGGTACGCAGTCAAAAGATAGGGTATAGGGAAGGGATGCAACCCACCGACACCAACCCAGCAGGCCCGGGTCGTGTACACATGCATAGCAGTTTTGCCGCCACCGGCCGGGGCAAACACACAGGTTGGCGTCTCGGCCCAGGCACCGGCAAAGGTCTCATGCCCGATCAGATATTCACCGAGCCGGGCATCACCAGATGCTTCCAGATACTCAAACGGGTTAAACTGAAACCCCAATTCGCGGAGCCGGAGTTCCACAAGATTAGTAGTTGTGTCGAACAGATGCACAACGATCTCCCTGATCGGTAGAGTCGGGCTGATATTGCAAGGGATGTATCGTGCGCGAACAGGGTAGCATCGCCCGTTCCTGGCCGGGTATCAGCCTGACGTATGGTAGCCTGTTATGCGCGATGAGTCGGGCAGAGCATCTCTCTATTACGAGTATACTTGCACTTCTTCTCACCATGCCAACATTTGCCTCGCAAATACCTCACCGGAACCTCTCACGCTCCTATTCGCGTCACCAGACATGCTCCAGGCGGACACCCTGGCCGCGCTTCGAGATTATATACACCGGATGTTTCGGATCGGGCTCAATCGTTTTTCGGAGACGCCAGAGCAGGGTATCGATAACGCTGCTCCAATCCCGGGGCGACTCCCATGCCGGATCATCACTGGCCTGAGGTTCATACGCAAGGCCGCGATAGGCTTTGTAGAAGAGTTCACTCCGCGTACAGAGGCGTGGCCGTTGCGCGTAGAGATAGCAGAGAATTTTGTAGATGCCCGGTTGCATATCCGGTACTTCCCCGTGACCGAGAAAAACCTGCTGCGTCAACTCATTGAGCCACAGGCGTGGAGGATGTCGCCGTTGCAGTTCCAACCAGTCGGCCTGCGTCAAGGGTTGCTGCGCACCCCGGGCCAGGTATGTTTCAACCAGCGGGCGCACAAGTTCCAGCCAGCCACGCGGCAAGCGCCCGCCATAACTGTTGAGCCAGGGCAGCAGATCCGGGGCAGTACAAAGATCGGCAAGGGTCCACTGCGTGTGACCCCACACCAGAGCCAATCGCCGCTCCAGCAGTTGCGTCAACCGCGCCGGGGTCCACTCTAACCGGTAGACATCCAGGCGACGGCGCACGATGCCACCACTGGTAACCACCGCCGGTTCGATCGCGGTTGGCAGCATCAGCTTCAACACAAACCCGGGCTCCTCGAACAGCGTAAGTGTTGCCAGAAATGCTTTCAGCATCTGAGTTAACTGCCCGGCATCGGCATCCACCCAGGGTTCCAACCCATCGATAAGTACCCAGACGCCCGCGACCTCCATGCGTTGTAGCGCATTGACCAGTTCCGTAATAACCCGGGTCTCCGGCACATCAGCATACAGGACGGGGCGCGGTGGCCGGGTGGTTAACTCGCGCAGGATAGTCACGCCCTCCGGTTTGCATAGCTCTTCCAGGCGGCTCAAATGCAGGCTTGCATCGCCTCGCAAATAGCTGTTGACAAACCAGACAACGGTCTCCTGAACCCACGCGGGTGCGGCGGTAAATCTCTCGGGCCAGGTACCGATATGCCGGAGCAGCGCCAGCGCGCAAACATCGAGCAGTTGTGTCAGCCAGGTCTGTACGGCCTGACTCATCGCCGGCTGTGTAACCGGCAGCGCAGGTTGCCAGTTGACCACCAGGTGCTGCCATGGTTGCTTGGTCTGGACGATACGCGCCTGCAGCGCCATGCGCAGGGCGGTTTTGCCTGATCCATCGGCACCAAACACCACCGTTGATCGCCTGCCGACGATGGTTTCAAAATCCACCGGTTCAACAAAGACCTGGTCAAACCAGTCTGCTTCATGTTCAGCGCGGAGGCGATCAAAAAGCATATAGGTTAACTGAACGCGATCCATGGTTCTTCCTGCATTCCCTGTACTACCTGTTTCAGGCCTGCCTGTTGCAGGGAAAATTCTTCCGAGTGTTGTCTGCATCGATCAGTGTACCGCGTGTGTCAAACCGGGGTGCCGTTCCGAAGCATATACTGAATATATCAACGTTGTACGCTGAGATCCCTGGTGCTGTAACATTAACAAAAGATTAGAGACTGTCTGAAAAGATGATTCGTGTCGGTCCCACGGCATGCCGGGTGCCCTGCGACACCGGACAGCGCCCCAGGAGTCCCGGCTTCAGCCGGTGTGTGGCCGGAACC
>Ga0207419_1002237_pt1 | contig 12995 bp, 8 predicted proteins | sample ElkSloMetagenome_4_FD_184723 | JGI IMG/M metagenome (GOLD analysis project Ga0207419, IMG submission 184723) | Hot spring microbial communities from Elkhorn Slough, Monterey Bay, USA - MD2A (version 2) | ecosystem: Environmental > Aquatic > Marine > Intertidal zone > Estuary: Microbial mat ... | reverse complement strand
TGCAATAACAGTACCTGCTTCGAGCCATTCCCCAGTTTCCCCCCTTACAGGAACTTCAACCACTTTGCCAGCTAGATCGGTTTGAATTTCCTGGCTGCGTCGGGGCAAAATCTGAATCGATCCACCTACACTATAGGGATAAGGGAAAAGCAGCACTATTATTCCCCCTAGAGAAAACAACAGGGAACGGCGATGACGGGTGAAAAAACGAGAGGCTCGCTGAGTAACACTTAAGTCTAATGTTTCTGAGTTTGTCGTGTTGTTCGTTTCGGTTTCAATTGGAACAACCGTTGAATTATGATTACGTTGACTATTACGTTCAGGATTACTTGTAGACATATTTCGTTTAATAAATAACAGTACAAAAATAAAAAATATAACAACTCCAGTACCTTGCAATCTGTCTTCTAAAATTATTGCAGAAATGGCGAATATTCCTAGAACCACAAACAGACTAACGAGAACTGTTACAGATCCATAGCTTAGCAAGAAAAGAATATCTTTAGTTCTTAAAGACTGGGGAAACGGTTGGCGGCGTAGAACAAACCTCCATAGTTTATACGATTGCCTTAAAAGGCTAACATCAACAGAGAAATAGGTAACTAACCAACCTAAACCCGTAGAAATATAGTTAATCCAAAAAGGATTGATCTCAACCAATAGCCCAATGCAATTAACCAGGATTAGAGTTTGAGCCCAAGTAGCCAGATTAGTAGCAAAAGTACGGTTGTGATACCAAATAAAAACGCCAATAGCTAAAATGGACGACCTAACCAAGATTGATGTCGCAAAGCTCCAGAGTCTGCCCTGCCTGGGCAAAGTCCAAATTGTGTCCCGATTGATCAGGAGGCGGGGAATTATCCAAAAAAATAAAAAGACTTTCAGATAGCGGATTCTAGCTCCTGAGTAAGCCGCAACGATTCCCTGCAAACCGCGACTCATAAAATTATTAATGATAAGAGTGGGGAGAGAAAGGAATAATTTAGGAACAAACTGAAGTTCATTGGTTACATCCTGCCAAAATAGCTCCCCATGTTGGATTAAGATGCCAAAGGCTAAAAGCATAAGGGGCGCGATCGACCAAGTTAGGAAACGGAAAGGTCTTAGCCATGACGCGATACTAATCAGTAGACGTTCTGGACTCGGAGCTGACCAAACTATAATTCCATAGTTAAAATTGGATTTATTACGTTCCTTTACTTCAAAATTGCTAACAACATCATTGAGAGGTTGGGCTGATTCTATGGTATTAGACAAACCCCCAACTTCTAGTAGACCGTAACCTACTAATTCACGCGCAAAGCGCTTCAGATTATTTTCCGAAACACAGATACGAAATCGTTCTTGGAACTTGGTCGCGATTTGAGATAGCTCTGTTGTTCCATCGAACGCTTGGCAGAGAAAAAATTCCCGTTCATCAAACTCGAAACTCTGACGCGAAATTGGATCTCGAATAATATATCCCATTGATCCATCTGAGTTCTGAATAGACCGAATTATCAAGTCTTTCCGTAACTGGTTGTGAACAAAATCATCCATGATGATTTAAGCATACTGATTTTCTTACTTAGTTTTTGCGGTCATAGTTGTTCATCGTTTTTTTTGGACAACTTGAGGCGTCATGTAACGCTCTCGATATTCAATCGCTTCCTTGATATAGTTAGCTTGCCAACGAAATTCTTCAAGCAAAGCCTGCAACCAAGCCGCAATGTATCGAATCTCAGCAAGTTGTTCCTCCAGTTCTTCATGAGTAGTTGAACCAAACATTTTCGTGAGGTCATCTTCTTCTATCACCTGGATGTGGGCACTTTGGTCAACCGGGTCTAATACATCATCCTGAATATCAACTATCTCCTCTTGTTTACCTATCTTCGCGAGGTAAGCGTTGGTTATGCCTGCATAAGCCTTACGATATCTACGATCCAGCGTCAGGGCTTTGCGAAACATTTCGATCGCTTCATCATATTGCTGACGTTGATGGAAAACCTGTCCCATGCCGAAATATGAAACGACAGAACTAGAATCGAGTCGAGATGCCTCCTGAAAATACTTCAATGCTTCATCCCAATTCTTAAGGTGGCGGTGAACTTCACCCGCAATTATGCAAATCAAAGGGTTCGTCGAATTGACGGCTAAGCCTTGATTGACATATTTTAGAGCTCCTTCATAATTATGCAAACCCATGAGAGCCTGAGCCGCATAGACATATAGTCTACTAGTTTCAGGATTAACATCGATGGCCGCTTTATAAGCCTCTAGAGCTTCTTGGTAGCGTTCTGACCTGAGTAAACTATCACCCTGGAGAATTTTGTTATTGACAAATTCGCCATGTGACCGCTTGACCTTTAGTGTCGATTCCTGAACCATTCTGTTTCCTAATATTATCAAAAATATGAATTAGTTTTATATTATATCACTACGCATACAGGTTAAAACATTAGTTAAATATAAATTATTTTACTATATCATTGGATAAGTTAAAACGCATTTAAATTGGGTATTACCTGTTGCCTGTTGCCTGTTGACTTCCTGCCAAATAATCCTCTAAGGTTAAAGAAATTGCTCAAATCCTTCTTCCATGCCTTCAGGAATAATGTAACGACCTGGAGACTTAATCGCTGTTTGAATGTAGTCAGCTTGCCAGTGGAATTTTTCTAGCAAAGCCTCTAACCAAGCCGTAATATACTGTAGGTCAGCGATTCGCTCTTCAAGGTCTTCATCACTTGTTACATCCAACATTTTCCGCAGTTCTTCTTCCTCTATGAGGGAGATATGGGTACCCCGAGCAATCAAATCAAGCACATCATCCTTGCAAATATCAATTATCCCATCTTCTTGATCCTTTTTAGCAAGATAAGCTTTGGCGAGGCAGGCGTAAGCCTTAGGATATTCCCGATTCAACGTCAGGGCTTTGCGAAACATTCTGATTGCTTCATCATATTGCTGGTCTTTAGAGAAAACTTGTCCCATGCCGAAATATGAAACGACAGAACTAGAATCCAGTTGAGACGCATCCTGAAAATGCTTTAGGGCTTCATCCCAATTTTTGAGGCGTAGATGAATCTCACCTGCAATTTCGTACACTAGAGAGTTCATTGGATTAAGTTTTAAACCCTGATTGGCATATCCTAGGGCTTCTTTATAGTCACGCATACCTATAAGGGCTTGAGCCGCATAGACATAGGTTATATGATTTTCAGGATTAACCGTGATGACTTCTTGAAAAACATCTAGAGCTTCCTCATAACGTTTTGCCTTAAGTAAATCGTTACCTCGTGAAATTTTATCATTTATGGCTTCGCTGCGCGAGCGTTTTACCTTGGGTGTAAACTCTTCTATCATCTATTTCCCCAGTTTATCTTAGAAAATGCAGATAAATTCCTTTTGTCCAGGTTAACATCAGCGCCCACGCCCAGATTGTTAATTAAAACTTAACCTATGGGCGTATAGCTTCAATAAAGGGAACTTCAAAACACTTCTGGTGCATCACAGGACCATGACCAAAGTAATCATCTTCTCCGAATAATTCTCCATGGTCAGCTGTGATAATAAAATAGGTGTTTGGGGGACATTTTGCCAGCAACTTACTGAATAAACTGTCAATATATTCAACACATTTAATCTGTTGCTGATGAAGTTTTTTCATTTGTTCTTGATCAAAAAATGCTTGGCTTTCTGGATTATTTTCCTGCCCTTGTATTCCCACAAGCTCATCCATTTTATTGAAAACCCCATGCACACCAGAAATGTGCGGCAAATCTTCACCAGACAACATATAAGGATAGTGAGTTTCCCCCAAATTTAAAAAATAAAATTTGGGTTTGGAATCGCTAAAATCCACTAGATTAACCATAGAACCAAAATCATTATGGTTCGCCATCAATTGGTAATCATCAAAGTATGTATTAATGGTGGTAAATTGGTTTAAAACTGGCATGGAAACACGAGCAATAGTCTCGTAACCAAAATCCTGTAAAACTTTCGGAAGGGATAGTTGAGGCACAAAGGTTTTGAAGGATAAATTCGGAAGTCCTAGGCGATCAATCCACTTTGTAAACTCTTGCTTGTATACCTCAGATGCAAACACTCGCTTAGGACTACAATGAGGAATCATTCCCATTAACAAAGCATAGTGTGAGGGCGAAGTCCATGAGGCGTAACTGTAACGAAGTTCGGCTTGACCTAGTTTATCCATATTTGGCGTGAAAGCAGCCTTATAGCTGTCATAGCGACAACTATCCATAATAATGTACACGATATGATTAGGCATTGCCAGTAAATGATAATCAACAGAGAACTTCGGTAAGATAGCTTGTTATTAGAACATAGCTTAAAGCTAACTAATATTTTAGTTTTCTATGCACGCTAGCATAAATTTATTGAGAAACGGAAGTATTCTCATACCAGCGACGAGGCAATTCTGTGAGTCCTCTTTTTTCAAAGGTACGACGGGCTGCAACTTGCAAACAGTCACCTGCAACATCTACAGGGTAACCACTCATTAATACCTTAGCTAGCTCACCATACCCGACTAAAGACTCAAATCCACTTTGCGGCATAATAACCGTACGCTGTTCACTCCGTATAGTTTTCATACCGTTTTGGTTCAGCAGTTCTTGCCACTGTTCAGGTGACATCCATCCTTTATCAAAAGCACGGCTCACAGTCCCTCGCTTTCGTAAAAATGGTTTTTCACCTGCTGCACGCCGAGCGTTATTCTTCTCCTCCATAACAACTAGAGCTTCCTTAAGCCACTCCGAATAGAAAGATTCAGTCCCTTCTGTATATGTGCCAATATAATAAGCTGTATTAAATGTGAAAAATCCTGGGGTTCGCAGCACTTTTTTGACACTTTTGAGTAAGTTAGCCTTATCCCGCAATAGGTGAATGGCTCCGCCCATCATTACTAAATCAAAACTTTCAGGTTCAAAGGGTAGATTCTCAGCATTACCCTCTAGTATCAGAATAGTACCTTTTCCCTTTGCTTCAGCTTGTTTGAAGGCTGCAATGTTTTCGGCAAGTATCCCTTGTTCAGCAAATTTCTTGCGACCAATGCTAAGAGACTCAACCGAAATGTCAACACCGATGATGCTAACTTGTGGCTTAAGTTCAAATAGAAGAGAAGACATGATCCCAGTTCCGCAAGCAAGATCAAGAACCTGACTTACTGATTCTAGGGGTAGAGTTTGTAGCAATTCTCGATTTGCTTCTAGATACTCAGCTTGTTGAGAATAAGGTTCATAAGTGCAATTAACGTTCATCAGCGTCCCTAAGTTAAATTGGTCTTACCGCCATCTTGTTATAACCGAAACTATCTGCGCCATGTATCAAAACACACCCCCATTTGGTCAGATTAAAGACATGACCATAGTGTTCAATTTTATCATCTCCTAAAAAGTGATGGTAAACCTTAGTATTGGTTTGAACAGCACGAAAATTTATCGCTAAACGCCGCTGGTCTGTATTGTTCGGGGGAGAACCATGTATTACTCTCTGAGTAAATATGAAAAATTCTCCTGGTTTACACTCCATGCTGACAATGGTAGCGGGATCAAAGGAAAATTCTCGACCTTGATCATATCCAAAGAAGCCCGACTGATATACGCCGTATTCTCCATCTCCTCTAATTTGATCGTCAGTTTTGGCTTTTGGAGCTAATTTTTTATGCGTTTTTGGAACAATTTGCACACAACCATTGTCAAGATTTGCTTCATCAATGGCAATCCAGACAGTTAATTGGAAAAGAGATTCTGGATCAGGTGGCTCCAAGATAGGATAATCTGTATACTCCTTAAATACATTCGCCTGATGCCAAACTGTTTCTGGAGATCTTGGTGGCTTAAAAAAGAAATTTGAACGCCAAATAAATAGATCAGGACCTAAGATCTTGATAAGACGCTGTACAATCGCTGGGTGAGTTAACAGATCATAGATAACCCGACGATCAAGGTGGCGATCACGTCCCGTCTCAAAGCCATAAATATCAGAGGGTGTATTAATTACCTCAGCATCAATTCTGCTACGGATAACTGCCATCTCTTCAGGTGTACATACTTGAAAAGGACCAACAAATCCATGTTCATGAAATGATTCTAGTTGGTCTGGTGTTAGCATAAAATCGGATGTAACTGTATTTATACTCATAAACGCTATACATGATAAGCCAATTAAGCTAACCTTACCTAATACCACCTTGATCCTTGGCTGTCAATAGAAAGGTCAGGTAAACTGCCCTGAATTTTAGAAATTCTTCATGAACTCCCAGGCAAGATCAACACCATTCACATCTTGACACTGACGACCAATGCGTTGCTGTATCGCCGGGGGATATCGTGGTGGGTCTATAGCAGGAATACTATGCCCTCCACCTTCAACTCGATAAAAAAGGACAACGGGTAGTTGACTACCAGGGGTAGGATAAGACGTTTCTGTAATCTTACATCCATCAGTTGAACTATTGTTTGAAAGAGTATTTTTAGCTGCTGCGGATCGGTTTGCACCATTAATCCGAATCCAATAGTCAACAGTTGCCTCAATCGACCGTACTGGATCGGCACCCTGGGAAACTGTCCCCCCTTCCCAAGGAACAAGAGGATCGTCTGTACCATTCATAATCATGATCGGTGTGCCCTGAGCTGGATAGGGAATCTCGTTCTGAGGTAGACTTGCGCTAAAAACAGCCGCTGCCGCGAAATACTCTGGTAGTTCTACCAGAAGTCGCAAAGCCATCATCCCACCATTAGATGCACCAGTGACGTAGACACGGGAGCGATCAATACCCTGTTCCTGAGTTGCCCAGTCTACAACAGCCTTTATGAAGGCAACATCGTCGGCTCTTGAACGCCGTCTGTCTCTACCTGGTCTAAGGTCATTCCAGCTTTGACGATCACCATAGGCATCATTTCCACGAAAGTTGACTCCATTGGGAACTAGAAGCAAAAATCCATCACGCTCTGCTAACTCAAGCCAACGTTTCGTTGTGGTATTTCTCCCCAACACTTTTCGCATACTTTGAGTACCACCATGCAATAGAACAACTGCAGGTTTACCCGTTTCATATGAATCGGGTTGTACAGCAGTAAAATATCGAGTTTGGTTATCTACCTCGATTTCCTGTTCTGCAAATCTTCCAGTCAGTACTCTTTGTTGATGGAACTGACCGTTCCCAGCTCCGCAACCCATAATCATTAACCCGGTCAATGCTATGATTTTAAGTCTCCAGTATAGATGACTGTGTGGCTGGTGGTGTTTGGCATTTGCTGATTTAGCGCTGAGTATGTTTAAACCTAATTTCATATCCAGAATAACTTCATAAAAGTAAACAATTGATCAAGGAGAGTTGAGGTAACGGTACAGACACCCGGAGAAACCCAGGCGGCGACTTGGGCAATTAAGCCTTCAGACATCATGCCCGGTTTATTGTACATCTCGGATACGAAGCCTATGGTAGCTGCACCATCACGATGTTATTACTAGCTGTCGCCATAAAGGTCAGGACAGATTGAAGGGGTCAGGGTAAGCTCATCTTCATCTAATTTGGGATAAATCATACATATTTGACAAAATTTGTGGTTATTGTGGTAGTCTATATTATTCAGCAATTATATCTAACCAATATCTAACCAATTTTCTAACCTGTTTGGTTAAACAAAGTTAAAAAATTATGACTTCCTTGGCTAAGGATATCGCAATTGTAGGGATGTCTGCCCTTTATGCTAAGGCATCCAACTTATCAACCTATTGGCAGAATATACTCAATAAGGTGGATGGAATTCAGGAGGCCCCCGACCATTGGGCTCGTAGTTATGTTGATCCAGAATCACCTCTGTCCAATCGGATTTACAATCGTAAGGGTGGCTTCTTGTTAGACCTTGCTGAATTTGATCCGATGGAGTTTGGAATTATGCCAAACTCTGTAGATGGAGGGGAACCCGAACAGTTTCTTGCCTTGAAGCTAGCACGAGATGCCCTAGCCGATGCGGGGTATTTACATCGCCCTTTTAACCGCAAGAAAGCGGGGATTATCATTGGGCGAGGGGTTTATCTCAACCGGGGTAACATGAACTACATGCAACATGGTCTGGTTATTGATCAAACCCTGGAATTGTTGCAACAAATTTGCCCCTATTTGCCGGAAGCAATCTGGGAAAAGATTGATGCAGGAATTCGGAAGAGCTTACCTCCGTTTGATGCTCAAACGATTGCAGGGCTTGTCCCTAACATTATGACGGGTCGGATCGCTAATCGTTTAGATTTGATGGGACCCAATTATATTGTTGATGCGGCTTGTGCCGCCTCACTCATTGTGGTGGATTTAGCTATGCAAGAGCTACTCAGCGGACGCTGCGATATGGTGGTCGCTGGTGGAGTTAATGTCAATTTAACTCCTCAATGTTGTATGATGTTCTGTACAATCGGGGCACTGTCCCACGGGAAAATTCAGCCCTTTGGTAAGAATGCAGAGGGAACGTTGATAGGAGAGGGGATAGGGATGCTTGTCCTGAAACGTTTAGCAGATGCTGAACGCGATCAGGATCGCATCTATGCTGTGATTAAGGGAGTCGGTATAGCGAGTGATGGTAAGAGTGTTGGCTTGTTATCTCCTCGCTTAGAAGGTGAAATCCTTGCCCTTGAACGAGCCTATGCACAGGCTCACGTTTCACCTGAAACCATTGGCTTGATTGAAGCCCACGGGACTTCAATTCCCTTGGGGGATAAAACCGAAATTGAAGCCCTGTCCCATCTTTTTGGTGATCGCCAAGGAAAATTACCCACCTGCGGAATCGGCGCGGTCAAATCAATGATTGGTCATTGTCTACCGGGGTCAGGTATGGCGGGAATTATCAAGACTGCCTTAGCTCTTTACCATAAAGTTTTGCCTCCTACCCTCTGCGACGAAGTCAATCCTGATTTAGAGCTTGAGCAAACACCCTTTTACCTGAATTCTGAGACTAGACCTTGGGTTCATGGCAACACTGAAATTCCCCGGCGAGCAGGGGTCAATGCGTTTGGTTTTGGGGGCATCAATGCCCATGCGATTCTGGAAGAATATCCTGGAGAGCGAACCCCAGAGACTCCCCATTTATATCGGGACTGGTCAATTGAACTCTTTGTCCTAGCTGCTGAAACTCGTTCAGCCCTGATAGAGCAGATTAACCGTTTACAGACGATTTTGGCACAGCATCCTGAAATCCTTCTGGTTGATTTAGCCTCTACTCTCGTGCAACAACCCCTCTCTGGGCAGTGTCGCCTTGCGATTCTGGCTCAAGATACCCAAGACTTGGTTAACAAACTGGACACAACGACCCAAAAACTGATTGACCCAGACCGACAGCAGTGGCAAACTCGTACAGGCATTTACTATGCTGAAGGAACTCAGGCTGGTAAAATTGCCTTTCTGTTCTCTGGCGAAGGGGGACAGTATCCGTATATGTTGGCTGACCTCTGCTTACATTTTCCGATTGTGCGTCAGTGGTTTGATCTCATCGACGAAGTTTTTGCCAAAGACCGAGATTGTCCACCCAGCGCGATCGCGTTCCCGCCACCCACTGCTCTTACTCCAGAAACCCAAGCCTACCTTAAAGCCCAAATCCATGCTCAAGGGATTGCCTCAGAGTTAAACTTCGCTGCTGCACGGGCACTTTATGACCTATTAAGGGAGTTTGAAATTAAGCCAGATTTAATCTTGGGTCATAGCGTCGGGGAAACTATTGCCCTCGGAATCTCTGGTATTTTACCTGTTGGAGAAAATCGATCAGAGTTAGTAAAGGTAATGGCGCAACTCAATCAGATTTATCAAAGGATTGAGGCAGAAATCAGTACCCTCGAAGGGATTCTTTTTACCGTAGGCGGTGTTGAAGAGGCAACACTACAAAAGCTACTTGAAACTGCCCCCGTCCCGGTTCATATAGCCATCGACAATTGCCCGAACCAAGTTGTTTTGTTTGGTGAATGCTCAAGGGATAGCCCAGAGGCGAACAATTTAATTGACCATTTCAAGCAAACGGGTGGGATCTGCGCTAGCCTTCCCTATAGCCGTGCTAATCATACACCAATCAATACAGTGGTTCGGGATGCGTTACTCCCCTTTTATCAGAGCATGGACGTTAAACCTGCATTAACTCCTCAGTATAGCTGTGTAACCTGTGAGCCTTTTCCCACTGAACCTGACAAAATTCGAGCTTTAGCGGCAGATCATTGGGTGAGTCAGGTGCGGTTCCGAGAAACGATTACTAAACTTTATAGCGAAGGCGTTAACACTTTCATTGAAGTGGGTCCGAAGGGGACACTCACGGGCTTTGTTGGAGATATTCTCAAGGGGAAGGAGCACTTAGCTTTAGCAACCGATAACCATCGACGTTCTGGTCTTGAGCAAATCCAGCATTTGCTTGGACGTTTATTTGTTTATCAAGTCCCCCTGAAACTCAACAAGCTTTATCAACTGCGCCAACCCACTGTCCTTGACTTAGATAAGCTGGCAACTGAATCTACTCAGACGCAAAAGCAACGACCTAAAATTTCTCTGGATTTACCAATTATTGAGATAGAACCGGAACTCATTCAAACGATAAAAACTCAATTACGGGAGTCAATCGTCCCATCGGACTTCCCCTCTCCATCCTCATATCCTCAGACTCAATCTGCTGATATCTTTTCTCCTGAGATAGAAAATCCAGTCGAGTCTTATTTTCCGCTGCTTGGAAAAATAATTGATCAGACAGCAACACGACTCCGAACAGAACGACTGTTCCAAATTGATCAAGATATTTTCCTCAAAGACCACACCCTTGGGGGTCAGGTTTCCTTTCTCCATCCCCAGCTCTTACCTCTACCCGTTATCCCTTTCACGTTTAGTATGGAAATGATAGCAGAGGCAGCGGTTTACTTAGTGGGCGGAGAGTTAGGAGTCATTAGTTTTCATCACTTGCGAGCCTATCGCTGGCTGAGTCTAGACCAAGGAGAAATTCAACTAGAACTTGAGGCTGAGCGACAACCCAGTTCTGATGCTAACAGTGGTGAGGTTCGAGTTCGCCTTTTCCAAATTATTTCTGGTAATCCCCGTCCCCTTCTTGTTTTTGAAGGAACGGTTCGTTTAGGGAAAACCTATCCAGTTTCCCCAGAACCTTTACCCATTCCCTCGGAAACAGCTTTCATGTCCATGTGGAACTCGCAGAACTTATACAATACAGGTATGTTCCACAAACCACGACTTCAGGGTGTTACCCATATTCATCACTGGGGAGAGCAAACAATTGATGCTGATTTGCAAGTTCTGAGTACCCAAAACTTTTTTAGTCATATTCCCAACCCATTCTTTCAAACTGATGCAGGTCTACTGGATAGTGTGGGACAGTTAGTCTGGTATTGGGCGGCAGATTTAATGGGTAGATGTAATTTTATGGTCTTCCCCTACTCGGCGGAAGCCATTTATCTTTATGCGCCTCCGGCATCTCCTGGTAGCAAAGTGTTGACTCGTGGTGTTCTCCAATTCACAGGAGATAAGTTGACCAACTCGAGTTTTGATTTACTTGATCAACATGGACAAGTTTCTGTGCGGATTGAACAATGGCGTGATCGCTACTTTGAAATCCAGACGAATTATTATGAATGTAGCGTTGATCCCAAAATTGCTTATCTCTCCAGCCCTTGGCTTCAGGCAGAGTCTGGACTCTTTCTGCGGCGGATTTGGCCTTTCCCGGAGGACTTCTTCAGTAGTTCTTACGGTATCTGGGGAAGGATTTTAGCCCACTTGACCTTAAGCGAAGCTGAACGCCAGATCTGGCATCAGGCTTCAGGACAAAATTCCCAGCGAATTTCCTGGTTGCTCCAACAGATTGTAGCTAAAGACGTTGTTCGTCAATGGGCAGAGCAGGTTTTCAATGTGCAGGTTGCCCCCGCAGAAATTGAGATTCATACCACGCAAACAGGTCAACTCTATGCAGTTTGTCCTGAGTTACAAGCCATGACCGAGATTCCTGACATTGCTCTATGCTTTTCCCACCCCCATGTTGTTGCCACCCTGGTAGTTCCCGGATATAAAACTGGACTTCATCTACAGCCTTTTGCCCCCATCGCCCAAGATCCAGCTAAGTGGCAGAATTGGACACCAGAAGAATTCCAATGGATGATTGCTTCAGGATTCGATCCTTATGATCCAGAAACTATCGCAGCTTTTTGGAGTGCTAAAGTAGCAGCAGCTAAAGCACTACCGACGCTGGATACATTGCCAAAGCATTGGCAAATAACTGACTATGTTACCACTGAACAATTAGTCACGGTGATTTGGCATAACTATTACTGTCAAGTAAAAATATGGTTCAATAATAATCAGGAGGTTTTAGCCATTTGTCATTATCCACGCTAAACTTGGATAGTTTGACTTGATCATTTAAATAGTTGAGATTGAGATTTATTTACCGTTCAAGCTTTTAAAGGGAACAGAGCTATGTCAGAACAAACAAAAGATTTACTCAGTAGAGAAAAAATTCAAGTAAAATTAATTGAAATTCTAGAAAGTATGACAGCAGATTGGGATTTAGAGATTGAAGGAGGGATTCATGCTGAAACTCGCTTAATGGAAGATTTGGCTTTTGAGTCAATCGACGTAGTCCAACTAGTTGTTGCCATTGAACAACGCTTAAATCGTAAAAATATTCCTTTTGAACATTTGTTTATGGAAGAAGGAGACTATGTTGATGATTTGGTGGTATCAGAAGTTGTTGACTTCCTTGAAGAAGAATTGCGGAAACCTGTTGCTTGAAAAATAACAATAATGGATTGTCATGAAAAAAGTTGTCATGATTGGGCTAGATGGAGCTACTTTCTATCTGCTCAAGCCCTTAATGGAAGCTGGGGTAATGCCTTACCTCAAACAGTTTATCAGCGGTGGAGTTCATGGAGACCTGATATCAACTCCGAATCCCCTTACACCTCCTGCTTGGGTCTCAATGGTGACTGGTCGTAGCCCCGAGGTGCATGGAATCTTTGATTTCCTT
>Ga0207419_1002235_pt1 | contig 13007 bp, 5 predicted proteins | sample ElkSloMetagenome_4_FD_184723 | JGI IMG/M metagenome (GOLD analysis project Ga0207419, IMG submission 184723) | Hot spring microbial communities from Elkhorn Slough, Monterey Bay, USA - MD2A (version 2) | ecosystem: Environmental > Aquatic > Marine > Intertidal zone > Estuary: Microbial mat ... | reverse complement strand
CCTTACCGTCCACAGCAAGCTCGAAGAAGCCAGTCACAAACCCGGACGGGATTGGGTATTTGACCCGGAAAAACCCGGCAAAATCCAACTCTACGACGGTCGTACTGGCGAACCCTTTGACCAACCCGTAACCGTGGGTATGGCTTATATGCTGAAACTGGTTCACCTGGTAGACGACAAGATTCACGCCCGTTCGACGGGGCCGTACTCCTTGGTTACCCAGCAACCCCTTGGCGGGAAAGCGCAGCAAGGCGGTCAGCGCTTCGGAGAAATGGAAGTGTGGGCCCTAGAAGCTTACGGGGCGGCTTACACCCTGCAAGAGTTGTTAACGGTCAAGTCCGACGATATGCAAGGCCGGAACGAAGCCCTCAACGCCATTGTTAAAGGCAAGCCGATTCCCCGTCCGGGTACACCCGAATCCTTCAAGGTGTTAATGCGCGAGTTGCAATCTCTGGGCTTAGATATTGCCGTTCACAAAGTCGAAACCGCCGAAGATGGCGGCAGTCACGATGTGGAAGTAGACCTGATGGCCGATGCCGAACGTCGTCGTACTCCCTCACGCCCGACTTATGAATCTCTGACCACAGAAGATTTACAAGAAGATGATGCCAGTGGTTGATGAATGAAGGTTGTTCGTTATTGTTAGGGTCAACCTCGCCAGAACCCGTCAGGAAATCTCGCTTTCCCACTCATTCGGAAAAGAGTCATCGGCGAGATTTCCCCAGTAACGAACAACCAAAAACCCAGGACAAAGGACAAAGGACGAACAACCAACAACATGAAACAACAAAACAATCCTCGCTTCGATTACGTCAAAATTGGCTTGGCTTCCCCAGACCGGATTCGGGTATGGGGCGAACGCACGTTACCCAATGGTCAAGTGGTGGGGGAAGTGACCAAGCCCGAAACCATTAACTATCGCACCCTCAAGCCAGAAATGGACGGGTTGTTTTGCGAGCGTATTTTTGGCCCCGCCAAAGATTGGGAATGCCATTGTGGGAAATACAAGCGGGTGCGCCATCGGGGGATTGTCTGCGAGCGTTGCGGCGTGGAAGTGACTGAATCCCGCGTGCGTCGCCATCGTATGGGGTTTATTAAGTTAGCCGCCCCGGTGACTCATGTTTGGTATCTCAAAGGGATTCCCAGTTATCTCAGCATTCTGCTGGATATGCCGTTGCGGGATGTGGAGCAAATTGTTTATTTCAACGCCTATGTGGTGCTTGACCCTGGTAATGCCAGTAACTTGAGCTATCGCCAATTATTGACCGAAGACCAATGGTTGGAGATTGAAGAACAGCTTTATGCTGAGGATTCTGAGTTACAAAGCATTGAGGTGGGGATTGGCGCAGAAGCGGTACAACGGCTGCTCGAAGAAGTAAAACTAGAAGAAGAAGCCGAAAAACTGCGCGAAGATATTGCCAACTCGAAAGGGCAGAAACGGGCAAAGTTAATCAAACGCCTGCGGGTGATTGATAACTTTATCGCCACCGGGTCTCATCCAGACTGGATGGTGTTGAATGTGATTCCTGTGATTCCGCCGGATTTGCGCCCGATGGTGCAGTTGGATGGGGGTCGTTTTGCCACCTCTGACTTGAATGATTTGTACCGCCGGGTGATTAACCGTAACAACCGTTTGGCAAGATTACAAGAAATCCTCGCCCCGGAAATTATCGTCCGTAACGAAAAGCGGATGTTACAAGAAGCGGTGGATGCGTTGATTGATAACGGTCGGCGCGGTCGGACAGTGGTCGGGGCGAATAACCGTCCGTTAAAGTCGTTATCGGACATTATTGAAGGGAAACAAGGTCGTTTCCGTCAAAACTTGCTCGGTAAACGGGTGGATTATTCCGGTCGTTCTGTTATTGTCGTCGGGCCGAAACTGAAGATTTATCAGTGTGGCTTACCCCGCGAGATGGCGATTGAGTTGTTCCAACCGTTTGTGATTCACCGCTTGATTAAAGGCGGTTTGGTGAACAATATCAAGGCGGCGAAAAAGTGGATTCAGCGTTCTGAACCCGTGGTTTGGGATGTCCTTGAAGAAGCAATTGCGGGTCACCCGGTTATGCTCAACCGCGCGCCAACGCTACACCGTTTAGGGATTCAAGCCTTTGAACCGATTTTAGTCGAAGGTCGGGCGATTCAGTTGCACCCGTTGGTTTGTCCGGCGTTTAACGCGGACTTTGACGGCGACCAAATGGCGGTTCACGTTCCTTTGTCTTTAGAGTCTCAGGCTGAAGCCCGGTTGTTGATGCTGGCTTGTCACAATATTTTATCGCCAGCTACGGGTCGTCCGATTATTACGCCGTCTCAAGATATGGTACTGGGCTGTTATTATCTCACGGCTGAAAACCATAAAGCGCAAAAGGGGGCAGGACGTTATTTTGCCAGCTTAGATGATGCGCTGCGGGCTTACGAACACCAAGAGGTGGATTTACATTCTTATATTTGGGTTCGTTATAACGGCGAAGTGGAAGTGGATGACGAAGATTCTGAACCGATTAAGGTACAAGACGATGGCGGCATTGTCATCAAAGAATACAAGTGGCGCAAAACCCGCGAAACCTCCGAAGGGGAGATGTTGACTCAATATGTCCGTACTACCATTGGCCGCATTATCTACAACAAAACCATTCAAGATGCTTTAGTGAGTTAACGGCATCTAGGGGTCGCGCTTTCCCAGTCTATGAACTGGCTGATGGGTTGTTTGTTTTTTCTTGAGGGATGGGAGTCGTAATTCCCTCAAAAGACTGTTTCAAAACTTGGTCTGAGGATAGCGACCCGGATGACGAAATCAAGAGACCTCCCAGACAAACAACCAGCAAGTAAGCCCGACCCCCGCGCCGCCGTAAGCGTCGAGACCCCGCGTCGCCGTAAGGCGCAAGGGAATGCTCGACAAGACAGGCGCACCTTGTAGCTCGACAAGACAGGCACAAGGGAATGCGCGAGTAGCATCTTGTAGCTCGGTAAGACACCAGCAATCAACAACCCACAATAAGCAACCAATAACCAATAGCAAAACATGGCAGAACCGATTTTTTTCAACCGTATTATTGATAAAAAGCAACTGCGGCGGCTGATTTCTTGGGCTTATACCAATTACGGTAGCGCTCGCTGTTCGCAAGTGGCTGACTTTATCAAAGAATTAGGCTTTCACTACGCTACCAAAGCCGGGGTCTCGATTAGCGTTGATGACTTGCAAGTACCACCTGTGAAAAAAGAGATGCTGTCTCAAGCGGAGACGGTGGTGGCGGCAACGGAACAGCGCTATCGTACCGGGGAAATCACAGAGGTTGAGCGCTTTCAGAAAGTGATTGATACTTGGAACAGCACCAGTGAATCTCTGAAGGATGAGGTTGTTCGTAACTTCCGAGCTACCGATCCCCTAAACAGCGTGTATATGATGGCGTTCTCTGGGGCGCGGGGTAATTTGTCTCAGGTGCGGCAGTTGGTGGGGATGCGGGGCTTGATGGCTGACCCCCAAGGGAAGATTATTGCCCTGCCGATTAAGACTAACTTCCGGGAAGGTCTGCGGGTGACTGAGTATATTATTTCCTCTTACGGGGCGCGTAAAGGCTTGGTAGACACGGCGCTGCGAACGGCGGACTCTGGCTATTTGACTCGCCGCTTGGTCGATGTATCCCAGGATATGATTGTGCGGGAAGTTGATTGCGGCACGAAGCGCCACATTGTCTTGCAACCGATGAAAGATGGCGATCGCGTCCTGATTCCCCTCAAAGACCGTCTACTCGGTCGTGTGGTGGCCGAAGATGTGATCGACCCCGAAACCGGGGAAGTCGTGGCAGTCCGCAACCAAGCCATTGACGACGATCTCGCGGCGGCCATTGGCGCAGCAGTAGACGAAATCGCCGTGCGATCGCCCCTAACTTGTGAAGCGGCGCGATCGGTATGTCAATGTTGTTATGGCTGGAGTTTGGCTCACGGAACGCCCGTAGACATGGGAGAAGCGGTGGGGATTATCGCCGCCCAATCGATCGGGGAACCGGGAACCCAGCTTACCATGCGAACCTTCCACACCGGGGGCGTATTTACCGGGGAAGTCGCCGGAATTGTCACCGCAGAGGACGAAGGCACGATTGAGTTCTCCTCGAATCTGCGGACGCGGGGTGTGCGAACCCGTCACGGGGACGAACGAGAACAAGTGGAAGTCGCTGGCGATTTGGTTTTAACCACAGCCAAGGGTAAATCTCAGAAGTATCCAGTTACCCCCGGTTCGCTGTTGTTTGTCACGAATGGCGAAAATGTAGAATCCGGGCAAATGTTAGCCGAGGTTGCCCTCCGACAGCGCCTAGGGTCTACCGAAAAAGCCACCAAAGACGTATCTTCGGATTTAGCCGGGGAAGTGCTATTCGAGGGCTTGATCAGCGAAGAAAAAACTGACCGTCAAGGCAACATCACCCACATCGCCCAACGGGGGGGTTTATTGTGGGTACTTTCTGGGGAAGTGTATAACTTACTGCCTGGGGCTGAACCCGTGGTTGAAAACGGCACTCATGTTGAACCCGGAACCATTTTGGCGCAAACCCAGTTGATGACCCAGCATGGCGGGGTGGTGCGTTGTGTTCCTGATAGCCGGGAAATCGAAATCATTACCGCGTCGGTGCAGTTAGACCGGTCTTTGGTGCAAAAAGAAAACAACCGCTATGTGATTCATGCGGCTTCGGGCGATCGCTTCTTACTCAAAGCCACCCCCGGAACCAAGGTACTGAATCACCAAACCATTGCCGAGTTAGTAGACGACCGCTATCGTACCCACAGTGGCGGTATTGTCAAATATGCCGGAGTTGAAGTCAGCAAAAGCCGCAGTACGCGAGAAGGCGGTCGGTCTGGCAGTAGCAATCGCGCCCCCAAAGGCTATGAAATCACCAAAGGCGGCGCATTACTCTGGATTCCTGAAGAATGCCACGAAGTCAACAAAGATATTTCCTTGTTGATGGTTGAAGAAGGGCAATTTGTCGAAGCCGGAACCGAAGTGGTCAAAGACATTTACGCTCAAACCTCTGGGGTGGTTGAAATCGTCCAGAAAAATGACATTTTGCGGGAAATCGCCATCAAACAAGGCGATCTGCACATGCTCGAAGAACCGCCGCTTGTCGAAGCCGACGGTCAACTGCTGCAACCGGGAACGGAAGTGCTACCAGGGGTGGAGTTAGAAGAACTGCGTTACGGCGAATATATCGACACCCCCGAAGGCATGGCATTATTGCTTCGTCCTGCTTTCGAGTACGCGATCGCGGACGAACCCGATGTGCCTTCCCAAGACTCGATCAACGAAGGCGTTGGCGGCCCGGCGATTTCCTTGCGAGCCATTCAACGGTTGCACTATAAAGACGGCGAACGGGTCAAGTCTGTAGAAGGAGTCGAACTTCTCAGCACCCAACTGGTCTTAGAAATCGACCGTCCCGAAGAAGAAGATATCGACATCACTACCCTAAGTGCGGATATCGAGTTAATTCCCGTTGATGCTGAAGAAGTAGACAACGATGCCGACTTAGAAGAAGAAGGGGAAGAAGCCCAAAACTATCAATTACAAATCGTTATCCTTGAATCCTTGGTGATTCGTCGGGATGTGGAAGCTGATACCACCAGTGGCGGCACGCGGACGCGCATCTTAGTCACAGACGGCGATGAGATTCCTAAAGGGGCGGTGGTTGCTCGCACCGAGATTCAATGTAAAGAATCTGGGGAAGTGCGGGGGATTCGCTCGGGTAGTGAGGCGATTCGCCGCATTCTAATCGTGCGGGAAGCCGATCGCGTCAAGGTCACAACCGCCGAAAAACCGGAGATCAAAGCCCAGGATTTATTGGTAACAGGAAAAACCATTACCAGTAATGTCCCCAGTCCCGAATCCGGTCAAGTTGTCGCGGTGAATCAAACCGACGAGGGCTACGAAGTCGTTTTACGCAAAGCTCGCCCTTACCGGGTGTCTGCCGGGGCGATTCTGCAAATCAATGAAGGAGACTTGGTACAACGGGGGGATAACCTGGTGCTGCTCGTTTTTGAACGGGCCAAAACCGGAGATATTATCCAGGGTTTACCGCGAATCGAAGAACTCCTCGAAGCCCGTCGTCCGAAAGAAGCTTGCATTCTCGCTCGTCGTCCGGGGGTTGCTCAGGTTGAATACGGCGAAGATGAATCAGTCGATGTGAAAATCATCGAAGACGATGGCGTGGTGGCAGATTACCCCATTAGCCCCGGTCAAAATGCCTTGGTATCCGACGGCCAGCAAGTGGAAGTGGCGCGACCGTTAACTGACGGGCCGGCCAATCCCCACTCCATCCTAGAAACCTTCTTTGAATACTATGTAGAGGAGAAGGGGGTTTATGAAGCGGCGATGATTGGTTTGCAAAAAGCGCAGTTGTTCTTGGTGAATAATGTGCAGTCGGTGTATCAATCTCAAGGGATTGACATTTCCGATAAACACATTGAAGTGATTGTGCGGCAAATGACCTCGAAAGTTCGCATTGATGATGGCGGCGACACGACGATGTTACCCGGTGAGTTGGTGGAGTTGCGCCAAGTCGAACAGGTGAACGACGCTATGGGGATTACGGGCGGCGCTCCGGCTCGTTATACCCCGGTGTTGTTGGGGATTACCAAAGCCTCCTTGAATACCGATAGCTTTATCTCGGCGGCGAGTTTCCAAGAAACCACGCGGGTTCTCACGGAAGCTGCCATCGAAGGTAAATCCGATTGGTTGCGCGGCTTGAAAGAGAACGTGATTATCGGTCGCTTGATTCCGGCAGGAACAGGGTTTAACTCGACTGAGGAGATCGGTGTTGCCAATAGTTTAGACGGCGATGGTAATGATGTTCGCGGAGCCGGGCTATACGGAAATGGCAGTGTGAGTGACAATCCTAGCCCCAAGAATGAGTCGGGGAAGGGTCGGAGCAACTTGCGTAATCGCTTTAATAAGTCTGATGCGAAACGGGGCTTAGATGAAGATATGGTTTTAGATGACCATACCGCCCGTAACTATAGCCTTGAAGTGGATAACGACAAGGACGAGGAGATGACGGGTAATAACTTTAGCGACGTATTCAGTCAAGATGATGATAGCGACGACGATGCAGAGTAAATGACTGCTTCGTAACATTTGATGGGGGAACGAGGAATAGTTTGGCACTAGGTCTCGTTCCCTATTTCGTAGCTGATATTTCGATGACCTTTTAATTAATAACGATAATATGACTCGTCAAACGCCCAAGGGAACTCGTAAGCCTAGTAGTATGGCAAGAAGTCATACTCATCCCCCTTCTGAAACCGTATCTCATAGCCATTCTCACGATCATGGCCACGTCCACAGCGAAGAACAAGCTCGACAGTTGATTAATCGTTTGTCTCGCATTGAAGGTCATGTGCGGGGGATTAAAACCATGATCGCTGAAAATCGCGCTTGTCCTGATGTGTTGATCCAGGTAGGGGCGGTGCGGGGGGCCCTTGACCGCGTGGCTCGGATGATTTTTGATGAACACCTCAGCGAATGTATTGCTAGAGCCGCTAAAGAAGGGTCAGACCGCCAGATTGACGCAGAAATTGAAGACCTTAAAGCCGCTCTCGATCGCTTTTTACCCTGAGACGCGATCGCGCTTTGTAGGGCTTTTTTGGGGGAAAGGTATCGACGCAGCGCCAGAAGTCTGCGGGGTATCTTTACGGGCTTTTCTCGGACTTTTGGGGCTTGCGTCACAACAATTTCACAAACGCTCGCTAAACTCAGATTAGCGATCGCTCATAAGTTATTTTGCGATTTGTTGACTGACCTTAAACCCTGTCCAACTTTATGAGAAATCCGGCATTAAATGGCTCTAAGCAAACCCTTCCTGTTCGGTTGCCCCCATCTGATTCTTTGGGTAAAGATTATCGGCGATTGCATTGGATTTTGCAAAATACGACAGAGGCATTTTTTTGTGTTAATTGTCGATGGGATTTTACTTTTATTAGTCCTCAAGCAGAAATTTTATTGGGTCAACCTGCAACAATCTTAACGGGTAAAAATCTTTGGCAAGAGTTTCCTGAAGCGCTCGGAACCGATTTTGAAAGAAACTACCGTCAAGCTGCTATCACTGGAAAAACGATTACTTTTGAGTCGTTTTATCCGCCGTTTGATAATTGGTATGAAGTGCGAGCTTGTCCGATCGAAGATGAGCTTTTGGTGTGTTTTACAGAAATTAATTCGCGTAAACAACTTGAAGTTTCCTTAGAACAACTGAACGAACTCAACGAAAAACTTGAAGCTAAAGTTAAGGCGCGAACCACAGAATTACAACGGACAACCTTAGAACTCGAAGCGATTTTAGAAAATTCTCCAGCCGTCATTTATTTAAAAGATAAACAAGGCAAGTTTATACGAGTTAACCGGAAGTTTACAGAACTTTTTCAGCAAGAAAAAACTGAAATTTTAGGAAAAACCAATGGAGATTTATTTCCCCCAGAGGTTGCTCAAAACGTCGAGCGCAACGATCGTCATGTCATCGAGAATGGCTGCGCTCTAGAGTTTGAAGAAAAAGTTATTATTAACAACCAAAATCAGACTTATATTTCAGCTAAATTTCCGATTTTAGACCATTACGGTGAACCTTATGCCGTCTGTGGTATTTCTACAAATATTACCGATCGCAAAGAAGCCGAAAACCGCTTGCGCGAAAGCGAGCAGCGCTATCAAACCCTAACCCAAGCTTCTCCGATTGGTGTGTATTATACGGATGCGGTAGGGGATTGTTTGTACACCAACCAAGCTTGGTTAGACATTGCCGGATTGACCCCGGAACAAGCTCAAGGCCAAGGTTGGATCAATGCCCTTCATCCCGAAGAGCGCGATCGCATTTTTGCCGAATGGTATAAAGCCACAGCCGAAAAGCGCCCTTTTCGGCTTGAATGTCGTTTTATGCGACCCAATGGTGAAGTTTCTTGGGTAATTAGTCAGGCGATCGCGGTCAACAATACTGAAGGAGATACGATCGGCTATGTTGGCACAATTACGGATATTAGCGATCGCAAAGAAACCGAAGCCCAACTGCAAATCCTGGCTCGCGATTTGCAACAAGCCCAACGCATTGCTCATATTGGTAACTGGGAGTATGATGTCGCTCGCGAAACCATTACTTGGTCAGAGGAAGTCTTTTGCATCTTTGGCCGTTCTCCCGCAGATGGCCATCCTGATGTGGCTGAAGTCCTCGCTTACTATCACCCCGATGACCAACCCCGACTCCAAAACATCCTAGAACGCACGATATTGACCCAGGAACCCCAAGAAATCGAGTTAAGGATGTTTCGAGGTCACGACCAAGCTTTGCGGTACGTCTACGTCAAAGTCGAGGCAATTTGCAACGAAGCCGGAGAAACCGCCGCGTTGTTTGGCATTATGATGGATATTAGCGATCGCAAAACGATCCAACTACGACTACAACAACAAACCCGCGACTTAGAAACCACCCTCCTCGAACTGCAACAAACCCAATCTCACCTAATCCAAAGCGAAAAAATGTCTTCTCTGGGTCAATTAGTGGCCGGAGTCGCTCACGAAATCAACAACCCGGTTAACTTCATTTTCGGTAATCTTGTTCATACTCAAGAGTACGCTGATAACCTCCTCGAAATTATCCAAGCCTATCAGCAATACTACCCTACCCCTCACTCCGAAATTATAGAATTAATCGAAGACATAGACTTAGAATTTCTCATCGAAGATTACCCTCGTTTGCTCAAATCGATGCAGGTGGGAACCGACCGCATTCGGGAAATTGTCGTATCTTTACGCAACTTCTCTCGCTTGGATGAAGCTGAAGTCAAAGCGGTTGATCTTCACGATGGCTTGGAAAACACCCTCATGATTTTGCAAAATCGGATTAAAGAAAAGCCAGAGCATCCAGCCGTTCAGATTATCAAAAATTATGATGATTTACCACAAGTAGGTTGTTATCCCGGTCAACTGAATCAAGTATTTATGAACCTTATTGTTAATGCTTTAGATGCGTTTGAGAGCGTTAATAAAAATCGCAGTTATGCTGAAATCAAGCAAAATCCTAATATCATCACCATCTCTACCCAAGTTTCTCGTCCGGGTTGGATTGCTATTTCGATTCAAGACAATGGTCCGGGGATAGAAGAAGCGGTTTGTCAACGTATTTTCGATCCCTTTTTCACGACTAAACCGGTGGGTAAAGGTACGGGTTTAGGGCTGTCTATTAGTTATAAAATTGTTACCGAACGTCATGAAGGTCAGCTTTCTTGTCACTCCAAACCCGAAGGAGGGACAGAGTTTATCGTTGAGATTCCTCAGTTTCAAGCAGGAATGAATGATTGACTTGATCTCCCAGTTGACAAGGTAGGGTAAAGGCAAAAATGCTACCTTGTCCTGGGGTACTTTCGACCCCAATTGAACTGTTATGTTGCTTAATAATTTCGCGACAAATGGTTAGACCCAAACCTGTTCCTCCTTTTTGTTGCGAATCGGCGGGTTCGACTTGTTGAAAACGCTCGAAAATCGTGTTAAGTTTAGGTTCAGGAATCCCCCGACCGCGATCGCAAACTTGAAAAATACATTGTCCTTCTCGGTCTAAAATCACTCGTAGCGTGACACCAGCATCCGGGGTGGAAAACTTAATCGCGTTGCTCATTAAGTTGGTCAGGGCTTGCAGAATGCGATCGCGATCGGCCCAAATTAACATATCTGGATATTCAATACAGGAATTTAATGTAATCGTAGCTTGCTCGGCTACAGGCTGCATCATTTCAATGGCATCGGCTAAAATATCTTTAGCTTTCCACCATTGTTTATTCATTTTTACTTTGCCTGATTCAATTCGTTCTAAGTTTAAAATATCGTTGATTAAACGAATAAGGCGATCGGTATTGTTCGCGGCAATATTAAGCAACTGTTGAACTTGAGGAGAAAAGGGTTCGAGTTTTCCCGAAGCGAGTAGTTTAATCGAACCTTGAATAGAAGTTAGGGGAGTGCGGAGTTCGTGACTTGCGATAGAAAGTAACTGATCTTTTTGCAATTCTAAGGCTTTTTGTTGTTGTTGATGGCGATCGGTGGTAATATATTGACCTAAACTTTTCGCCATCATTTCTACGATTTCTATTTCCCACCGTTCTAGAGGCTGCTCTTCTGATACTTGGGTGGCAAAAACCAAGATTCCATAAGGACTATCTCCCAGCCCAATGGGGGTACTAATCCGGGGGGAAAATGAGTTTTTTTGAGGGGTTTGAAGCAGATTGATCTGGGGATAAACCTGTGTCGATTGAGCCACCACCACAGTTTGACAGCTTTGTTCGAGTACAATGCGATCGCCCACTTGATAGCCGGGTGCAGTTTCTCTGGCTGCTACAATTTCAATATCTTTTCGATCGAAGCGGCCAATCCAACCACTTGATAAGTTTAACATCCGGCAGCCCGTTTTTAAATAGTCTTTAAAAATTGCTTCGATATCTTGATAAAATGTTGTATTTAAGCGATGTAATTCTTTGAGGCGATCGCTAAAATTTTGTAATTGTAAATTACTATCAGTCAGTTGAGTATTTTGAATTTTGAGTTGCTTTTTAGCGTTTTGTAGTCGCAGTTGATTTTCGATACGAGCCAAGACTTCTTCTCTTAAAAAAGGCTTGACAATATAATCTGCTGCACCCAAAGAAAAAGCCGAAAGCAAATTTTTCTTGTCTTTACTAGCCGTCAAAAAAATAACCGGAATTTCCTGGGTTTTAGGATTCGTTTTAACGGCTTCGCAAACTTGCAAACCATCCATTTCCGGCATCATCAAATCTAGTAAAATTAAATCAGGCTTCGCTGTCTTTAAGCGTTCTAAAGCTTGCCTACCATTATTAGCAAAGGTAGTTTCATACCCCTTTTGATCTAAAAAATCTCCAAGAACGGTTAAATTTTGTACCAGATCGTCAACAATTAAAATCAAAAAATCTTCTGGTTGAAACACGCACATTTGCTTAAAACATAAGTATTTTGTATAAATATACCCAAATTCCAACTCTCATGCTGTTCATCGCGTTTTAACTTTAGGTATAGTCTATGACCATTAAAAGTTCGTCTCAGAATCATAGCAAGCGATCGCTCTTTGTAATGACAAATAGCCTTATCCTTGCCTAACTCAATCTTAACAACTGAGAGTTAGGGGAGCAAGGAAAAAGAAAAGACGTTTTAGCCAGCAAACAACAGTACAGACATCAAAACATCTTCAAACTATCTTAAATCCAAGTCCTATGATTGATAAAATGCTAAAAACCACCCCCTTCTTTTTCCCATTCAGGGTAAAATAAAGGGAATTTCGCGTCATAACTTGCTTGAATAACTCAAACAATTAAAAACTGAAACCAAGCGGGCAGCGGGAATCGAACCCGCATCAACAGCTTGGAAGGCTGTGGTTTTACCACTAAACTATGCCCGCAATTCAAGCCATATACTAGACTAACATACCCTCTGCTCGCAGTCAATATAAATGAACAGAGAAGCAATTTTAATCGACTGAGGGATGGGGGAAAACAAGACGCACAAACAACCCCTCTCAATCAATAATCATTCATGGGACTCAAAGTTAATTGAATCACATAATCTTGCACCACAGGCTGACCTTCCATATAACTTGGCTCAAATTGCCATTGTGCTAAAATTGCTTGAGCTAGGCTTTCTGCTTGACTAGGAGAGAGATTTCCCTGTAAAACTTCGGTAAACTGCGGCTCTACAGTTGCTTTTCCGTCAATTTCAATAATAATCACAGTTTCTAAGCGAACAACACCATCCAGATTAATCCCCAACGGCGTTAAATAATTAATACGCTCTAACTGCTTTTCCGTTTGTCGAATTTGAGCAGCTTGACTAATCACATCTCCTGTCCATCCCCGACGCATTTCCCCGACTTGCACCTCAAAATAATTCTGGGTTGTGGGAGAAGGTTGTGGTGTGGGTAGGGGTGTGGGTGTTGGATTCGGTGTCGGTGACGCTTGCGGATTCGGTGTGGGTGTTGGATTCGGTGTTGGTG
>Ga0207419_1002234_pt1 | contig 13009 bp, 8 predicted proteins | sample ElkSloMetagenome_4_FD_184723 | JGI IMG/M metagenome (GOLD analysis project Ga0207419, IMG submission 184723) | Hot spring microbial communities from Elkhorn Slough, Monterey Bay, USA - MD2A (version 2) | ecosystem: Environmental > Aquatic > Marine > Intertidal zone > Estuary: Microbial mat ... | reverse complement strand
CTATCTGGTTTTTGGTGATGAAAAGACCCACGCCACGGGCATCTTTATTGCCATGAAAGGTTTTATTGAGTTTAAACAACTTTTCGCCATGCTTGGCCATGTCTAAGCCTAAACCGTTGTCATTATAATTAATTTGTACACCTTCTGCTGCTTTTTCTGAAGTAAATAAGACTTTTGGCTTTCTTTTAGGGTCGGCGTATTTCAATCCATTGGTCAGCAGATTTTGCAAAATACTCTCCAAATACACTTTATTGAAATTTACTTTGGAAACTTTAAAGTCAGCTTTTATCTCCGCATCCTTAACAGTAATTTCATTTTTTAGAGAATCTTTTACTTTTTGCAATGTGTCGCTTAAAGATACCTCTGCATACTCATAATCTTTGGCAAGTTTAATAGTAATTACTTCGGTTAAATCTTCGATGGTCTGCTTTAGGTTAAAGGCTACTTTCTTCGCATTTTCAAAATACATCGCTTTTGTATCGGGATCATCTTCTTCATCTATGATTTGATAAAGGGCAGTTAAATTGCCTGCGGGCGAACGTAGGTTGTGAGATACAATGTAAGAGAATTCTTCTAGCTGTTGGTACTGCCGCCTAAGCGTTTCTGATTGTTCGTTCAGTTGAGCTATCTTTTCATCCAAGGCTTCTTTGGCTTCTTCTTCTTTGGTAATGTCCCGCGCTATGGTAATGATTTCTTTTTTTTCTTCATATGCATTGTCTAATGGCACAAATACCACTTCGTGCACACGCTTTATGTTTTTTTGGTCAACCGCCACAAGCTTTTCTTTTATAATTTGCTTTGCACCCAAAGATTTGTCTATGTTTCTTTCGAGAAAATCTCTTGTGGGCTCAGGATAGCTCAATTCTTCATGTGTTTTACCGACATAGAATTCAGGATCTAAATCACTGTAAGTATTTACCGATTTATTTACAAATAAATATTTGTAGTCTTCATCCAATCTTGAGATAACATCCGGATTGTTATCCACTAATTTCTTAAAAATCTCCCTACTTTTTTTTAGTTCAATGTTGGCCTCTTGTAGTTCTTGAGTTCTCTGATCTATGATTTTCTGCAATTGTTGGGGTGATTTTAGCTGTGCTGCTTTTGGTATTTCAGAAAACATAGTAAAAGCTGTTATAGAAGATACTACTGCTGTAAAAAACAACATTACCGCATTTAAACGATAAACCGGCACCCAAAAAATAATCGCATCTATAAAGTGTGTAGTGCCACAAAACAAGATAAAGAAAATAAAAAGCACGAAAACCCGCTTCATGGGCAGGTCGTCTCGCTTAATTACAAAATATATTAAAGAAATAGGTATGGCAAAATAAGACATCCAAACAACTAAATTAGATATGATGTAAAGCCAACCATGAAAATCTGACCATTTGCCACAGAACCACCGTGCCGGGAAGTCATCTGTACCAAAAAGATTAAGAAAAAAATATTGGATTGTATTCATTCGATTTATGTCAAGATAATTATAAGAGTGTAATATCTCTTTTAAAAGGAAATTTACTAGCTAATAAATCAGTGTAGATTAGTTCTGCATTGAACTAAAATTGAAGTGCAAACTATATTGAACCCTACCAAGGTATTTTGATAAATAAATACCTAAAAAATTAAAAATGATAGATAAACCAAAGATGAATCTGTTGTTGAAAGTTTAATGAGTGCCTAGATACACAAATTTAAGAGTTGAAAAAGTATACTAAAATATGTTTATCTTTATATACACTTCTATCGCCGCTAAAAATTTTAAAAAATTACATTCCCCTTAAATTTAGAGTTTTTCCTTTATTTCATCTTAATAAATTTTTTTTTAATAAAAAATTAACAGTGCATTTTTACATATTTTTTGGCAATTGTCATTAAAACAAGCCCCAAAGCAATGGTACAACTTCTACCCAAATCTTTAGGCGCACTTAACTCTGACTGATGCAGAATTTTGTATTGCTACAATTTCTTAAATATGTTGTATGGGCCCACATTAATAAAAAACCTTTTAAAACTGCGCTACATTGAGTTTTTAATATTTCCTTAATGTTTTAGATTTGTAAAGTTTGAGTTAACCCTTAAAGAAATTGGAAAACGGAGAAGATAAAGAAAAGCACAGCACGCACAATGTGACTCCAGTTGCGGGGATGTATGAGAATTGGTTCTTGGATTACGCCTCCTATGTAATCTTAGAAAGAGCGGTGCCTACCATAGAAGACGGACTAAAGCCAGTACAAAGAAGGATATTGCACGCCATGAAGGAGATGGATGATGGACGCTTTAATAAAGTGGCCAACATTATAGGTTCTACCATGCAATACCACCCACACGGCGACGCCTCCATAGGAGATGCCATTGTAAATATTGGGCAAAAAGATTTGCTGATAGACACTCAAGGAAACTGGGGCGACATAAGAACAGGTGACAGGGCAGCTGCCTCAAGATACATAGAAGCACGGCTTTCTAAATTTGCTTTGGAGGTAGTCTTTAATCCACAAACTACTGAATGGCAACTCTCCTACGACGGCAGAAAAAAAGAACCTCTTACACTGCCAGTAAAATTTCCATTACTCTTGGCGCAAGGTGCCGAAGGTATTGCTGTGGGCTTGGCCACTAAGATCATGCCCCACAACTTTTGCGAACTGCTAAAAGCATCTGTTAAAATCTTAAAAGGTCAAAAAGTTAACGTATATCCAGATTTCCCTACAGGCGGCCTAGCCGATTTTTCTAACTACAACGATGGCTTGAAAGGGGGAAAAATAAGGGTAAGGGCCAAGATAGACACTAAGGACAACAAGACCTTACTGATCAAAGAAATCCCCTTTAGCACCACTACACAAAGCCTGATAGATTCTATTATTAAGGCCAATGACCAAGGCAAAATCAAGATCAGAAAGCTAGTAGACAATACGGCAAAAGATGTAGAGATCGAGGTGCACCTATCACAAGGGCAGTCTCCTGATGTAACCATTGCCGCTCTCTATGCTTTTACAGATTGTGAGGTTTCTATCTCTCCTAACGCATGTGTAATTATCGAAGAAAAACCTCGATTTATTGGCGTTAGCGAAATTTTAAGACTCTGCACAGAGCAAACTTTAGCACTATTAAAACGCGAGCTAGAAATAAGAAAAGGAGAACTTATGGAAAAACTCCTTTTTTCCTCACTCGAAAAAATCTTTATCGAAAATAAAATCTATCGCGATATAGAAGAATGCGAAACTTGGGAGGCGGTGCTCGAAACCATTGACAAAGGTCTAGAACCATACAAAAAGGAGTTTTACAGGACCATTACCCAAGAAGATATCATTCGCCTTACAGAGATCAAGATAAAACGCATTTCTAAATACGATACCTTTAAGGCCGATGAGCTCATGCGGAAATTGAGCGAAGAACTCGAACAAGTTAACTACAATCTTGAGAATACGGTAGAGTTCGCCATTGCCTATTTTGAGAACTTACTTAAAAAGTACGGCAAAGGCAAAGAACGCAAAACCGAAATAAATACCTTTGACACGATTGCCGCCACCAAGGTTGCCGCAAACAACGCCAAGCTATACGTTAACCGAAAAGAAGGTTTTATAGGCTACGGCCTTAAAAAAGATGAATACGTAAGCGATTGCTCAGATATAGACGATATAATAGTCTTTAGACAAGACGGCGTCTGTATGGTTACTAAAATTTCAGATAAGGTTTTTGTGGGCAAAAACATCATTCATACAGAGGTATTTATTAAAGGAGATGAACGCAAGGTATACAACCTGATCTACCGCGACGGTAAATCAGGCATTTCTCGGGTAAAGCGTTTCCAAATATTGGCCGTAACCCGAGATCGAGAATACAACCTTACCAAAGGCACCAAAGGCAGTAAAGTGCTTTATTTTACTGCTAACCCCAATGGCGAAGCCGAATTGGTAACCGTGCTGCTGACCAACAGCAGTAAAGCGCGTACCAAAGTTTTTGATTACGATTTTGCCGACCTCGAAATAAAAGGGCGCGGTGCACAAGGCAATATTTTAACCAAATACCCCATCAGAAAAATAAAACTCAAAAGAGAAGGCGTCTCCACACTAGATGCTGTAGATATTTGGTACGATGATGCCATAGGTACCATCAATAAAGATGAAAACGGCACCTATTTGGGCAAATTCAAAGAAGAAGACAAAATCATAGTTTTTTACAATACAGGTGAGTACGAACTTACTAATTTCGAACTCACCAACCGATACGATTACCGAAACATTGTACATATAAGAAAATATGATCCCGAAGGGGCGGTAGCAGTAGTTCACTACGATGGCAAAAACAAGGACTACTACGTAAAGAGGTTCCAAATCGAGACCTCTAGCATGGATAAAAAGTATTCTTTTATAAGTGAAAATGCAGGCTCAAGGTTGGTTGTAGTTACTACACAGAAAAAGCCTGTTGTTGAGGTACAGACCAAAAACAGTAAAAAAGAGGTGCTTTGGAGCAACATCGAGTTAAACGAATTTATTGATGTAAAAGGCTGGAAAGCACTGGGCAATAAACTTTCTTACGATAAAGTAATGAAGGTTAAGCTCATCTCTAAAGATGACCCTGTAGAATATAAAGAAGAGAAGAAAAAAGAGAAAGATTCGGACAAAGGCCAAGACGATAAAGAACAACTAAAGCTTTTCTGATTTTTTTTACTCTGCACGATCTATCAACTTTAACTCTTCTAGGTAAAGCGCTTTTTGCTTTGGCAATATAATCGTAAAAGAAGTATACTCGTTTTCTTCGCTTTTAACCTGTACATTGCCACCTAGCTTGCTAACTACCTTTTTAACAATGTAAAGCCCCAAACCAAAGCCCTCAGAAAGATGGCTAGAAACGGTAAACATACCAAATATTTTTGGCAATTGATCTTGTGGAATGCCTATGCCATTATCTTTGAAAATTATTTTTAGATAAGCATTTTCCTCTATTACAGAAATATTGATCTTAGCTTTGCGCAGCTCGGGAAGTGCCTTAAAATTTATCGCATTCTCTAACAAATTCTGAAAGAGAATTTCAATTAGTTTTGCATTACTTTGGTATACCAAGTCCTCTTGTACTGTTATGTTAAGTTCCATGTGGCTGGTATCGTATTTTAGACCTAAGAAAACCCATATCGAATTTACAATTTTCTTAAACTCGATTTTTTGATCTCTAATGCGTTCTAGATTTACTTCACTGGCCATGACCAATTTACTTAGCATCACGTCCATCCGGTTAAAAGTATAATCTAGTTTATCGTATATATCTACCAGCTTAATTTCTTCTTTTTCTAATTTCAGAATTTCTAGTAATCCTTTAAAATGCACCAAGGGGCGCCTTAAAGCATGAGAAGATTGATAAAAGAAAGTGTCGAGTTCCTCGCTGGTTTGGTTTAATTGACTGGTCTTTTTCTTTAGAACACTGTTAAGTTTTTGATTGAGCTCGTGCAAATGCTCGTTGGCATCCCTTAAATGATCTTGAGAGGTTTCTAGATCTGAGTTGATACGTACAATTTCTGCCTTCTGCCGCTCAATCTTCGTATTTCTCTCTTCAAGTAAATTATTGGTTTTTTGCTTAGCTTTATAGAGCCGGAAAAAATGCACCACGGTTATGAGAAAAAATACGATACCCACCAACAAAAACTTATTGAGTATTTCCTTTCTTCCTATTACCTCCTGCTGTTGCTCTTGCTCCATTTTCAATAGCTGATTTTCCCTCTCTTGCTTTTCACTGCGGTAGCTGTTCTCAATGTCATTGATTTCTTGCAGCTTTTGATTATTAAGCAACTCCTCTCTTAAAGAATCGTACTTTTTGTAGTAAAAAAGCGCCTCTTTAAAGCCCGCCATAGCTTCGTGGTATTTATACTTATTCTCGTACAGCGCCAATTTGTCTAAATTGTTGGTGATCCTGCTCTCATTGGTAATGGCTCGGTCTAAAAAATTATTGGCATTGTAAAAATCGCCGTCTTGCAGGTATGCCCCGCCAATAAGTGCGTACAATTCAGCCAAGTGTACTTCATTTTCTAGTTGGGTATACAACCTAAGTGCCGTTTTATAATGATTTAAGGCAGTTTTTTGCTCTTCTTTACCCATGTATAACAGACCTAGATTTTTTAGGCAGTCTGCAATTGACATTTTGTCTTGCAACTCATTAAAAAGTGAGATGGCCTCATCATAGTATTTAATGGCGCGGTCAGTTTCATCCAACTTGGTAAAAATCTTTCCTAAGTTATTGAGGGCCACGGCTTCCATTCTTTTGTTGCCTGTATTTTTAAAATCTGCAAGCGCAATAGAGTAATGATTCTCGGCTACCGTATAAACCTCCTGCTCCATGTAAAGATTACCCAAATTGCCGTGTATCAAAGCAACCTTTTTAAAATTTTCCTGCTCTTCACTAATCTGCAGGGCTTTAAATAGATATGAGGCTGAGGCTTTATAATCACTTAATTTCATATTAGCCACACCCAAGTTAATCAGCAGATTTATAGAAAAGTCTAAATCTCCTACAGCCTCTGTAATTTTTAATGCTTTTTTATAGAAAGAAATAGCCTCTTCATAATCCCCTAAATCTTTATAAATAATCCCTAATTCATTACAAGTTTTAGTAATGTATGTTTTGTCACCTGTTTCGGTAAAATTTCGCAGTGCCTTTAGGTAATATTCTAGAGCGGTTTTGTAATCAGATACAAGCGTATATGCATAAGCAATGATGTATTGACTGTAGGCCTCTCCTTCTAAATAGTTGAGCTCTATGGAAAGTTCTTCAGCCCTTTGGGCATAATCTATGGCCAATATTTGATTAGAAAAAATCACTTTTTTGCAAGCATCATGATACGCATGCACTTGTGCGGTGTCTTTTGAAGAATTCTGTAGGCGAATTTGCAGTTCATTGGACAAATTCAAATTATTTTGCGCTGCTACCAGGAGAGATAATTGAATTAATAGGAAATGAAAGGTAAAAAAAGCCACAATAGCCCGGTTCATAAGTAAGTATTAAAAAATTGCGTTAATTTAAGAATTATGTAAGTATTACCTAAAAAGTGCCGATTCAATTGATGTATATATAACTTCTGAAAGTTAAGATTATTTAATAATTTCATTATATATTACAAAAATATTTAAGATTTGTTATGATTTTTAATGTCATTAGAAATCTGAAAAGAAAATTCAGAAATCAGCAACCGCTTACATGGTTGTTACAGCTTACCTTGCTTTTTCTAATAATTTTTGTGGCTTTTGGGGTTTCTTTCAAATTTACCGAAAGTGTAGATTGGAACGAGGCTTTCTGGCAAAGCTGGCAAACGCTCACTACTGTAGGTTACGGCAACCGCCCTGCGGAGACTGTAGCGGGCAGGTGGGTTACAGTTATTCTTTGTACAGCCGGCATAGCCATATTAGGCGCAGTTTTTACAGCCGCATTCGATTATCGCCAACACTTAACAGAGAAGAAAAAATTAGGTCTTATGAAAAATCCTTTTAAAAACGGATATGTAATTTTCAATTTTCCAGGAGATTACCAATCGGTCAATTTCATTAATGAGCTCAGAAGCGTTGAAGAGGACGTGGGGGTTTGCATTGTTGATAACAGCATTTCTCAATTACCCGAATCTGTGGCCATCTTACCCAATGTACATTTTATAAGAGGTAATACGCTTAGTAGGGGCACTTACGAAATGGCCGCATTAAAAGACAATAAAGCGGTAATTGTGTTTCCTATAAAGCCCTCAGTTCCAGACTCTGACGGCGCCACCAAAACCATAGTAGATTTGGTAGCTAAGTTTGTTGAAGAACAAACCAGGATTTTGCATGTGTTGGTAGATCCTAAAAATGCTTGGATGTTCGGCGATTGCGATTCTACCCAAGTAATGGAAAGTTTTGAGCTTTTTGCTTTGGTGCAAGAATGCCAAGACAAATACTCGTCTGAAATTTTTGAAAAATTACTGCTTAACTCTAAAGGTGCCAACCCAAAAACCGTACAGCCAAAGCTCACAGTAGGTTGGACATGGGAGAAATTCCAAAACAGGCTTTTAGCAACTAGCAAAGTAAGTAAGAAAAAATGCAATCTATTTGCTATTATAAGAAATAACGAGCCCGAAACCTGCCCCGATCTAGACCTTGTAATACAAGCAGGGGATTATATCTCAATAATTTCATATAATAATTTTAGCTGGCCAGAATTTGAAAAGCAGATGGTCGAAGAAAGTGAATGAACCTTATGCCTGAGCAAAGCAATAAAATAACCGTTAATAGCGTAGCTTTTGACCTATATTCATCTTTTTTAAAAGGTGCTGCCAAAGGTCCCGAAAAAATAAAGGAAGTCTTTTTTAACGGAGCTTCAAACTTTTGTACCGAATCGCTTTACGATTTGGTGGAAAACGAAAAAATTGAATTTGAGTTACCACTCTCCTTAGTTAATGGTTATCAGGATATAGAACCTCTTACATATCAATTACTTAAACAAGGCAAAAGGTTGATCAGCCTAGGCGGAGATCACTCTATTAGCTTTCCGCTAATAGCTGCGCACCACAAATACCACGGCCCAATAAATCTGATTCAGTTTGATGCCCACCCTGATTTGTACGACAATTTTGACGATAATCCTTACTCACATGCTTCTCCATTTGCTAGAGTTATGGAAAAAAAGTTGGTACGAAGGTTTGTACAAATCGGTATCAGAACGTGGAATCCACATCAAAAGCAGCAAGCAGCGCGCTTCGGTATCGAAGTTTTTGATATGCAAAACTTGCCTAAAGCATCAGATTTAAGCTTTGTGGGCCCTACTTACATTACCTTAGATTTAGATGCATTAGATCCCGCTTTTGCACCAGGCGTATCTCATCATGAAGCGGGTGGCCTTAGCAGCAGACAAATTTTAGATTTTATGCAAGAAATAAATGCAGATATTATCGGAGCAGATATTGTAGAACTTAACCCTAATAGAGATTGGCACGACATGACGGCAATGGCAGCAGTAAAATTTTTGAAAGAGTTAGCAGGTAAAATGTTAGGTGTATAGCCATTTACAGTTTCATAGAATCGTTACCTTTACACGTATAAAGTATTTTAATTTAATTAGAATCAAATACAAACAGCCGCTTGCCTTAAATTTGAGGTCTCGGCATTTGTAATTTTAAACTCCTAAAATCTTAAGCATATGTTATCGGATTTACTTTCATTTTTGGTAATTTAATCCGTTTATAATATACTTAAAGAGTTAATATAAATTTTTTAGAACCTTGGCAGGCTTAGCCTTGTTTAAAAAAGAAAAAATATGGCAACAATACTTTTAGGCATCGGCTTTATCGCATTATTTTTCGTATTGATGAGTGTGAGATTGATTTTTTTGAAAAATGGAGAATTTAAAGGCACCTGTGCCTCTCAGAGTCCATTTTTGCAAAATGATGGTGTTACTTGTTCTTTATGCGGAAAAAAGGCATCAGAGTGCGAAAATAACGATACTGACCAAGACCTTGCAGAATTACCAACAATACAAAAAGTTTAAATCACATCATTGATACACCTCAGAAAAGCATCTGCCAAAGCAGATGCTTTTTTTTTGAAATATGTCTCAAAGTATGGTTTCTAAGTGTGTCTGCGCTATTTTTACCCCATAAATTAAGTTATATGAAAAATAGAATACTACTTTTTTTAAAAGGCGTAGCCATGGGAGCGGCAGATGTTGTTCCAGGGGTTTCGGGGGGTACTATTGCTTTTATCTCTGGCATTTATGAGGAACTTCTCAGCTCTATAAAATCTCTTGACCTGCAAGCCATCAAGTTACTCACAGGATTTAAAATTGCTGCTTTTTGGAGAAAGATAAACGGCAACTTCTTAGCTATACTCTTCGCAGGCATCATTTTCTCAATATTATCGCTTTCTAGAATAGTACTCTACCTTTTAGAAAACCAACCCATATTGCTTTGGTCTTTCTTTTTTGGTTTAATCGTGGCCTCAGTTATTTTAGTGGCCAACCAAGTTACTAAGTGGAGTATTTTGCCCGTTATTGCCTTGATTTTAGGTACGGCAATAGCTTATTACATTAGCGGCATAGGAAGCATAGCCGACGAAAGCGCAAGCCTATTTTATATTTTTCTGTGCGGTGCCATCGCCATTTGTGCTATGATTTTGCCAGGCATCTCTGGTAGTTTTATATTAATTCTTATGGGGGCTTATCAACTCGTATTTGGTACTATCAAAAATTTTATTGATAGCCTGCTAGCAATAGAACTGGCAGAAGCTTTTAACCATTTTAAGATTATCTTAATTTTTATTGTTGGTTGTTTGTTTGGACTCACATCATTTTCCAGATTACTCAGTTGGCTATTTAAAAACCACCACAACACCACTGTAGCTTTGCTTATAGGATTTCTTATAGGATCGCTCAACAAGGTTTGGCCCTGGAAAGAAACCATGGAATATTACACCGATCGACATGGTGTAGAAAAGCCTTTACTCCAAAACAATGTACTGCCCCATACTTACACCGAAATCAATAATGAACCCTCGCAGTTGGTTTGGTCTATAGCTTTAGCCATATTCGGCTTCATGTGCGTATATAGTCTTGAGCTATTCTCTAAAAGGAAGGAAAAATCTGAGATGGCCTCTTCTTAATATTTATACTACAATTGTAGATGCCCTCTTTAAAAATCTGCTTTTGACATGTTGCACCAAGGCCGTTGTCGATGTCTCATCGGTAACTTTTAATAGCATAAAGTCCTATGTTTTGTGTTTTTCTAAAAAATTAATTCTGCTTGTGATGTATTAACGTTTTTCCATTATGCTGATCGCGTCGTGCTGACCGCGTCGTGCTGACCGCGTCGTAGTAAAATTTAGCGAAAGACTATGTGAAGTGTCAAATTGGAAACATTCTGTACATATTTGCTCTTAGCATATAGATTGCAGCTTCTGCTGCCACCTTTTCGAAGGCCATCACTAAGGCAATTATGGCATATGTACTTGCGTGAATCAGATCGGTTTATCAACTACTTATACTGACATTATCAGTATCCTTCTATCTTCTACACTATTGAAAACCAAAGCAACTACTCAGTAAAAAAAAGACCGAGCATGTTTGAATAACATACTCGGTCTTTTATTATAGGTGTAATTATAAAACTTTATTCGTTGTTTGTCGCAGCATCTGCGCTCACCTCTCCACCTAATTTTACAATTACATCATTGGTAATATCATAAGTACTGTCTGCATAAAGGAATACCTGCTCATTCATTACAAAAGTAAAACCTTTTTCCTTAGCTACATCGTCGATACCTTGTTGTATCTTAACCAAGATTGGTCCGAGCAACTCTTGCTCTTTTGCAGCAAGTTTGCTTTGTACCTGCTGGGCAAACTCTTGCAAATTAGTCTGCAGCTGTTGGATTTCCTTCTCTCTCTCTTGCACAATATCTGGCAACCAATTTGGCGCGTTTTCTTGATATTCTTGGAATTTTGTTTGTAGGGTACTTCTCTTTGAGGTCAATTCAGCATCAAGTTGCGCTGAGTAACTTTCAAAAACCTTCATTTGAGCCTGATATTCAGACAAAGAGGTCATTACGCTATCTACAACCACATAACCTACTTTTACTTGGTCTTGAGCATTTGCTTTACCTAAAAAGAACAATGCTATAAAAGCTGCAAAAATTATTTTTTTCATGTCTTCTATTTTTTGTAATGCAATATTAAGCATTAATGAATGATCTTAAGAATAATTAATATTTTTTAACTTGAAACAGGTTACTCAACGGTGTTTACCTTTGCTATTACCTTAGCAGTTAAATCAAGTTTTTCTTGCGAAAAGAGTAAAGATTGATCTGGGAAAACAAAATTCACACTTTCTTCTTTTGCTACTTTGGATATAGCTATCTCCACTTTTTCCATTAGTGGTGACATGAGTTCTTGTTGTTTCCTCTGCACACTAAATTGATATGTTTGAGGGAATGATTTTAATTCTGAATCCAATTCGTTGATTTCTTTTTGTTTTTCTTGGAGCACGTCCGGTACCCAATCTGCAGCGTTGGCTTGGTAGTCTTGAATTTTCTGCTGCATAGATTGTTGCTTGGTTTGGTACTGCGTCTGCAGTTGCTTTGCATAAGACTCGAGTGTTTTCATCTGTATCTTATACTCAGACATAGAACGCATAACACTATCAGAATTTACATAAGCAAACTTTTGGTCTACTTGTGCAAATATGGCTGTATTTAAAAACAAAAAGCTTAAGCTTATTAAAAGTTTAGTTTTCATCTTCTTTCTAAATTAGGTTGAAAAACTTTTGCAAACATAGTTGATGCAAACGGAAAGTTGAAAATATTGTAGAATGCATTTCATTTTATAAAGAAATATTAGGTTCTTTTACCTAATTACATCTTCTGGATCGCCCAACTCCAAGGCTTCAAGTACATAATCTGAATAATTGTAAACTGGGTTTACATAAAATAAAGAAAGATCTCCGGTTTTGTCGAAGATAAAATGTACGTTTTTTTCTAGAGCTACCTCCTCTGTTTTCTCAAAAATCTTTTCTTGTAGTGGCTTCAACAGATCTATTCGCTTAGTAAAGACCTCGCCATCTGGCCCGTATTTATCTACTTGGAACTTCCTTACATCTTCTTTTTTTTCATCAATTTCCTCAAGCCGTTCTGTGCGCATTTCATCTGTTAAGTAAACTTCATCTTTCTTAAATGCTCCGTAAAGAGAATCTAACTGATTATTTAGTGAGTCAAAGTGATTTTGCCACATAGCCTCAAAGTTTTTCATTTCGTTCAAAACATCTTGGTATTCTGGCATTTTCTTTATTATGTAGTCGCTTTCGATATACCCTGCATGCTCCGCTGGTTCTGGTTTGGGCTTTTCTTCCTCAGCATAAGCGGCATCTTCCTCCTCCGCTTCTTCTTTTTTGGGCTGTAATGATTCTGCTACCAATTCGGTATAATTATGTATGGGATCTGCATAGATGATCACCATGTCTGATGCCTTGTCAAACAAGAACTCCAATCTATTTTTACGACATACAGATTCTATTTTA
>Ga0207419_1002233_pt1 | contig 13012 bp, 6 predicted proteins | sample ElkSloMetagenome_4_FD_184723 | JGI IMG/M metagenome (GOLD analysis project Ga0207419, IMG submission 184723) | Hot spring microbial communities from Elkhorn Slough, Monterey Bay, USA - MD2A (version 2) | ecosystem: Environmental > Aquatic > Marine > Intertidal zone > Estuary: Microbial mat ... | reverse complement strand
CACCGTCCATTTGTAAGAAAAACAAAAGTAGTCCCCCAATTGTAAAAAATGAAATTGTAATACGCTGTTTAGGAGTATTTTACGTTTGTTAATTTTCAAATTGGGTTAAAATTTGAATTAACATCGATGGCATAGTAGAAGTTTCATCCATGATAGGTCTATTCATAAACCTATCACGGATGAAACGATCAAGCACATTTTATTTAATTATCAATTTTTTATAGAAGTCTCGACTATCTACCTTTAGTAAATACATTCCTGATTCAAGGCTGGATACATGGATTGTACCAGCTTCCGCATGGCCAGATTGAACTATTTTACCGGCAACATCTAAAATCTTATAAGGGGTATTGGAATTTACTTTTCCTAATCCATTAAGATGAATAATATTGTGTGCTGGATTGGGGTAAATTGTATAATCCTCAGAATTCGTTGAAGCGCTATTTATCCCAGTCTCTACAACATGTTCTACCTCTCCTTTTAAAGTTAAGGTTCCCCAGGTTGACGGATTGCCCCAATATTGGTTATTTACGGATCTTATTCTGGCACAATCGTTAAAATCAAAAGCATCCCTGTCTGTAATTTGAACAGAAAAACCAAGTATAGTATCATTATTAAAATGTGACGGACTTAATTGGTTATCGGCAGATGTTAATACGCTCCATGGCAGGCCAATTTCAACATTATAACCAATTGCAGTTTCAACCTGGATAATATCAAGTCCCATGCCTTCAATTAACCCTTGTGCGGTGTTGTACCCTGAAGGTGTAATGCCAATAACATTGCGAGGCAAGCCATCACTAGGCTTGACATCATGCCCTCTTACAATCCGTAGTTGGAAATCGTTTCTGCTATCAAAAGCACTTCCACGGGAGTAATCCATATCTAAAAACAATTCAACGTTATCAACCAAATAGAATTCGGGACTGCTAACAATATTAGAATCTTGGAAAACAACTGCTGTATCATCAGTAATTTGCAATGATAGATACAAACCGGCACTATCATATGCCATCCTGAAATCAACGTCAAAATCAGTATTACTTCTCCAATATTCGGATCCAGTAACTAATGCAACAGGAACTTGTTTAACCGTATCCCAATCAGAAAAATCACCATCAACTACAATTTGGTTTGCAAAAACATCAACATTTGGATCAAGTATTTTTTCTTCAGGTTCAACCACTATTAAAAATGATCGTGTAACATTTGTATCGCCAACCGGATAGGTGTAGGTTACTATATGGTCTCCTTCATCGGCCACAGCCGGGTTGAAAATGTTGTCGGCAACACCTGTGCCACTATAAATACCCCCTTCAGGAACAACAGCCCCCGATAATGGAAAAACAGGACTGTTAGCATTGAGCGCAATTGGATAATTTGGATATTTGGTATAGCGCAAAAATTGCACTTCATGATTAAAAAACCAATGTACTCCCTCGGCATTTGCCCCATTCAAAATGGTTCCATGGTTGGTATTTGGAAACGTTAAATATTCCGAATTTAAACCCTTGTATGATCTACTTTGCAAGGTTTCATACATGGGTTCAACGCTATTTCTGTTACCACCATCTTCCGGAGTTGTAAATATGACATTCACAGGCATTTCATCAGATACAGCCCGATATGCTTTTTCTAAATTTGACCAGCCCAACCACATTGATCCGTCTACCGAAAGAATATTTTTAAATATGCGGTTTGCGGGTTCATAGTATTGCATAAGGGTATAATAACTGAAGAATCCACCTAGTGAGTATCCCATTAATGAACGATTCGATGCATCAACAGGATATTTTGAATCAATATAAGGAATTAATTCATCTTTTAAAAAGCTGTGAAATGAAGCTGGGTCGCCGGCATAATCTCTGCCTCTCATATCAGGCATCCAGGGAGCATACCCAACACCAATGGCAATTACTTCAGGTATATTACCCCATTCCATCCATTGCGGCAGGTATTTAAAAAAGCCATAAAAACCATTACCTTCGGTGGCTGTTTTTATTCCATCCAAAATGTAGATAACCGGAAAATTATCGCTTGTTTCAGGTGTATAACTTGGCGGTAAGGCTATACAGATCTGGAAAGTATCGTTTACTTGGTTTGAGTAAATTAGTTCATATTGAAGGTCTTGCGCAACAATTTTACCTTGCATAAATAATGCAATGATTGTAACTACATAAATTGCTTTGAAATTTAGTTTTTTCATGATTACAGGTTTATTGTTTAATTATTTTATCAATTATTAATCCGCTATTTGTTTTTAGCTTTATAATATAAATACCCTTGTTCATTTCCGAAACATCAATGGTATTTGAGTGAAGCTTTCCTTGTTTTATGGACTTTCCGCTTATATCCATAACAGTATATCCCTTTATCTGTGCAGGTATATAATTTTTGATATGAATTTCCCCGTTGGCAGGGTTTGGAAATAACGTAATGTTTGAATTAAGGATATTTCTATTGATACCCGTACCATCTTCAATAAAAAGCATAAAAACGTCAGAAGCACTGGTGTTTGCTGTGTCCGTGGCGGTAACTGTTATTCTATATATTCCAGTTTCGGCTGGAGTTCCTGAAAACGTTTTGGTTTCCTTGTCAAAATTTAACCAAGCTGGTAAATCCGTTCCATCATAAAGTTGAGCAGAATAGGTAAGGGTGTGGTTGCCGTCATCGTCTACAAAAATGGTGTCGGGGATGGTGTAATTGTTTTCGGGGCTAATATTAAAAGTATCGTTGGGGATGTCGTTTTTCACATACGGTATGAAATTTGTGTTTTTCAGGCTGTCTATTATTGAACTGCTTATCCAATAGATATGTGTAGGTTTTGATGTTACCCATGCCTCTCTTCTACAAAAAATTAAATGTTTCCCATCAGGTGTTATAGATGGTAAATCCTCTCCCCATGAAGTGTTAATTGTTCTGCCCATGTTTTTAGGATTAGTCCATGAACCATCTGTCTTTTTATAAGAAATATGTAAATCAGCTTGTCCGAATCCGCCTGGCCTGTCAGATTCAAAGATTATGTAACTTTCATCAGGTGATAAATAAGGTCCGGATTCTCCAAAATTACTATTTACAGGCTTACCAAAATTAATAGGAGTTGAGTAGGTATCATTTGCAACCGTGCAATAATACAAATCCATTGGACCTAGCGTTCCGCTTCTGTTAGATGAGAAAACTACCAGATTGTTTTCACTTTCAGATGCCCTCCATTCATCTTTGTTAGAGTTTAGAGGTGAATTTAGTTTTCTGAGATTTGTTAAAGTGTCATTCACAATATCACATTTCCATATATTAGTTGGAGGGTAAGAAGGATGTGCAGAAGTAAAATAGAATGAATTTCCATCTGGCGTAATGGTAGGCATCCAACCGTCCATTGTATTAATAATTTGGACAGTTGAAGGAGTAGTCCATGCGCCATCTATATACTTTGTACCCCATAGTTTGCAACCTCTCCATGTCGAATTTGTAACACCAAAGTAGAAGGTTTTTCCGTCAGGTGCAAAAAACGGGCCGTACTCATACCTGTCATCTAACGAAATAACCCCCGGCGCAAAAACCACAGCCGAATCCCCCGGAGGTGTTTGCCCAAAATAATCAATTTCACAGCAGGTGGTATAATTATGTGTATTTTTTAGAATGATAGGAGCTTTGGATTTTCCAAATACTTTTTCAATTCCGTTTCCGATAAATTCGAGGCTCTTTTCCCGGGTATACGTAACAAAACTATCAGAAACATCACCGGAATCATTTAGGTTTATGTCACAAATCATAACAGGACTAGCACAATCATAGTTAAAATCGTTATAAGAAAACTTCTTAATTTCTTCTCCAATTGAAGATTTGAAATAAACCATTGCATTTTTTACATCTACTATAACGGACCACCTGGTACCCGAATTTCCCAAGGAATTATTCAAAACATCAAAACCAAAGTTAACCGGAGAACCCAAATCAGCGGCACTGGCGTTTTTCAATTTAGCCGCTGCTTTTACAAATCGGTTATTGGCCGATTCAACAAGCAGGGAGCCACCAAATCCCTCATACTCAGATATATTCTCTAATTCGCTTTTATATGTGCTGTTTGTCATTATTTTATAGGGCATTTCCTCTCCGGAATAAATCACGGCTTCTCCTTTAATAAAATCGATTGATGCTGAATTTCCCGAAGAATCTGCAACAAAAAAATGCCATGCCCATCCGTCAATAATTAAATCGTCTATATGGTCTATCACGTCCTGCACCAGCGCATAATTATCCAATTGATATTGTATCCATTGCATCATAAACACATTTGGTTTGTTGTCAGATACTGGAAATGCAGTGCCCGGCAAAGACATTTCCCTGACATACAACCCTGCTTCATTTATCCCACCCTCCGGAAATTCTCTGCACATTGGTGTAAATGTAATTGAGCCGTACTTTGAGGTCCATATCTTCCGGGGGGAGTTGTTGATGCCGTTTTGGGAAATTTGCCCCCATGTGATGCTTTGTTTTACAACCCCCCTGTTGTTTTTGGTGATATACCCCGGGATAGAATACGGCATGTCGAGGTTTTGACCATATATAAGCGTTGAATCATTATGCAACATGAATGTTGAACAAGGTTTGGCTTCAGCAATTGATAGAAGCATTATGATTATACATTGTAGATATTTCCTTTTCATTTTTGTATGCAGTTTATACCGTTCAACTATTTTATTCTATTATTACCTTTTGAAAAACAGGTTTGTTGCCCCATTCTAATTTTAAGATATACACTCCTTTGCCCATTTCAGAAACATCAATGGTATTTGAGTGAAGCTTTCCTTGTTTGATGGACTTTCCGCTAACATCCATAATGATGAAACCATCTATTTGATCTGGTGTATAGTTTTTGATATGAATTAAATCTTGTGCAGGGTTCGGATAGACAATGAGGTTTGGAATATCAATATTTTTATTGATGCCTGTATTTTCTTCAAGGAACAACCTGAAAATATCAGATACACTCGCGCCTGCTGTATCGGTAGCGGTAATCCGTATGTTTAATTTTCCGGTTTCACTGGGCGTGCCGGAAAAGGTTTTGGTCTGCACATCAAAACTTAACCATGTGGGCAAATCATTTCCATTATATAATTTAGCAGTATAAGTGAGGGTGTGGTTGCCATCATCGTCTACAAAAATGGTGTCGGGAATGGTATAGCTGTTCTCTTTTTCTATAAAAAATGTATCGTTGGGAATGTCGTTTTTTAAATAAGGTGTGTAATTTGTGTTTTTTAAGCTGTCGATGATTGAGCTGCTTACCCAGTAGATATGTGTAGGTATGCTAGTTGTCGAAGCTTCTCTTTTGCAAAATATCAAATATTTCCCATCAGGTGTTACTGAGGGTTGGTCTTCAAACCAGGAGCTGTTTATTTTACTGCCCATATTTTTGGGGTTTGTCCATAATTCATTGTCTTTCTTAAAAGAAATATATAAGTCTGTTTTTCCAAAACCACCACTCCGTTGCGATTCAAATATTATATAGCTCTCGTCTGCAGCTAAATAGGGTGAGCCATCATTTGCACTACCATTTACCGGCTTTCCGAAATTAACTGGAGCAGTAAAGGAGTCATTTACAAGTTTTGAATAATACAAATCTTGATTGCCATTCCCACCCGACCTATTTGATGAAAAGATAACCGTATTACTACCGCCTTCGTAGGCTCTCCATTCACTTTCATCTGAGTTTATTGGTAAATCTAATTTTATTGGATGCTGAACACTATCATTTATTATGTTACACTTCCATAAATTAGCCTTTGGAAAAGATAAATATCCGGAGGAAAAATAAAGTGTATTTCCTTTAGGATTAACTGTTGGTACCCAAACATCCATTGATTGAAGAATATCAACAGGTGTGGCTTGCATCCAGTTACCATTAGAATATTTTGATGCCCATAGTTTGCAATCACTCCATGTAGAATTAGTTACACCAAAATAGAATGTTTTGCCGTCTGGAGCAAAAAATTGACCATACTCATACCTGTCTTCTAAAGAAAAAAACCCCGGCGCAAAAACCACAGCCGAATCCCCCGGAGGTGTTTGTCCAAAGTAATCAATTTCACCTTTGGTGTAAAGTTTTGTTTCTAACGATTTGCTGAAAATATACACAGGTGGATAACCTGTTTCACTTTCCAAGAGGGTGTTGATTTTGTCTATTGCTGTACTGTGGTTATAAACATGATCAAATACTATTTCTTTGGGGTTTATATGGGTTTTTACCATGTCTACTTTTGTTTGATCTATGGACAGGGTCGTGCTTCCCGTCCAAATGTTGTTGGTAAGGCAGAAATAGTGCAAAATAGCCAGGTCTATGCTGTCATTTTGATAATCAAGTGCATCATATTCTCCTGAATAATCGGAGATGGATGATGCTCCGTTCTTCAATATTTTATAGCCGTTTATATCAAACAGGAAAGAAAAATTCCATGTATCCGACGCATCAGGTAAGTGGTGTTTTATTTTTGAAATGCGCAGCCCTATTTCATGAAACGTGGTATCAAGGCTCTCTTTCCAATTTAATTCCGGGGCAAACATGCGGTCGTTCAAAGCATCGAAATCAGTAAAACCGCTTTCGGCTTTTTCATATAGCCTTGGAGTAACAATAACTGTAGCATCGGGGTTGTTGGCAATACAATCTTCAAGCAAGCTCAGATCATAATGATCCTGGTGTTCGTGCGAAATCAGTATCATATCCAAATCTGAAAATTGTGCACTTCCACCCGCAATTTTGCTGTTTGTCTCACTTGTGGGCACAATCAGCCCCCATTGGCTGCCTACTTTAAACGGCGCATCAATAAGTATTTTCTTATCAAGGCTGGTAATTAAAAAGCCCGTGTTGCCAAGAAATTGGACATATACAGGGGTAAAATCTTGAGCCTGGATGGCTACAGTAAGCATACAAACAGAAAAAAGTATGGTGTATATTTTTTTCATTATTACTAGTTTTTAATAAATTTATCAACGTACAGCAGTTTATTGTTTTGTAAAATATTTATGATATAGTGCCCGGGGGTTAACACTAAAACATCGACATTATGTGAGGTAGAATTAATATGGCCATTTTTTACAATTTTTCCTTCCAGGTTTAAAATACGATAATCTGCCTTAAGTTTTTGATTGTTGGCAATTGTAATTTTATCATCAGCAAGTGTAGGATACACATTAAAGTTCTTTTTTTCATTGGAATCTATACTGGTAATTAGTCCCCATTGCCTTTGTTTACTGAGGGCATATGAACGTTGTGACGGATAGTTGCCAAATACACCAACAGTACAGTTCTCAAGGCTCGTGCAGTGGGCACAACTTGGCATTCCCTTTGATATGGCGCATAATTTGGTTGCGCATGTCAGGCTGTTGTTTTCTCTGCAACCATTGCACGAGGGGTTATAGCTACAGGGTTGTGGGCATTTGTAAATACAGTAGCCATAGTCTAAATAGCTATCATTGGTTTTACTGTTACTACGATAACTTACACCCATTAATGCTGCACCAATGGCAAATTTTGCACAGTTCGTTAAAAAACAGCGCCGATCGGTTTTTTTTTCGTTATTGCTTTCCATATGTTGAGATTTTAAAAGTTTTAGCTGGTAGCAGGTTATTTTTTATTTTAAGATAGATGCTTTGTTATCCATATTTGTGATAAATATATTTGATTGTTGAATAAAGGATAAAACAAAATAATCCAAATATCAGCAGAAATCATCCATTAATAAGTAAAATTCTGATTATTAGAATATTAATAATAACGAAGAGGTGTATTTTTTAAAAATGAATTAAAGTGTACCCAACATTAAAGAAGCCTTTAATGTTGGGTGAATGATTAATTAAAGGTTCTACTGCACTTTTAGTGGAAGATTTAAAAAGTACTTTGATTCAGTTAACATGCTTTGAGGACTGAAGATAAAAGACTCATGACCTAAGACTCAAGAGCTAAGACAAAAGAAAAGATTATCATCCTATTGTAGCCAAAAAGGCATGCCTCTTGCGCAATAGCTAACTATAGTTGGTACACCGTAGCCAAGGCTGCCTTCTATTTTCCAACTTTGTACAATCAGCACTAAGGGTATAATTAAGTGATGTACATAAAAAGCACAAATAGGCTGTTGCATAAAATTTAAAACAGAACTACAAAAATGCTTTGTGCCCTTTGTAGCTTTGTGGTGAAAAAAGCATCATAAAAGTTCAACGAGTCCGATAAAAACAAGTTAATTACCCACAAAAATAGTAGTAGTACCAAAAAATAAGTCAATTTTAATTTGCTTTTTCGGAATTCAAACTATATTCTTTCGGTGATTTACCGATAATCTCTTTAAAGCAATTTTTAAAGTATGAATAATTGGAAAACCCGATAGCGTCCATAATTTCTGATATATTGTTTTGCCTTTGTTCCAATAATTGGGCTGCACGTTTTATTCGAATAACTCGAACAAACTGGTTGGCCGAATAACCTGTTAGCGCTTTTAGTTTACGGTATAGCTGGGTGCGGCTAACATGTAGTTCCGAAGCCAGGAAATCGACATTTAAATGCTCATCGGCTATATTGTTTTCAATAACATCGATGGTTTTTTGCAGGAATTTTTTATCTGCATCTTCAATAATTACCTCGCGGGGTTGTAAATGATACTGCTTGGTAAATTTCTCAATTAACTGCTTTCTTAACTGCAACAGGTTTTCAACCCTAGATTTTAATATCTCCGATTCAAATGGTTTTGAGATATAATCATCGGCTCCTTTATTGTAGCCTTTTAGTTTGCTGGCCGAATCGGTTTTTGCAGTGAGTAAAATAACGGGAATGTGCGATGTAGGTTCGCTGCATTTAATTTCATTAACCAGTTCAATACCGTCAACTGTGGGCATCATAATATCGCTAATAATAATGTCGGGCACATATTCCCGTGCTGCTTCAATGCCTTGTTTTCCATCAGATGCTTCAATTATATGAAACCTGCTATTAAATATACTTGCAATATAAGCTCGCAGGTCATCATTGTCTTCAACAATTAACATTAGCCTGCGGTCAGCAAATGGTACATCATCCTGGCACATGTCATTGTTTTGCTGGGCTAATATATTGCTGGCATTTAATTCTTCATCTATTGTTTGGAGGCTGTATTCAGGGATGCTACCTGATATTTCAGTTTTGTTATAAAAATGCTCCTCAACAGGCAGTTTTATGGTAAAGGAGGTTCCTTTATTTTCTGAACTTTCTACAGTAATTTTTCCCTTATGCAATTCAACAAGTTCTTTGACTACCGCCAAGCCTATACCAGAGCCTTGCTTTGCATTTTTTGTTGACGTGTAAAAACGGTTAAAAATTTGTTCAATCTCTTCTTTTGTCATTCCTACCCCGGTATCAAACACTTTAATAATAGCATGGCCCGAGTTGCTATATGTAATGTTTATTAGAATTTTTCCTCCTTTATTGGTGAACTTAAGTGCATTTAAAACAAGGTTCGATATTATTTTTTCGGTTTTTTCGTGGTCGAAAAAAACCGTAATGTCTTGTTTTGAAGTGTTTTCCATCAATAGGGCAATTCCTTTTTCATAGGCATACATCTCAAAATGAGCAATAATACCTTGTATAAAGTTGGTTAAATTACCCTTGTTCACTATCAGTTTCATTTTTGCCTCATCGAGCCTGTGCAAATCCAAGAGGTTATCAATTAATTGATGCATAATTTTTGCATTTTTCCTTATTAAAGAAACATACGGATTATTATTGACAGAATTTCTTAACTTTTCCGACATCCCTAAAATCAAGGTCAGGGGGGTGCGTAATTCATGTGAAATGTTAGTAAAAAAGCGCAGTTTTACCTGGTCCTGTTCATGAATTTTAATTGACATATGCTCAATTTCGGCTTTTTGTTTTTTAAGTAAAGCATTGTCCCGGTGCTTTCGCTTATAGGCAAGATATGTTATTGCACCCAGCAAGAGTGTCATAACAAAGCCTGCAATAAATACATTCCTGGTCTGAATTTGCTGGTTTATTTCACTGTTTGCCAATTGCTTATCTTTTTCTTTTTGTTCCTGCATTTTTTTATACTCAAAATAGGTTTCGAGCTGTGCAAGGTTCTTTGCATCGTTTTGTTTTTTAATGCTGTCTAAAAGCTGGTTCGAGATTTCAATAAAATTGTAAGCCTGCTCAAAATTCTTCTGGCTTTTGTACAATTGGCTTAAAATTTTGGTGCTTTCCTGCTGTAAATTAAGCAGTTCGCTTTTTAAGGCATTTTCATATGCTTTATGATGGAACCTAATAGCCTTGTGAATATCAGCCTGCTGAGAGTAGAATTTACCAAATGCACTGTAAGATTGGCTTAATGAACGGTTATCATTGGCTGATTTTGCAAGTTCCAGGCTTTTCTTATAATAAATACGGGCACTATCGGTATTGTGCAAATGAAAATAAGCATCGCCAATATGGATAAGTACATCATGATATTTAATACTGTTTATGTAGTTTTTTACTAATTGGACCGCTTTTTTGTAATAATCAATAGCAGCCACGTAGTTTTGGTTTTTGAATTCTAAATCGCCCAACTTTAGGTAGGCAGGAGCATAATAAAGTTTGAATTTAAGGTTTATACCATAGTTAAGCTGTTTATTAAAAAACACCATCGCCAAACTGTCGTTACCCTGCAATTCATGTATTTCTCCTATTTTATTGTATATATTGTGTGCCATGTTAAGTTTGCTGGAATGCTTTATTTCCATTACCTTTTTGTAGTATTTTAATGCTACAGGGTAGTTTTGTTGATAATTTTTAAAATAATCGGCAATTTGCATGTAGGCGTCAATGGTTGCCCATTTGCTATTTGTACTGTCGGCAATTTCAACAACCTGCTGAAGGCTCTTAATGGCTTCTGTTCGGTCAGCCTTTAAGGTATACAAATGGGCAAGATCAAGGTAAATAATCATCGTTGCATAATCATAAGTATTTTGCTCGAGGTATTTGCGGTAGCGGTAAATCAATGTATCAACATATTGCACCTGGTTGGCCTCTGAAATTAGTCCCATGTAACATTTACACGCCTGAAGATCGAGGTTTTGATTTTCAAAATATGCAATGCTTTTTTTCATATATGCTTTAAAAGCTTCAAGGCTATCTTTACTATTTGCAATGTGTGCTAAATTTTGATATACATGAGCTACCTTATAGAGGTAATTGTTATTGAAGGCTATTTGAAGTGATTTTTTATAAAATTTTTCTGCTTTTTCAATATCATTATTCCACCAGTATGCCCTGGCCAGGGCATCCCATGAATCGGCAATAAGGATTGAGTCGCTCGTTGAAAGGGCCAGTTGAAGGGCCAATTTGGCATCTTTAATAATGGAATCTCTATAAGTATGGGGGGCACACCATACTTTGTTGCAAAGGTACTTTATGCTATCGATCCGGTTTGTTGAGGCAGTTAAGCTATCATTGTAGCTTTCGTACATCCAGTATCGCTGCGAATGGGCATCGAACTGAATGGTAAGAATACTAATAAATGAAAAAAAAATTACCAATATACTCTTCATGATTATTTACCATCCCCCTAATTTTCTGAATCAGCATTTAATGCGGTGTTATTGTTTTTAAAGCAGGCAATTACAAAAATCATCAGCACAAATATAAAAGAATTTATACTGATAATAGCGCATTATTACATTTATTTCATCAACAACAGATACATTTCCTGGCGGCATACATGTCAAATATTTTGTGGTTAAAACTCATCAAATCGAATTTGATTGTCGCTTACGTTATACCCTTTCAGCTGCTTTAATGTTGCCTGAATCATGGGCGGGGGGCCACATAAATAAAACTCGGCATTTAGGATATCGCATTCCTGTTTTGCCAGGTATTCTCGGTTTAAAACCTCATGGATGAAACCTGTATGCGAATCCCATTTATCACCGGGCAAGGGTTCCGATAAAGCCACATGAAACGAGAAATTGCTGTTTTCCTGTTCCAGCTTTTTAAAATAATCATCGTAAAAAAGCTCTGTTACCGACCGTGCACCATACCAAAAGCTAACTTTTCGTTTGGTTTTAACCGATTCAAATAAATGGGCAAGGTGCGACCTGAGCGGAGCCATTCCTGCACCGCCTCCTACATATATCATCTCCTTTTTGGTATCCTGAACCAGGAAATCGCCAAAGGGCCCACGGGCTTTTACCATGTCGCCGGGCTTTAAGCTAAATACGAATGATGACCCAATACCGGCATTAAATGTTGTTCCTTCCGGCGGAAATTCAATGCGCACATTGAACCTGGCTTGTTTTTCTTTTTCAGGATCCGAACCCATGGAGAAGTTCCGGAAAACCACCGACTTATTAATTGCATGGTGCTTGAAATGGTTATGTTTCTTCCAGGTATCCACGTAAGGGCCATCAATTTTAATGTTGTTAAAATTAAGCTCGTATTCTGGGATTTCTAATTGAAGGTACTGCCCGGGCTTATACCTGAAGGTGTTATCGTTGGCAGGTTCCAATATAAGTTCTTTTATAAATGTTGAAACGTTTTTATTGCTGACAACTTTGAATTCGTGCAATTCCTCACTTTTATGAGAATTCGCGTTTTTGGGGTTTGAAATATTAATATATAGTTTCCTGTCTTTTTCTTTAACCGGGTAAGTATTTAGCGGGATGCATACCGGCGGGCGTTTGGTGGATCCGTCCTGTATACTAAACCGTCCGTTATGTTTGGGGCACTCTATTTGTTTTCCAATAACCAATCCGTTGGCCAAATGGGTGTTGCCATGGGTGCAGATGCCATCGGTGGCATAAAAGTTGTTTTCGTCATCTTTGTAAAGGGCAAAGGTTTTTTCTTCAAAATCAAAACGTATTACATTTTGATCAATGAGATCATGCACATCGCAAACTTCAAGATAATCATCGGCTGTTGTTTTATTATCTAGTTAAAGGTTAAAACCCTGCAATTTCATTGCAGATACTTTAGTTTCTATAAAATTTATAAATTTACGGTATGACTTATTATAGAAGG
>Ga0207419_1002232_pt1 | contig 13018 bp, 17 predicted proteins | sample ElkSloMetagenome_4_FD_184723 | JGI IMG/M metagenome (GOLD analysis project Ga0207419, IMG submission 184723) | Hot spring microbial communities from Elkhorn Slough, Monterey Bay, USA - MD2A (version 2) | ecosystem: Environmental > Aquatic > Marine > Intertidal zone > Estuary: Microbial mat ... | reverse complement strand
GCCCTGGCAGTTGCTACACGTTGTTGTTCTCCGCCTGAAAGGGCCGAAGGCTTGTGCTGGGATCGATGCCCAAGATTTAGTCGCTCTAAGAGGGATTTTGCTTTTTTTTCTGCCACGCTTTTTTGATCGCCTTTGATCAAAGCAGGCATACAGATATTTTCTAAGGCCGTGAATTCTGCCAAAAGGTGATGGAACTGGAAGATGAAGCCAATGTGTCGGTTCCTGAATTCCGCCAGTGCTTTGGCTTTAAGCCGATTGATCTCGGTTCCCTGATAACTTATTTTTCCAGAGTCTGCTTTAGCAAGCGTGCCTAAGACTTGCAGAAAAGTAGTTTTTCCTGCTCCGGAGCTGCCCACAATAGAGATCACTTCTCCTTGCTCTACCTCAAGGCTTACTCCCTTCAGTACTTCTACTTGGCCAAATCGTTTATGAATCTGTTCTGCTTTCAGCATGCGTTTATGATCTAAAGACGAAATTAGAAATAATACCAGCTAATCCTGAATGATTGCTTTCAATTTGTGCACAAATCTCCTACATTTGATGGCCTAAAATAATCCAGATATAGCGATGAATATCCACGAATATCAAGCAAAAGAAACCCTAAAGAAATTTGGCGTATCCATACAAGAAGGAATGGTGGCAAGTACTCCGGAGGAGGCCGTAAACGCAGCCAAGAAACTCAACGAGCAAACCGGAACTGATTGGTGGGTGATCAAAGCCCAAGTCCATGCAGGAGGAAGAGGAAAAGGCGGAGGAGTGAAGCTGGCCAAATCGCTAGAGGAGGTTAAACAGATCTCCGATGAAATTATCGGCATGCAGCTGGTTACGCCTCAGACCTCTGAGGAAGGGAAAAAGGTGCATCAGGTCTTGGTGGCTCAAGATGTCTATTATCCCGGAGAAAGCGAGACCTCAGAGTTTTACATGAGTGTGTTGCTCAATCGAGGAAATGGAAAGAACATGATCATGTATTCTACGGAAGGGGGAATGGATATCGAAGCGGTAGCCGAGAAGACTCCTCATTTGATCCATCACGAAGAAATCGATCCGGGAATCGGATTACAGGGATTTCAAGCTAGAAAGGTAGCTTTCAATCTAGGATTATCCGGTCAGGCTTTCAAGCAGATGGTAAAGTTCGTTCAGGCGCTTTATAGAGCTTATGAAGAAACTGATTCCTCATTGTTTGAGATCAACCCGGTCTTGAAGACCTCCGACGATAAAATCATTGCCGTAGACTCTAAAGTAACCTTAGACGATAATGCGCTCTATCGACATCCAGACTTAGCAGAAATGCGAGATAAGCGCGAAGAAGACCCTACAGAAGTTGAAGCAGGCGAAGCCGGGCTGAATTACGTCAATCTCGACGGTAATGTAGGGTGCATGGTGAATGGTGCCGGTCTAGCCATGGCTACCATGGATATCATAAAGTTAAGTGGTGGAAATCCGGCCAACTTTCTCGATGTGGGGGGTACGGCTAATGCTGAGCGAGTAGAGAAAGCATTCAGGATCATCCTTAAAGACCCTAATGTAGAAGCGATCTTGGTAAATATTTTCGGCGGGATCGTGAGATGTGATCGCGTGGCACAAGGGGTGGTAGATGCCTACAAGAATATTAGCGACATCCCGGTACCGATCATCGTTCGCCTGCAAGGAACCAACGCAGAGGAAGCCAAAGCGATTATTGACCAATCAGGCTTAAAAGTGCACTCTGCCATCCTTCTACAAGAAGCGGCAGATAAGGTAGCTGAGCTACTGAACTAATCAGCTAAACACAAAGGAAGTCCGCTGCGGTGGACTTTTTTTGGTACCAAATTGGTTTATAATATAAACTTATTTATATTTGTGACATATTTATAAATGGAATGGAAGAAAAATCGAAAGAACAGCTGGCGATCATCGAAGAAATGATCGCGCAAAGTAAGCTTAAGATCAGTGAAGGCAGTATCTTTTACTTATTGTGGGGATGGCTGGTAGTAATTGCTGCTTCGATCAATTACGGGCTGCTGATGTACACCGATTTTGTGCATCACTACCTTGCCTGGCCAATCTTGATGACCCTGGGTGGAATAGTCAGTGCGATCATTGGCCAAAAGCATGAAAAGAAAAGCGGGGTAAAAACCTACGTCGACCGAGCCATTACCTATTTATGGTCTGGTTTCACCATTAGCTTGATCGCCATTTTGATAAGTATGGTCAAGTTCGGGGTTGAAGTGGTTTACCCCACGGTGATTTTATTGTATGGCTTGGGAACCTTTGTGAGTGGAGGCATTTTAAAGTTCAAACCGTTAATTTTTGGAGCCATTTGGTGTTGGATCCTCGGATCGGTCGCGGTCTATTTGAGCTTTCCGAATCAGCTTTTGGTCTTGATCGCCGCCATTTTAGGCTCGTATATCGTTCCTGGCTATCTGCTCGCAAATTCGAAGCAAAATGTTTAAGGACCTGGATCCTTTGCTTCATTCACAGTTAAGATTGGCGGTGGTTTCTTTACTTGTGTCGGTTGAAAGTGCCGATTTTACACACATCAAGGAGAAAACCAAGGCCACTTCAGGAAACTTAAGTGTGCAGATCGATAAGTTGGAAAAGGCCAAATACATCAAGGTGGTCAAGTCGTTCAAAGGCAAACGGCCACTTACTACCTGTAGTATTACACCCATCGGGGTTGGAGCTTTCGAAAAATATGTAAACCATTTAAAGACTTACATAGAAAAGTGAGAATAAAATTAATTTGAATAAAGATGAAACATAAACATAGGAACATGGGATATAAATATTTGATACTCGGCATGATAATGCAATTGGCTTGCTTACCGGTATTTTCTCAATCTTCATCATGGGTTTACGGCTACCAATTGAGCCAGCTACAGGCAGATTTCGGACAAGGAGTACAAATTGTGTCTCCTTCTTTTCTTAAGGATGCCGTGATTCTAAAGCTGAATGCAAGCCAACGCTTTCTGGACTATAACTATGAGGGAAGAAATAAATGGTCAGATTTCTATACTTTCTCCGCTGGTTTGGCAAACCGTCCCGCAATGATTTCGGATAAAATTGGGCTTTATGGAGGGGGGGGAGTGATGATGATCTTACCTAACAAAGAATTTTCTTCGGTAAAGCAGGAATGGGCCGGATACGGTCTATTTGGATTTAACTTCTACTTTGATCCCGGATTCAGCTATTTCATCGAAGCCGGAAGTGTAGGAAGTGGAGCCAGAGCAGAAGAATCTGATAATGAACGAATATACGCCAATGGGTTCTTTTTTCAAGTGGGATTTAAAATCCATTTTGTTAGTATGAAGGAATAAAGAGCAAAGAATAAAGAATTCATTTAGAAGAATACCATTTAGCATGAAAAATAAAATATTCTTAGTTGTCTTTTCAAGCTGCTTATTATGGGCTCACGTCTTTTCGTAAGATCACGGTAATCGAAAAGTGAGTAAGCAATTGCATGCCCTTCAGCCCATGTTAGGGGAATGGCAGGGAGAAGGTTATGTTCTCGACCGGGAAAGTAGAGAAAAGGTCACTTTTCAGCATTCTGAGAAGATTTACTACGATCTAGATTCTACCATCATTGTCTTAGAAGGACAAGGGAAATCCGGAGATCGCATCGTGCGTGAAGCCAGAGCAATTATTTCACCGGCTGATAGTCTTGATCAATTTGAATTCTATTCTTTCTTGGCTAGTGGGCGAAAAGGTAAATTCTTACTCAAAAAGGTTGACGATCAAATTGATTGGTCGATCCATACTCCAGAAGGTGAGATCAAGTATACGATCACCCTGAAAGAAAATGCCTACCATGAAATCGGGAGGGTGAGTATGAATGGCCAATGGTATCCATTCATGGAAATGAACCTCAGGCGTGTAGATTAAAAAAATATAAACCAAACGTATTTAACTCAATAAATAACCTCTAAAATTTAAATACTATGAATATCCCAAAAAAGCGACGAAAAACTATACGAAGAAGCTGAAGCCAGAGTAGGCTTTAAACGACATTTAATTTTTATTTGATAATAAACCTCGGCATTTGGGCCCTTTGGTACTTTACCAGAGCGAAGGACGGGTATACCGATGGCTATTGGCCTCCTTATTCCACGATTGGCTGGGGCATTGGGATTGTTTCTCATTACTTCGGCGTTTATGGAAATAATAATGCTGTAGAAAAAGAGTACCAGAAGCTAAAACAAAAGCAATCGAGATAAGCTTTTAAGGCTCCTTCTTTACCAGATAATACACACAAGTGGTCAGGTAATTTCGCAAATGCGGGATGGAAGTGATCCAATTGTATTGGGTTCTGGCTTTAAGGTTGAATTTATACTTATAAATGGGATTGATCAAAAAGAATTCTTTCTCCCTGATCGAAAAAGAATTCTTTTTTAAAAGTTTTTCAAAACGCTCGATACTGATGCCCGTTTGTTTGATCTCTGCCAAATCATCTACTATTTTGGTTTTTTCTCCAAGACTTTTAAGGATGCGGCGATAAAGCTTCATCGGCAAAAGATGATAATAAGGCAAGCGGCTCAATAATTTACTGTTGGCGATCTGTTGATGCCCCCCGTAAGGCATTTGCCAAGGTGGAAAACCAAAAAAGATCTGTCCGCCTGGTTTCAAAAACTTCCTCAAATAGGCAAGCACCTTGTCCTGGTCGTGAATGTGTTCAATTACATCTTTCAAAATGATCAGATCGAAACGATCTTGATAACCTGAACTGACATCCAGGTCATAGATGTTTTTCTGAATGACTTCAGCCTGACTATTGTCAATGTAATCAGCCAAGAGCTCTTTGGCCATTTTGTAACGGGCAGGCATTAATTCTACTCCCACTCCCCGGCATCCTTTTTCTAAAAAAGCCTGTAGCACGCCCCCTTCTGCACAGCCAATCTCCATAACTTCAGACCCTGCATTTAGCGCCAGCTTACGTTCGATGAAGGGAATCACATAATGCTTCGCATTTTCATACTGATACTTTATGTAAGTCTGTTTATCTTTATGGAAGTCGAAAGCCATACGTTTGAATTGGTGCACAAAAATAATTGAATTCTCTTGATGACTAGGGTAGGAATTATTGGAATAGGTTGGTTAGGTACTTATTTGGCAGAGCAGCTGTCTGATGATTGCCAAATATGGGGGACTAATCGCCATAAAGAAAAGCTCCCTGGATCGCTGCTAGATAAGATCGAATGGTTTCCTTACGAACTCGGAGGAAAGCTTGAATCCTTGCCTTTCGCTGATACAGATTACCTCATTTTTACCATACCACCAAGCCGTATCGCCGACTATGGATCGCAATGCATCGCACTTTTTCAGGCCATTCGTAAAGCCAATCCTAAATTGACAATCGTTTACATTAGCTCAACTTCGCTTTATGGCGATCAAGTGGGTGAATTGAATGAAAACTCTTCTACCGCACCCACCTCAGCTAATGCGCAGAAAATGGAAGCGGTTGAAAACTTTCTTCAGGAAAACGAAGCTTATATCCTTCGCTGCGGAGGGCTGATCGGGGAAGGAAGACATCCCGTGTATGCATTAAGTGGCCGGACTCAAATCGCCAAGCCCAATGCGGCAGTAAACCTGATCCATCAAGAAGAAATCAATGGCTTTGTCCGATTTATCATTGCCCAGCAACCCACTCCTGCCATCTACAATGTCGTTTGCCCAATGCACCCTGATCGCAAAGAGTATTACCAAGAGGTTGCCCGCGAACTAGGCATAAAAGTGCCTGATTTTGACGAAGATGATCCGAGAAAGGGTAAAATTGTAATCCCGATGAGAATGCAGGAAACAGGCTATGAATTTATGTTTCGTTCACCGTTTGATATGCCCTTGATCAGAAAATGAAGCAAACGCTATTGTTCATTTTACTTTATTGCTCTATTGCAGTCCTAAATGCCCAGGAATGGTCGTTTGGGGCGCATATTGGGGGTGGTTTAGCAAATATGAAGCTCAATGAGAATGTGCTGAATGATGTGGTCACTGTGCAACAAGGCCCGGTATTCGTTACCGGAAGCTTTGGGATCCAAGGGGTGCTAATGGAATCAAAAGATCAGCAGACCAAACAAATTACCCCCAAACCTGCCCTTTTGGTAGAAGCCTCCCTCTGCCGCTGTGGGGGAAATATTGAGGCGATCACCACCTTGGCAAGCGGCAGGCGGTCATTTTCAGAATTGAATTATGTGCAATACCAAGGGAATTTTAGATTGATGGGAATGATAGAGTTGAGGCGTTTAAAGCTCTTTTTCGGGCCTAACTTTTCTTACAATTTCTACTCCGGAGTGTATGTGTCGGGCAATGAAACTCCACAATCCGCCAGTGATCAATTCAAAACTTATGCATTGGGTTACGAGGGAGGTATTGGTTATGGTGGAAAGACCATGATGCTGAGTGCCCGTTACCGAGGGTACTTTACCGATTATGGTTTAGCTACTGATCTTTTTCCGACGGTGTACCGTAATAATCAGTTCAGAATCGTTTACTCAGTCTATTTCCTCAACAAGAACCGCGAGAAGAACGTTGGCTCGATCTTCTGGAACTAGAGCAACTTGAAAGTTCTTCAATTGCTATGCAAGGCGGCTCAGGTGTGCCTGCGGCTTGCTCAAATTCTATCCGCCAAGATGAAGGCTCGCTTGCCTTTATCGTTCCTGAAAGCGTAGAGGAACTGATCACCTCCATCTTTCAATTTGTACCTCTTTTTCATTTCAGCCACACTCAATCCTGAATTTCGGTTTACGAGATTAATCTTTTTGGGAGCGATCTTAGGGCTTTTGCTTTGATCAATGATCTTTAGCTTTCTGCCCGGGAAGCTTTCGATTGGCAGTTGGGATGTATACAAATGGGTGTTTTTCGCAATTTTTCGCAATCTAAGACGCTGGGCAAGCAGTTTGAACGCCCCGGCTTTCATAATGGCTGCATTGGGCTCGTAGAGGTAGTCGAGAGGTTCTCCGTATTCTGCAACAGCAGTCTCTTCTTCATGCTGAGTGAAACGGAAATCGATTTCGGGGACTTCCAGGTCGATTGCCCTGATGATGGTTTCGCCTTCGTATGCACTGTGCATGCGGAAAAGCAATTCTTTGCATTCGTTCTTAAGGCTCACTACCACGACCTCCTTTACACCACACAATTGTTGAACGGCTAACTTTATGTCGACCAAGGGCGAGAATTTCAACATGATTTCATTGCTCTGCTTAAATAATTCTTTTTGCAATTCCAATATATCGGGCTGGCAGTCTTCCAGTCGGATCATCCGTCGATCATCTTTTCTTCGGTCAGGATCCAGGTAGATCAAGTCCAACGGCTGTTGGTTTTTCTCGATAAAATCAATCGCCTTGCAATTGATGCATTCGATTTGATCGGCATCCAAAGCTTTGAAATTTGCTTTACTGATCTTGAACAGATCGGCATTAGGTTCAATGTAGTAGAGCTTTTGCCTACCCTCCGACATAAAAAGAGCGTCGATGCCCATCCCTCCGCTTAAGTCGGCAAGGGTTTGATGAGATTCAGCCAGCAGACTGGCTTTGAACCTGGCGGTAGCCATAGAGCTTGCCTGGGCTACTGCCCGGCTTGATGGGAATTCAAAGGCCTGAAGATCATCTAAGAAAGGAAATTTTTCACCGGCCTTTTTTCTACCGTTGAGTTGTCTAAGTACATAATCTTTATCCAACTCCCCCCGCTTGCTGAGTAGGAGAGCTACTTCCGGGATCGGCAAGTGGAGGTGGGCTTGAATGAATGTGATTTCAGCCTCTCGGGAACTCATTCCGAAAACTGCTGTGTGAAGGCGTAAGAAATGATGTTGGCGCCCATCTGTAGGGCTTTTAGACGGCTAGCTTCCGAATCGTTATGAATTACTTGATCCTCCCAGCCATCACCAAGGTCGCTTTCATAGCTGTAAAAAAGCATTAATCTTCCCTCTTTAAGAATGCCAAAACCCTGAGGGGGCTTCTCGTCGTGCTCATGGATCTTGGGTAGACCGTAATTGAAGTTAAATTGCTGATGATAGATCGGATGGGAGAAAGGCAATTCCACCAAGTCTTCATTCGGGAAGATCTTTTTCAGTTCGCGGCGGATGAATTGATCCATTCCGTAATTGTCGTCTATGTGTAAGAATCCACCGGCCAGTAGGTAGTTTCTTAGATTTTCAGCTTCGGCCTGACTAAAGACCACATTGCCATGTCCGGTCATGTGGATGAGCGGGTAGTCGAATAATTCTACGCTCCCTGCTTCAACAACGGCTTGCTCGGGCTTGATATTCATTTTAAGCTCCCGGTTACAGAACTTGATCAAATTGGGGAGAGACGTTTCCAGGTTGGCATACCAGTCGCCGCCACCCTGATATTTCAATACGGCCAACTCATAACTTTGGGCCTGGATGGGCATGCAAAAGATTGAGAATAGAAGATAAAGTGTTAGCTTATTCATCGATGAAATTAATTGAGTGACAGGCTACTATGGCGGCAGTTTCGGTGCGTAGTCTACTTTCTCCCAAGCTGATCGCCTGAAAGCCTGCTTTTTCCGCAATCTTTATTTCGTTTGGGCTAAAATCACCCTCCGGACCTATCAAAATTAGCACTTTCCTGCCAGCATGATGTAAGCTTTTTAAAAGTTTCTTATCGCCTTTCTCACAATGGGCGATGAACTTTTCGCCTTTGAAGTCGGCCGTGGAATCAATGAACACCTCAAAGCTTTTTAATTCATCAAGTTGAGGAACCAATAAGCGGCGTGACTGCTTGATGGCCTCCCTAAGGATCCTTTCTTGTCTTTCAGTTTTCAACACCTTTCGCTCAGATTGCTCGCAGATGATCGGACTGATCTTAAGCACGCCGATCTCGGCAGCTTTTTCTAGGAACCATTCCCAGCGATTCAGGTTTTTGGTAGGCGCAACGGCTAAGGATAGCTTGGGTGCTTCCATCCGACCATCATCTTCAGATAGGATCGTGAGGATGCAGTTTTTTTTCGAGATCGTTTTGATCTCCGTTTGATAAAGTTTTCCTTTACCGTCGAAGATCTCGACTTTCTCGCCTGCTTGCAATCTCAATACCCGATGCAGGTGCTTGCTCTCCTCTTCAGTCAGCCGAATTTCTCCGTCGCCGATCTGCTCGCTATTGGCAAAGAATCTTCTCATTCAAATTCAATGATTTGGAAAGGAAGCGAAATGGCTTTGGCGCGATAATATTTGGCTAAGGATTCTTGAAGGCTGGCATTCTGCTTCATTAAGGTCAGGTCGATCTCTTGATACGCTTGAGGTTCGGTAAAGTGGGTTTTTAAATAACTGAAGAAGTCGGGCATCTCGTTCACTGCTTCGGAAAAACAAAAGGCTTCATCCACTTCAGCCACTCGCTTGATCAAAACTTTGTCGCCATTGGGTTTCTTATAGGCCTCTGCGTAAAGAATGGCAGAATAGTTCGCATTAAAACTACACTGCGCTAAAACGAAGAATGGAGTCAGACTGAACAGGCCGAAGAAAAAAATGAAGGGGTATAGCGACTTCATAAGGAAGGGTTCGTTGAAATAGCGGATTACTTTTTTGAAGGTGAAAAGGATTCGATGACTTCCAAGGCCTGCTCACTTTTTTGCGTCCCGATCAGGAATTTTTTTCCATTCTTTAGTTGGATCGAGATCCCTTGGTTGCCTTTTACATTGTATGCCGTGCCTTTTCCAGAGAAAGATAGGCGATAGCCCCAGCCACCAAAATCCTTTAACGGACTATAGGTTATGGTTTCTACGGTTTCGATTGCTCGCCAACTGAACGACTTCTTCGTAAAGCCAAAAGGTTTGAATACCGTTTGGATCCCGGATTCATCTATTCGGGTGTAAAGAGATGAAAACAGAAAAACGAGCAGCACAATCAAGATGGGCAACATGATCAAGAGATAAGAAGATAAGGTCTTGCTATTCAAGGTCTCTTCTTGAACCATGTCGGTAAGCAGGTACACTTCGTAGGCAAAGATGCCCAGAATGATCAGCCAGATCCACCATTGATTGAATCGTTGTCTTTCTTCAAATACAGCTTTTGCCATTGGTGCGAAAATTACAGATTACCTAACTTAGCCAAAATTATATTTTTATGAAGAAAATTCTGGTCGCTAATCGCGGTGAAATTGCCCTTCGCATTATGCGCACTGCTAAAGAAATGGGAATTACTACCGTAGCGGTGTTTTCAGAAGCTGATCGCAATGCGCTTTTCGTCAGATTTGCGGATGAGGCCTATCTCATCGGTCCAGCGCCTTCAAATCAATCCTATTTAAAAGGGGAGAAGATCATTGAAGTGGCGAAGCAAAGTGGAGCAGAGGGCATTCATCCGGGCTATGGATTTTTATCAGAGAATGCGGAATTTGCAAGAGCAGTAAAGCAAGCCGGACTCACTTTGATCGGACCTTCGGCCGAAGCAATGGAGGTTATGGGTTCAAAGTTGGCGGCCAAGGCAGCGGTTAAAGAATACGATATTCCTTTGGTTCCCGGTACGGATGAAGCGGTGTCTGACATAGATGAAGCGGAAAGAATTGCCTCAGAGATCGGCTATCCGATCTTGGTCAAAGCTTCTGCCGGTGGCGGCGGTAAGGGTATGCGGATCGTAGAGCGCGCAGCCGATTTTCGCGATCAAATGGATCGTGCAGTCTCCGAAGCGATGTCGGCATTCGGTGATGGCGCTGTTTTTATTGAGCGATATGTGGGTTCTCCTCGGCACATCGAAATTCAGATCCTGGCAGATACCCATGGCAATGTGATCTATTTGTTTGAAAGAGAATGTTCGATTCAGAGACGTCATCAAAAAGTGATCGAAGAAGCCCCGTCGAGTGTGCTCACTCCTGAATTGCGAAAGCAAATGGGGGAAGCCGCCGTTAAGGTAGCCCGGTCCTGCAATTATGTGGGCGCAGGAACGGTAGAGTTCTTACTGGACGAGCAACATGATTTCTATTTTCTTGAAATGAACACCCGCCTTCAGGTAGAGCATCCGGTCACGGAAGAGATCACCGGGATCGATTTGGTTGCCGAGCAGATCAAGATCGCCAGAGGAGAGAAGTTGGGTTTGCGGCAAGAGGACTTGAGCATACAAGGGCACGCAATAGAAGTCAGGGTGTATGCGGAAGATCCCACCAATGATTTTCTTCCCGATATTGGAAGGTTGGAGACCTACGTGCGTCCTCAAGGTTTAGGGGTTAGAGTAGACGATGGCTTCGAGGAAGGGATGCAGATTCCGATTCACTACGATCCAATGATCGCCAAGCTGGTCACCTATGGAAAGGATCGAGAAGAAGCCCGTAAACGCATGATTCGGGCAATTGATGAGTATCAGATCGATGGCGTTGAAACCACTTTATCCTTTTGCAAATTTGCCCTCGATCACGAAGCCTTTGTAAGTGGAAACTTTGATACCCACTTTGTCAAGCACCATTTCAAGCCTGAGCGATTAAAAGAAAGTCGCGCTGAAGAAGAACTATTGGCGGCCTGGTTGGGCGTTAAGATCTTGAAAGAGCAAAATTCAAAGACTGAATTGGCAGGCGATCAAGCAGCCAGTGGTACTTCTGCCTGGAAACAAAATAGAAGGTAGTCAGTCTTTAGCTTCTCAATGTCTCTTCTGTTTATCTCAGTCGGTTCTGGACTTCTGACTCTCGGTTCAAACTAAACTTTTTCTTGGATCTGCTTGTTAAGGGGATATGAATCAAGCAGTTAATTACGTAGTGGTCGGTGTGACCATATTTTTATTTTTTTTCGCGGCCTTGTCCGTCTTCAATCCTTCTTATGACCTGATGTTCATTCTTTTCATGTTGGGTCAGCTTTTAGTGCCCTATATGGTTTACGTGGTGTTACGTTACGGTACGGCTAGTGAAAAGAAGTTTGAAGATAATTTTTATGAAGATTCTGCTATGGAACGCATGCAAGAAGATATGGAGTAAACTTGTACACCCTTAGGAAGGGAAATTATAGTCATTAAATCTCCTTTCTTAAATCTTCAGAAGATTTTTGTAAGGATTTAGACCTTCGCGACCACCAACCGATAGCCAACGCTTCTTACGTTGATGATCTTCACCTCGGGGTCAGCAGCAAGTTTTTTTCGGAGTTTCGAGATGAAAACATCTAACGTTCTACCTACATAATCCCCATCGTCTCCCCATACTTGTTGGAGAATCACTTCTCTTTCTACCGTATGATTTACAGATTGAATGAGCAATTCCAAGAGCATGGACTCTTTTCCGCTCAAAATGACCTTTTCTTGGCCAAAAATTAAGGTTGCTTGGTTTGGCCTAAATCGAAACTTTCCCAAGGGGATCGCATTCTCCGAGCGCTTGCTCTTAAAAGCATGCCTTAAGCGATAAATCAGGTAGATTGCCAAAGGAATCAACAATAATAAGAGTAAGAACCAGGTGGGTCTTCCTTTTGCTGACTCAGTTTTACCTGTACTTTCAACCGTGTGTTCCTTTTTCAAAGCGAGATCCGATGCGAATAATCGGATTTGGTAGCAATCGTGCGGTAAAACTCTCATCTTACAAGCCACCAAGTCCTCCTTGACATTGCTAATCCTTTGATAACTGTAAACCACTTTTTGGCTATCACAGCTAAGTACCTCGATCACGTAATCAGTCTGCAAACCAATCCGATTCAATGCATTTTTTGTTATGCTCACCAAGCTATCAGGGAGAATTTGAAGATCATTCTCGAAGCGCATTAGATATACTTGATCCTTCACATCGATAGCAAGTACTCTGGAGGTAGAGTCATTGGATTGAGTCAAAAGCTTATCCCCTACAATGCGCATGGCATTTTCTACAGCCGGACGTTGCGCTTGAACGGTAGAAGCAAAGCACAATATGAAAATGAGGCTGAGCCTGATACACTGCATCCCGCAAATCTATCTCAATCAGCCTAAAGAATCAGTTCTTTAACATAAGATTTACATCATTTTACACAATTATAAACCTTTGTAAGTTGATCTCAAGCTAGATTTGGAGCTGTTAATTTTAAAATCAAAGTGATGAAAATGAGCGTTTTAATTCTTGCTACCCTATGCTTTACAAGTCCAATCAGCAGGCTAGGG
>Ga0207419_1002231_pt1 | contig 13018 bp, 6 predicted proteins | sample ElkSloMetagenome_4_FD_184723 | JGI IMG/M metagenome (GOLD analysis project Ga0207419, IMG submission 184723) | Hot spring microbial communities from Elkhorn Slough, Monterey Bay, USA - MD2A (version 2) | ecosystem: Environmental > Aquatic > Marine > Intertidal zone > Estuary: Microbial mat ... | reverse complement strand
ACTTTTAAATCTATAACAAAGCCCGTTTCAGGGTCAGGTTCGCCTTTTACCGTTACGATCAACTCAAAGTTATGTCCATGCCAATTTTCATTGGCACATGGGCCAAATACAGACTCGTTTTTTTCTTTAGACCAAGCAGGATTGTACAGCTTATGAGCCGCATTAAAATGTTCCTTTCTACAAATATGTACCACCATGGCAGTCTTCTTCTCTACATTAAAAAAGCAAAATTATATCTTAAAGGCCTATAATTGCAAATCGCTATGTGCAGCGAAAAACTTTTATAAGTTCTGAAATTCTATCTTTCTGTTAACGCGATTGATGTAGTAAGGATAACGATTGTTGAGGGTATCGAATTCCAAACCTTTTTGGTAGGCTTCCAAAGCTCTGTCTAAATCGCCTAGTACGTATTCGTTCAAATAGCCCAGTTCATAATACCCGTTTTCTATGGCAGGGTTTTGTTCAAGTACTTTTTCGTACAAACGATTGGCCTCGGTAAAATCACCACTTTTCATACGATATCTCGCTATTTTTATCCCGGGCTGCCAATGCGCATCTTCCGTATAAGATTTTTCAAACCAATAGATAGCAGAATCTGCCATCCCTCTTTGCTCAATCAATGCTCCGAGGTAATAAGAGAATTTTGCATCAGGCTCGTTATTTTTGAGGTATTTTTCAGAAATGTCTAAGGCCTGTTCGTATTCTTCATATTCATTTAATAGAGCGATAAATGTGTTATAGGGTTCTTTTTCTTGTGGCGCCAACTCAATCGCTTTTCTGAGATATTGAAAGGATGCAGCCGTATCGTTTTGGTTAGCATAAATTTTACCACATAAAAAAGTTGCGTTGTAGTTGTTCGGCTGCTTTACCAAAACTTTTTGTAAGTATCTTAAAGACTCTACCTCATTGCCTATTTGTTTATAAAGTTTGCCCAAAAGCAGATTGAGTTCTAAAGAGTTTATCCCTTTGTTAAGCGCAAAATTGGCTGACTGCATTGCTTCAGCAGTATTTCCTTGAAAGAAATCAGCTTTCGCTTTTACCACATAATATTCAGCATTGTTCCTATCTAGCGATAAGGCCCTGTTGATATCTCTTAAAGCAGCAGGCGTTCTGTTTACGGTAAGGTAAAGCCTTGCCCTTTCATAATGTAAGGGTGCTAAGTCTTCTTCGTCTATCATTTCTGTTAAGTAGGCAATCCTCTTTTCAGGATCTAAATTTTGAGCATTGGGAGGTGGTAACATCTTATCTTGTACGTCTACTTTTTCGCCACAAGACTGCAAAAGGCTAAGAAAAGCCATTACCCCCAAAAAAATTAAAAAAGTCTGCCTCATTAAAAAATTTCTTTGAATGTTTAAGCATCAATTCACATTGGTAGCTTTTCTATTTTACTTCCTTCTCTTTTTTAAGTTCTTGTAATTTGAACATTTCATCGCGAAGTCGAGCAGCTTCCATAAAGTCTAATTCCTTAGCGGCCTTCTCCATTTTTTTCTGGGTCTGTTTTATGAGTTTATCCAGTTCTTCTACATCCATGTAAGCGACTACGGGATCTGCAGCTGCACCTTGTTCTTCTTCTATGTAATAGTTTTTTACCGTTTTCTTAGAATCGGCCACCTTGGTTTGCCCTAAAATAGATTCTTTGTTTTTGCTCACACTCATTGGTGTGATGTTGTTATCCTCATTAAACTTGATTTGTTTTTCGCGTCTTCGGTTTGTTTCATCTATGGCCTTTTGCATCGATTCTGTCACCTTGTCTGCATACATCACCACTCGGCCCCTTACATTTCTAGCTGCCCTACCAATGGTTTGTATCAAAGAGCGCTCATTTCTCAAGAAACCTTCTTTATCGGCATCCATTATGGCTACTAGGCCTACTTCCGGCAAATCCAACCCTTCTCTAAGTAGGTTTACGCCTACCAATACATCAAAAACGCCCAAACGAAGTTCTCTTAAGATCTCTACCCTGTCTAGGGTTTTTACTTCTGAGTGGATGTACCTGGCTTTTACCCTAATTTTATCGAGGTACTTTGAGAGCTCTTCGGCCATTCTTTTGGTTAAAGTTGTGACCAGTATGCGATCGCCCATTTTTATAGTCTCGTCAATTTCTTCGAGTAAATTATCAATTTGATTTACGCTTGGGCGGATAAAAATTTCTGGGTCGAGTAGGCCTGTAGGCCTAATAATTTGCTCTACCACAATCCCTTCAGAACTTCTCAATTCATACTCACTTGGTGTGGCGCTTACATAAAGTACTTGATTAATTTTGTCCTCGAACTCGTTAAAAGTGAGCGGTCTGTTATCTAGTGCAGAAGGCAATCTAAAACCATAATCGACCAAAGAAACTTTTCTGGCGCGATCGCCGCCCCACATGGCGCGCACCTGTGGAATGGTTACATGGCTTTCATCAATGACCATTAAATAATCGTCTGGAAAATAATCCAATAAGCAAAAGGGCCTCTGTCCTGGTTTGCGCCTGTCAAAGTACCGGGAATAATTTTCAACACCTGAGCAGTAACCCAACTCTCTGATCATCTCTAAATCGAATTCTGTTCTTTCTTTGAGTCTTTTGGCCTCTAGGTATCTTTTCTCCTTTTCAAAAAGGGCTACCTGTGCCACCATATCGTCTTGTATTTCTCTTATGGCTTGATGCAGTACGTCTTTTCCAGTTACAAAAAGGTTGGCAGGAAAAATGGAAATGGCACTTTCAGAGGATATTTTTTTACCTGTATCAGGTTCTATTCTGTGGATATCTTCAATTTCATCTCCCCAGAAATACAAACGATAGGCAAAATCTGCATATGCCGGATAAATATCTACTGTATCGCCTTTTACCCTAAAACTACCTCTAGTAAATTGTGCTTCGGTTCTGTTGTAGAGAATATCTACCAAAGAAAAAAGTAATTGATTTCTAGGGATTTCATCACCTTGCTTTATGCGTACTACATTTTTACCAAACTCATCGGGATTGCCAATACCATAAATGCAAGAAACCGAAGCAACAACAATTACATCGCGTCTGCCAGAGAGTAGGGCAGAAGTAGCCGCTAGTCTCAATTTTTCAATTTCCTCATTGATCGCAAGGTCTTTTTCAATGTAAGTATCGGTATTTGAAATATAGGCTTCGGGTTGGTAATAGTCGTAGTAAGAAATGAAATATTCTACGGCGTTGTCTGGGAAAAACTGCTTAAATTCTCCGTAAAGTTGTGCTGCCAAGGTTTTGTTATGGCTCAATACCAAGGTAGGTTTCTGAACTTCTGCAATAACATTGGCTACGGTAAATGTTTTACCTGATCCTGTAGCTCCAAGCAAAACTTGAGCGGGTTCTTCGTTGACCAAGCCTTCAGAAAGTTCTCTTATGGCATTGGGCTGATCGCCCATAGGCTCGAACTGTGAGTTGATTTTGAAATCCATCCTCTACGTTTAGTAAAAACGCAAATTTACAAAATCAAAACTCAATTAATAAGGAATGCCTAAACAGCTTTATTAAATTTAAGCAGCAATACTTGTCTTTGAATCCAAGTAAATCTCTAAGAGCTCATCTTCGCCAAATACGGCTGCCTTGCCAAATTTTTCTATGATGCTTAGCAATTGCTGACACGCTATAGGGTCTTCGGGCATGATCTGCCCACTTTGCCTTAAGCCATGTTTTCTAAGCAGTTCTAGTGCATCAAAATGGTAGGAAAGAAAATACACTCTGCTAATGGCTTTGAGCATACTAAAATTGGCATGGCAATCAAATGTATTGTCTAGAAGGGTAGTGGCTTTTTTTAAGTCGCTTAAGTAGGAGTTGAATACTGAATCATCGTTCCAAAATCCTTTTAACTCTACGTACAGTCTTTGTTTATTTTCATCGACAAAAAGCTGGTAGTAGGCACAGTTGGCTATTTTTGTTTTCATGTTTTGTATTGTGTTATTTGGCGTTAATCTGAAAACAAACCATGCAATTAGATATTATATTTAGCTGGATTTTTTTTTCTTACCTGAGTAGTTACCGAAGATGATTAGTGATGGAGAAGATATCCTCAGAAGTAAATTAATGCACTTTAAAGGCGTATAAAAGCTTTAATTTACAGCCATGTTCTTGATTTCACCGTTCAATTCCTTGATCAACTTTTTATGGATTCGGGAAAGCCTTTCAACATCTTTTCTAATTTTGTCCTCCTTGGTGCTCTCGGTAGTCTTCTCTAACCTTTTTAGTAGGGGAATGGCCTCGTTGACCTCAAAGTTATAGTAGCCATTGAGCAATTTATGCGCTCTTTCTGCAATGGACTTTCTGTCCATGTTTTTTAAGGCGCTTTCCATCATTTCTGTATCGGTAATACTACTAGATACAAACTGCTCAATAATTTGTTGTAATACTTCTCTATCCTGTCCAGCAAAGCCAGAGACTTTGTTTAATGAATAAAAATCAGGGTTTTTAGTTGGTACAGGTTCTTGTGTGGATGCATCATTTGCATTTTCCACATCTTTAATAGTACTGTATTCTTCTGGCAAATGCTCCTTGATTTTATTAAGCAATTCCTTTTCCTTAAAGGGTTTTAGTAGATAATCGTTAATGCCCTTTTTAGAGAATCTCTCTAAATCCTCTTTCATAACATTGGCAGTAAATGCAACAATAGGCATTTCTTTGTTGGGCTTCTTTAAACCTCTTGTAAATTCTGCCAATTCTAAACCACTAATGCCGGGCATTTGAATATCGGTAATGAGTAAGTCAAATTCATTCATTTTTAGATGTTTCATAGCCTCTTTGCCATTGGAAGCATATGAAACCTCTAGTGGTGTTTTCTTCAATATGGTTTGGCAAAGCATAAGATTAAAATGGTCATCGTCTACCACGAGAATTTTACCTTGCTTAAAGTCTACCACAGAAAGCTCATTGATCTTGTGGTGTTCGGCAATGTCTTTTTCGGCAGCCTTGGCAAATTTTAAGTCAATAATAAAGGAAGCACCTTTTCCGGTTTCACTTTCAACCGAGATTTCGCCGCCCATCAATTTAACCAACCTTTGCGCAATGGAAAGGCCCAGACCTGTACCGCCGTACTTTCTGGTTGTGCCAGAATCTGCCTGAGAAAAATTTTGAAAGATAGTGCCTATCTTTTCTTTCGGAATGCCAATGCCTGTGTCATTCACTCTGATCCTGACTTTTAAATTCTTACCCAATTTGTCCAATACTTCGCCCTCAACTTCTACAAAACCTTCATCGGTAAACTTTATGGCGTTGTTTACCAAGTTGAGCAAAATTTGTTGCAGCCTAAAAGAATCGCCCAATACCACTTGTTCAAAATCTTTGTCTAGAGAAGTATCCAATTCGATCCCTTTTTCATCGGCTTTTACCTGTAAAGTGTTGCAAACATTTTTAATGGTTTCATCTAGGCGCAAAGGTATTTTTTCCATTTTGAGCTTACCCGCATCTATTTTAGAAAAATCAAGGATGTCGTTTACCGTGGAGAGCAAATGCTCAGAAGCATGTTTTACCGCATGCAAATAAGCTCCTTGCTGCGGGTCAATTTTGGTCTTGCCCAATTGTTCAGAAAAACCTATTATGGCATTGAGCGGGGTTCTGATCTCGTGGCTCATGTTGGCCAAAAATTCTTGCTTTACCTTGGAGAGTCGCTCTGCTTTGAGTTTGGCGGCCATTAGCTGTTGTCTGTAAAAATTACTTTTGGTGATATCGCTCAAAATCAAATAGGTGAAGACTGCTATTAAGAAAAAGGCAATGAAAGTAATGGTATACAAGGTATTGTTGGCCTCTTTGATTACTTGCCGGGTATGCAATTGCCTTCTTTCGATTTCTTTTCTCTCGTCTTTCTCTAGCCTTCCGATAATAGCCCTTATTCTCTCTGCTATTTCTGTATTGTTTTGCAAAAGCTCCAACTCTTTGTCGGTCATGGTAGCCAAATTTGAGCTTTGAGAAAATTCTACATTGGATAAAATGGATTCTAGTTTGTCCATCTCAACTACGTTATCTGGCGAAAACTGCAATCTAGTGTATTCTTTGTAGTAGTTCTCTATCGCATTTTTATATTCCCTAAAAAGTATGGGAATAGAAAGGTTTTTATCGGGTATGTTAGGCTTAATGCTTTTCTTAAAAGCACTATTGTTATCCTTACTTTTGGTTTCTACACCTTTGTTTTCACTAGCTATGTCGAGTACTGCTTCGTAGGTGTCAAATTGTTCTGCCCTTCGTTTTTGGATGATGTATGCATTAAAACTGCCTTTTTTAGCTTTTAAAAGCTGAGCCACTTCATTGATTTGTTTGCTCTGCACTGTATCGTCTTTTACCAATTTTCGCAGAGAGTCTAAAGTGTGGTATACAGGAACTACGCTTTCTTCATACCTAGAAAGCAAGCTGTCATCTTCGTTAAGAACCAGTTTTCTTATTTCATTCTCCGAGGAAGTGATTTCGCCTAATAGTTTGGTGTATAGCCTGAGCTTTACGTTGGGTTTAGACAGCTCTATGAGGGCGTTGTCCAGTGTTTCAAAATTTTTGTAGGTAATGTAACCTGCCACTGCTAAAACCGCGATAACCATACTAAAGCTAAATACGATTTTGGTTTTTAAATAAGCAGTTCTAGGTACTTTACTCATAAAGTTAGATGTAATGTTTGTTTAAAATTAATAAATTTTGAGAACTTGCAGATGTTCATTCCTTTTTGCTGAACATCCCTTTTTGAAAAGAATATGTGTTGATGATTTCTTTCTTTTCTCCTGACTCCAATGTTATATCCCAAATAAAAAGTTGTTGCTCAAAGTTAAAGCTGTTACTTGCCTCACCCAAAAAACGGGTGGCAGGCTTTTGTTTTAAATCAGATATAGCGCTGCCTGTAAGATATATTTTCGCCTTTTTGCTCTTATCGTTTTTTATAATGATGCGCTCGCTGTGTTTGTACTCTTTTACTACTACATAGTTTTTTAGACTATCGTAGACTATCTCTTTTTTAATTTGTATGTCAGGGTCTATGCCAATGATTAGATTCAGGGTATCGTTCAAGGTTTTTGGCTCAAAATCAATCTCTTTTTCTAGTTGCTTGTCTATAAAAACCTGCATCTTACCGTGATACCACTCATATTGCGTAGCATCAAACAAAGTCAACAGAATATTGGGTGTGTTGACAGAATCTACGTTTGCCAATAGTTTTGTTTCATATTGCGGTGTTTCCTCACCCAACAATATTAGCTTTTCGTTTTCTGAGTGAGGTATTGTGGCATTTTGTGGCGCCACTTTAAAGATGCTCGGTTTAGCCTTTACGCTATCGGCAAAGTTATTAGAATAAAGCTTGCTAGAAACACTAATGGGGATATTTTCCCAATTTTGCCCACTTTGCTGTAAAATACTGGCCTCGTATTTAATGGAAATTTGGTTGCTGTATTTGTTGTAGTTTAACTTATACCTTGGCGCCCAATTTACATTACTCACCTGATAGGAAAGCTCAAAAGTAGTTTTGAGGCTTTTCTCGGCAACTATGTCTAGCAATACCGATTTTTTTTGGCCAGTTTCTAGTAAGCTCAGTTCATTGGTATATTGTTTTTTCAATTGCTTTAAGTATTCAAACTTTTTATTGAGTTGATGCAGTTTTTGATTAATTGATCTTTCTTTGGCCTTTAATTCTAATAATCTATTGGTCAAGTAATTATCTAGCTTTTTAAGGCTTTCTACCGAAGTGTTTTCAGGTGAAATGGTTTTATTCTTTTTGAGTATCTCTTCAGACTCTTTGATCACCAAGAGCGTATCTTCAATTCGGTTTATGTTATGCTGTATGCCAATGGTTTTGTTTTCGAGATGGTTCAATAATGAATCGAAGGTAAGATTGATTTCTGCTGTAAGCGTATCGCTCACGATTTTTAAAGCGGTTATGCTCGTATTTACAGGAGCGACGACGGTAAAGCTTTCATTAATTAAAGTTTGGGGCAGATTGTTCAGTAAGATACGATTGCTGCCCATTTTTAAGTCTGACTGAAATACTGCATCAACTTGCGCCTTTCCAAAGCCTACTACCACGTTGTTGATCACAATTTGTGTAGTATCCTCAAAAACTTGGTAAGCGGGTGCAGATTCATTGTGAAACCTGTTATAGGCAGTTAAAACATAGTTGTAATTGCGTGCAAATCCACTACTATCATGGTAATTTCTTGCATCTTTAGGTAAAAAGGTCAATAGGTTTTTGGCATTCTCATAGTCAAAAACTTCAGTTGTATCGGGAAAGCGATAAAGCAAATATCCTAAAGTAGAATCACTGCTTGTTATGAGGTTGTCTTGCCAAGTTAGCCACCAACCTTTATCGGTTTTTAGCTTGTTCATCTTCAACGGTGAAAGTGGCCTTGTTAAATCCAATTGGTTTTCTGGCCTAAGTGCGGGCTGCTTAAAAAGCTCATCTTTTAAAAGATGGGCAAAGTTTTTATGGTTTTTAATCAGCGAGTTAGCACTGAAAAATGCGCTGCCCATTATTCGGGCTTTCTGCCTGTTTCTCTTAACCTGTCTGTTGATCTCCTTGCCATCTTTCCAAGCCTTAAGTTTGCTATCTGCTATTTTATAGGCCGCATGCCCTACATATAATTGCGTATTGGTGGTTTCTTGATTTTGCCACCAATCTATAAGGGTCTGGTAATCGGCTATTTTATGCGATACATTCCAATAAATCTGTGGTATGATGTAGTCTATCCATCCTTTTTGGACCCACAATCTACTATCAGCAAAAAGGTCATCATACGCAGAAAGGCCATTGGTTTTTGAGCCTTTAGGATCATTACGTCGGTTTCGCCAAATGCCCGGAGGACTCACCCCGAATTTTATATGCTTGTTTCTCTTTTTTATGAGCAAGCTCACCTCTCTAATAAAGGTATTGATATTTTCCCTTCTCCATTGTGCCAAGCCAAAGCCTTTAGGGTTGTAAAGTTGATAGCTTTTGCGATCGTTAATTTTTTCTCCTGCTGCGGGGTATGGATAAAAATAATCGTCAAAATGGATGGCATCTACAGGATATCTGCTAATAATGTCATCGATCACCTCGTATAGATAATTTCTTACCGCCGGTATGCCTGGATCTAACAGTTGCATGCCATTGTAAGTAAAATGCCAATCGGGCTGCTTATTGGCAATGTGCTGATCGCTCAATTTCATGTACCTAGACTGCACTGACCTAAACGGATTGATCCAAGCATGAAACTCCAAGTCGTTCTTATGACAAGTTTCGATCATAAAATGGAGCGGGTCGTAATAGGGTTGCGGGGCCTTGCCTTGTTTGCCTGTTAACCAATGCGACCATGGCTCTATTCTACTATCGTAAAAAGCATCAGCAGAAGAGCGCACCTGAACGATCAAAGCATTCATTCCCAAGCTTTTACAATAGTTTACTAGTTCAACAAATTCCTTTTTCTGTGCATTTGCGCTCAGCCCAGATCTGCTTGGCCAGTCTATGTTGTTCACAGTGGCTACCCAAACTCCTCTAAACTCTCTTTTAGGAAAAGAATCTAACTCCGTATGGTTTATGAAACCAAAAGAGAAATTTGTATGTAGAAAAGTAACAGAAATAAAAAAAATTAAAGGTATTCGAAGTAAAGTCCACTTCAATTCCATTTGGCAGCTATGGATTAGTTAAAAAAATAATTAGTTCGTTAATTTTCAGTTAGATTTGACGATGTAGCCGCTCCCTAAAGTTCACAACAAATTTCTTTAAAATCCTTTATTATCGATAATTAATCTCGATAAATAATAAAAAAGTTGAAGTTTGAATGGTTTTTGTTATGTAAGGATTTTAGAATATATCAACTTTTTTAGCTTGAATTCCAGGCATACTTAATTCGATTGAAAATTCGATTGAAATTATAAACACATTAATCAACAACATCATTTATTCAAAAATGAAAAATTTCATGATTATAAACAGGAATAAGAATTTTTTCTTACTGCTGTTTGCTCTCTGCCTTACTTTAACTACTCATTTTACCTATGCCCAAAAGGTGAATTCACTTATTAAAAAAGGACAACGAGAATACGAAGATAACAATGTGGAAGCTGCTCTTGAGTATTTTGAGCAAGTTCTTTCTGTAGATAGGAATAATTATACGGCAGCTTACTTTGCAGGAGTAAGCTATCTCAGATTGGCATTCCCTAAAAAATCTTTGGATAGATTTTCTATAATCCGACCAGAAAGATTTAAGCTTACCCGTGATCTGTATTTCTGGTTGGCCTACTCTAACTTCAAAAACAATAAGTTTGAGGAAGCTGAAGAGTATATTGCTCAGCATCGCAATGCTTATAAAAACTACATGCGCGATGAGTTAGAGCAATTGGAAAAAAATATAGCTTCGGCAAAAGTATTTTATGATGAAAAAAAGCCTTTTAGAATAGAAAACCTGGGGGATAATATCAACTCTGAAAATCCTGAATATGCCGCTGTACTAACCGCTAACCATCGTACTGTTCACTTTACCACAAGGAGAAAAGACAATAAAGGTGGTGAAAAGTCAGGCGAATATATGGAAGATATTTTGTCTTCTAGCATGAATGAAAACGATCAATGGTCAAAGGCAGATAGGTTAAAGGGCTTGGTAACAGTGGGCCATGATGCAACTGTACAACTTTTTGGTGATGATAAGAAAATGATCATTTATCAGAAAAAAGACCTTTTGATCACTGAGTTGAAAGATGGAAAATGGGGACATCCCAAATCTATTGGTAAGGAAATTAACAACAAGAGAAGTAGGGAATCTCACGGCTTTATTACGCAAGATGGAAATACTTTGATATTTAGCAGTGATTATAAAACTAAAAATGAAGATCTAGATTTGTTTATCTCTAGAAAGCAGCCGGATGGAGAGTGGGGCAGGCCGAGACCGATCAATGAAATCAATACAGAAAAAGACGAAGATTCACCTTTTGTAGCCGGAGATGGTACGCTGTATTTTGCCTCAAAAGGACACAACAGCATGGGCGGCTTCGATATTTTTAAAAGCGAGTACAATCCTACGAGCAGAAAATTTGAAAAGCCAATCAACATGGGCTATCCGCTCAATTCAGTAAGTGACGACATATTTTTTAATGTGAAAAATGGAATTGCCTATTTCACCTCAAACCGTGCAGGTGGTTTAGGAAGGGAAGATATTTACAGGGCATATCTTTTTGAAGAAGTCAACATCTCCTTGGATTTTGTCTATAAGGATTCTAGCCAGCCAATTTCTGATGCAGTGGTTTACTTAGAGTCTAACTCCAACAGCGAAAGATTGGCACTAAAAACCGATGCCTCTGGCAAGGTAAGCAGTATGATTCCAGCATTTCAAGACTTTACTATCCAATTGGTAAAAGATGGAGAAACACTTCATACTCAGACCTTGTCGCCACTCACTAGCTTAAAAGACCCAATTAATTTTTCTGCTACCGTAAAAGTATCGGCTAAGCAAGACATTATAGCAGAGCAAAAACAAGAAGAAATGCTTAATGAAAATGAGGGACAAGAAGAACTAATTTCCGAGAACCTTGAGCAAGAAATAGCAAAGGAAGAAAATGAAATTAATAAAACTGAACAAATAGATAAGGCGCCATCAATGACTCAGAATTCTGTCGCTGAACAGCAAGAAATGGAAGCAAAAAAACGCGAACTTGATGCACAATTTAAAAATGCCTCTGGTAAATTTGTTTTAAAACGTATTTATTTCGACCACAACGAAGCTCGATTGAAATCTGAGTCTTTTAACGAACTAAATGGGATTGTGGCTTATCTTAAAGATAATCAGAATATTAGGGCTGAGATAAGTGGCCACACCGATAATATTGGCCCGAAAGATTACAATGAAAACCTATCACTAAGAAGAGCAAGGGCTGTAGTAAATTATTTAATCGATAATGGGATTGAAGCCAATAGGTTACAAGCAAAAGGTTATGGAGAAACCCAACCTTTAGTAAGTAATGATGACGAACGCGATGGAAGAGAAATCAATAGAAGAATTGAATTGAAAGTTCTCAAGTCTCAAAGTGATGGGTTTTCCAAGAATTACTAAGATTTTAATGTTTTACTAAAAAATATTTAAAGGACGGCTCTTATCATAAGGCTGTCCTTTTTTTATTTTCCAACCCGATTGATATAGTGCCCAACTAGCAATACATTTCGTTGAGACTACTGGTTAAATCAAAAAAATAGAAAGTACGAAAATCAGTACCATGGAGCTGATTCCTAAAACAGCCGAGGCGCCTGACTGAAATCGGTAGCCTTCGCTAATGTTCATACCCGACATTTGGGTAACCACCCAAAAAAAACTGTCATTGGCATGGGAGACCACAACCGCACCGGCACCAATGGCCAAAACCGTAAGTGCCAAACCCAAGGGCGTCATCAATCCTAAACTTGCTACCATAGGTGCTACAAGTGAGGACGTGGTAATTATTGCTACCGTTGAGGAACCTTGAGCACTTTTTATCGCCGCAGCTATAATGAATGGCAGCCATATTCCAGCAGACTCAAAAACAAACTGTTGGGTAATAACTTCGGTAAGTGCCGTGCTTTGCAGCACCTTACCAAAAGCACCACCTGCTCCCGTAATCAACAAAATAATGGCTGCCTCTAGCAAAGCTTCACCCACCCAACCTTTAGAGGACCACATATTGATCTTAAATTGTTTGGGTAACCTTAAAGCCAGTAACATGCCCACGAGCAGCGCAACAAAAGGGTCACCAATAAAAAGTGCTGTACTTTTCATTATTCCATTGCCCAGCGGTGCAGAAGGCAGCTGTGCCAAAGACTTTAATACAATTAAAAAGATAGGGATTGCAATAGGCAAGATCACCGCTAAAATGCCATTGTTTTGCGTGTATGTGTTGGCCTCTGAAAAAGCTTCTGATTCGTTAAGTGTATTTTTATTAGAGACTGTTTTGGGAGAAAAGCGCTCTGCAAATTGCCAAGCACATAAAAACCCAAACAAACTCACAGGCAAGCCCAATAAAATTACCAAGCCTATATCGGCTTTTAAAATGCCCGCTGCTGCAACTGGGCCTGGTGTAGGCGGCATCATCACATGCGATGCCATAAGT
>Ga0207419_1002230_pt1 | contig 13020 bp, 13 predicted proteins | sample ElkSloMetagenome_4_FD_184723 | JGI IMG/M metagenome (GOLD analysis project Ga0207419, IMG submission 184723) | Hot spring microbial communities from Elkhorn Slough, Monterey Bay, USA - MD2A (version 2) | ecosystem: Environmental > Aquatic > Marine > Intertidal zone > Estuary: Microbial mat ... | reverse complement strand
GCCGGGTCGAACAGGCGCGTTTCCTGCTCCACCTCGCCGCCGCTTTCCCAAATCTCGATATGGCGCTGGGCCTCGATCTCGATGGCCTGCATGACGAAGCGCACCGAGTTCACGTTCTTCAGCTCGCAGCGCGTGCGCAGGCCGGTGTCCCCCACCGGGCGCACCGACACGTTGACGTCGGCGCGCATGGAGCCTTCCTCCATGTTGCCGTCGCAGGTGCCCAGGTAGCGCAGGATGGAGCGCAGCTTGCGCAGGTAGGCGCCGGCCTCCTCGGGGCTGCGCATGTCGGGCTTGGAGACGATCTCCATCAGCGCCACGCCGGAGCGGTTCAGGTCGATGAACGACTTGGTCGGGTGCTGGTCGTGCAGCGACTTGCCGGCGTCCTGCTCCAGGTGCAGGCGCTCGATCCCCACCGTGCGCGAGGAGCCGTCGGGCATGTCGAGGATGACCTTGCCCTCGCCGACCACCGGCAACTCGTACTGGCTGATCTGATAGCCCTGCGGCAGGTCGGCGTAGAAGTAGTTCTTGCGCGCGAACACGCTGCGGTGGTTGATGTGCGCGCGCAGGCCCAGGCCGGTGCGCACCGCTTGTTCCACACACGCGCGGTTGATCACCGGCAACATGCCGGGCATGGCGGCGTCGACCAGCGACACCTGGCTGTTGGGCGCGGCGCCGAAGGTGGTGGAGGCGCCGGAGAACAGCTTGGCGGCGGAGATGACCTGGGCGTGCACCTCCAGGCCGACGACGACCTCCCAGTCGCCGGTCTCACCGGTCAGCACGTACGTGGGAGCGACTGTTGCGTCCATGGTCTCAGCCCTCCAGCAGGCGCGGCTTGGCGGTGAAGGCCGCCGCTTTCTCCAGCGCGCGCCCGGCGCGCAGCACGGTTTCCTCGTCGAACGGCCGGCCGATCAGTTGCAGGCCCTGCGGCAGCCCCTGCTCGGTCAACGCCACCGGTACCGACAGGCCGGGGAGGCCGGCGAGCGACGTGGGCACGGTGAAGACGTCGTTCAGATACATGGTCACCGGGTCGGTGACTTCCTCGTCGAGGGCGAAGGCGGCCGACGGTGTGGTCGGCGTCAGGATTACGTCGACGCCGTTGTCGAACGCGTCCTTGAAGTCCTTGGCGATCAGGCTGCGGACCTTCTGCGCCTTGAGGTAATAGGCGTCGTAGTAGCCGGCCGACAATGCGTAGGTGCCGATGAGAATCCGCCGTTTGACCTCGGCGCCGAAACCGGCGGCGCGGGTCTTGCAGTACATGTCGTTCAGGCCGTCGCCGTCCTCGACCACGCGCAGGCCGTAGCGCACGCCGTCATAACGGGCGAGGTTGGACGACGCCTCGGCCGGGGCGACGATGTAGTAGGCGGCCAGGGCGTATTTGGTGTGCGGCAGGCTGATCTCGACCGTCTTGGCGCCGGCGTCCTTCAGCATCTCCATGCCGCGCGTCCAGATGGCCTCGATCTCCGGCGACAGGCCTTCCTCCGGCTTGTATTCCTTGGGGATGCCGACCGTCAGGCCCTTCACCCCCTGCTCGATGGCGGCGGTGAAATCGGGCACGGCGACGGGCGCCGAGGTGGAATCCTTCGGGTCATGGCCGGCCATGGCCCCCAGCATGATGGCCACGTCCTCGACCGAGCGGGCCATCGGTCCGGCCTGATCCAGCGACGAGGCGAACGCAACGATGCCCCAGCGCGAGCAGCGGCCGTAGGTGGGCTTCAGGCCGGTGATGCCGCAGAAGCTGGCCGGCTGGCGGATCGAGCCGCCGGTGTCGGTGCCGGTGGCCCCCAGGGCGAGGCGCGCCGCCACCGCCGCCGCCGACCCGCCGGACGAGCCGCCCGGCACCAGCTTGCGCTCGGGCGCGTCGGTGCGGGTCCAGGGGTTGACCACGCTGCCGAAGGCGCTGGTCAGGTTGGACGAGCCCATGGCGAACTCGTCCAGGTTGGCTTTGCCCAGCATCACGGCGCCGGCTTTCCAAAGGTTTTCGGACACCGTGCTTTCATAGGGCGGCACGAAATTGCCCAGGATGTTCGACCCGGCGGTGGTGCGCGTACCGTCGGTGCAGAACAGATCCTTCATGGCGATGGGGATGCCCTCCATCGCCCCGGCCTCGCCCTTGGCAATGCGGGCGTCGCTGGCGGCGGCGCGCTCGCGGGCGCGCTCCGGCGTCGGCGTGATGTAGGCGTTCAGGCCGGCGTGGGCCTCCATGGCGGCCAGATGCGCGTCGGCCAGCTCGACGGCGGTGAAGTCGCCCCGGTCCAGCCCCTTGCGGGCCTCGGCGATGGTCAGGTCGGTCAGCTTGGTCATGATCGCCGCTCCTACTCCACCACCTTGGGCACCAGATAGAACCCGTCCTGGCTGTCCGGCGCGTTCGCGGTGACGCGCTCGGGATAGCCGCCGTCGGTGACCGCGTCATCGCGCCACGGCAGCGTCATCTCGGCGACGCTGGTCATCGGCTGTACCTCACTGGTGTCCACTTCCCGCAGTTGCTCGATCCAGTCGAGAATGCCGGACAGTTCGGAGGCCAGCGGGTCGAGCTGATCGTCGGGCACGTCGATGCGCGCCAGGAAGGCGATCTTGCGGACGGTTTCCTTGTCCAGCGACATGGAGTAGGTCTCTCCGGTTCGAGGCGATCGGTTGGGCGCTATGTGTACTCGGAAGGCTTCAGGGTTGGCAACCGGCGGCGGAGCGCGGCCATGATCCTGCGTGATGCGGTCGCCATGGCCGCCGCCGTGCCGCCGCGTGGTGCGCTGCTGGGGCTCGACCTGGGCACGCGGACCATCGGCATTGCCGCGTCCGACCCGGACCGGCGCATCGCCTCTCCCCTGCGCACCATCCGGCGCACCAAGTTCACGCCCGATGTCGCCGAGGTGTTTGCCTTGATGGACGAGAGAACCGTGTGCGGACTCGTCCTGGGCTGGCCGGTTGAAATGTCCGGCGCCGCAGGGAAACGGTGCCAGGCGACACGCGGGTTCGCGGAAAACATGCTTCGGCTGCGAGATATGCCCGTTCTGTTGTGGGATGAACGCTTGTCGACCAGCGCGGTCGAGCGCATGATGGTCGACGAATTCGACCTGAGCCGCGGCAAGCGCGCCGCCAAAGTCGACGCCGCTGCGGCCGCCTATATCCTCCAGGGCGCGCTGGACGCCCTCGGCCGGATCTCGGCAGGCGCGGGAGGCGAGCGCGCGATATGACCGAACAGGACGACTCCGGTCCCTCGGCCGCCACGGTGCCGGCCGTCTCGACCAAGCGCAAGGCGCGGCGCAAGCGGGTGTTCAAGGGCGCGCGGCTGGGCTTTGGTGGCGCCTCCACGATCGACTGCATTGTCAAGGACATCTCAGCCTCCGGGGCGCGCATTAGGCTGTCCACCATCACGCCGATCACCGGGCCGCTCCAGCTTTTGCTGTCCGACAAGGAACGGCTGGATGCCGAAATCATCCGCCAGACGGGGGTCGAGTTGGGCCTGCGCTTCACGTCGGACCAGCGGCCATCCATGGCGCCGCCGCCGGAAGTGATCGAACAAGTGCTGACCGAGCTGGAGTCCCCCTGGTTGAGCGAGGTTCTGTCCCTTCTGGAGCGCGCCGACGCCTACCAGGAGCCCGACGTGCACGAAGCCGCCGCCCAGCTCCGCGAGGCCTATGACCGGCTCAAGGTTGTCGTCGAGGGCCACGTCACCACGTTTTAAGATCAGGGGCGGATGAGGTGTCTCATCCGCCCATCGGCGCCAGCCCGCTCCCCCACCCGGCCACCCATTAGGAAACTGGCGTTGGGTGGCCGGGTGGGGAGCTGGCTGTCCACGGGCGGACAGTGGGGGGACAGCGATGACATCCAAGATCTACTGGGCGGCGCGGGATCTGGCCGGATCGCCGTGGGGCAATCACCATTTCATTCTCGTGGTGCAGGGAACGCCCAAGATCACCTCGACGATGAGCGTCAAATGGCAAAGCTGCGCCGGCACGGAGTTCATGACCATCGCGACGTTCAAAAAAAGCCTGGGCGGAAAGAGCCGCCTTATTCTCGGCTACAACGAAACGTCCGATGTGCATTCCGTGAAAGAGGTTCTGAACCCCAAGATCGCGGCCAAGCAGTGGAGCGACTTTGATATGGCCCGCCACGAGGTCAGTCCGCCCGGCGGCAAGACCAAGGACGCGTTCGTCAAGGATATTCTGGTCAAGGCGGAAGCCTATAAAAAGAACGAAGCGAAAAAGAATGTTCCATACAGCCTTGTTGACGAGAACTGCGCCTGCTGGGTCAACAGTCTGTTCAAGGCCTGCGGTGTTTCCAAGAAAGTGCGCCTCACCGCTGGCGAGTTTCCCGGCTTCGACTGGGGCGAGGAAGACGAGATCGACGCCAGCTATTTCAAGTAGGGCGGACCGTCGGGACAGCGCCGCATGACCGATGACCCACTGCCCAAACCCGCTACCCCGGACGGCCGTCGGGTGCTGATCGTGCACGCGCATCCGGAGCCGCGCTCGTTCACGGCGGCGATGCGCGATGTGGCGGTCGAGACCCTGCGGGCGCGCGGCGATGCCGTCGTGATCTCCGACCTGTACGCCGATGGCTTCGACGCGGTGGTCAAGGCGGCGGATTTTCCCGAGCGGCGCGATCCGGACTATCTGACCGTCGCCCTCGAACAGCGCCATGCCGATGAGAGCGGGACCCTGCCGCCGGACATCCGGCGCGAGCTGGACCGGCTGCTGTGGGCCGACTTGGTGATTTTCAGCTTTCCGCTGTTCTGGTTCTCGGTGCCGGCGATCCTGAAGGGCTGGATCGACCGGGTGCTGGTCTCCGGGCGGTGCTACGGCGGCCGGCGGTTCTATGACCGGGGCGGCCTGCGTGGCAAGACCGGCCTGCTGGCCCTGACCATGGGCGGGCGGGCGCACATGGTCGCGTCGGGCGGGGTGCACGGCCCGCTGGAGGACATGTTGCGGCCGCTGCTGCAAGGCACGCTGGGCTACGTGGGGATGCGGGTGCTGCCGCCCTTCGTGGCCCACCACGTGCCCTACATATCCGATGAGGCGCGGCGGGCCATCCTGGCCGACTACCGGGCGTTTCTGGAGACCCTGGACGCCCTGGAGCCGCTGCCGATGCCGGCCCTGGACGCGTTCGACGACCAGATGCGGCCGCTGGGGTGAGGCGCGGGCGCTCGATGCCCGTCGGCGCCGGCGTTGTACCCGGCGTCGATTGGATTGACCCGTCCGGCTGGTCGCTTCCGGGCAATGGTGATGCCGAGTCTTTGTTTTTTCGCCGCGGCGCCCCTTCGGGGCGCGCGGCTCCGCGGCTTCGCCGCGCCGGCGCAGTCGCGCCGGCCGTCCGACGAATGAAGTCAGTTCATTCGTCGGACGGGGTTACCCCGCCGCGCTCAGGAAGCGGTCGGCCAGCATCAGGGTGCCGTCGGTGTAGGCCGCGCCCAGTTCTTGCGCGGTCGGGGTCTCGTTGTGGCTGGCGATCCAGGCGGTCAGCAGCAGGCGGCGCAGCATCACGAACGTCGGCAGCATGGCCTCGTCCTCGGCCGGCAGCGGGGCGACGGTGCGGTATCCGGCGGTCCAGGCGTCTTGCAGCGCCGGGATGGTGGGCTCGTGCTCGAAAAAGCTGACGGCGGCGGCGAAGTCGTAACCGAACCAGCCGAACCCGCAGTCGTCGAAGTCGATCACGCCCAGGCGCGCGCCCTCGACCAGCAGATTGGCCAGCCGCAGGTCGGCGTGGATCAGGCCGAAGCGGTCCGGGCCGGTGCCGTAGGCCGCCAGGCGCCGCCGCAACGCCTCGCTGGTCCGCTCAAGCAAAGCCGCGCCGTCCGCCGCCAATCCCAACGCGTGGCGCCAGTCGCCCCAGTGCGGCGTTGGCCCGACGGTGGTCTCCCAGGTCCAGGTCTTGCGAACGAACCCGGGCGGCCGGGGCCACTGGCGGGTGTGCGCGTGCAGGCGCGCGCTGAGGGCGCCGAGGGCGTGGAAGCCGTCGGTCAGGTCGTCGTCGGGCGAGGGCTCGGCGCCTGTCATGAAGCGGAACGCCGCCACCTCGCGGTGCGTGCCGTTCAGGTCGAAGGTGGCGATATGGCCGCCGTCGGCCACCCTCAGCGGCTCTGGCGTGTCGATCACGGCGTCGGCGCGCAGGGCGGTGATCCACGCCAGCTCGGACTCCATTTCCGCGCGGGTATGATAGCCAGGGCGGTACACCCGCAGGACGATCCGCGTGCCGTCGTCGGGGTCCTCGGCCAGGAAGGTGGCGTTTTCCGAGATGGCCAGCAGGGAGACCTCGGCGCGGGGCGACAGGCCCCAGGCCCCGGTCAGGCTGGCCGCGCCACGGCGCAGGGTTTCAATGAAATCGTCGGTGTAAAGGCCCGCCATGGTGAGTCCCGCATCGCCCCCTATAGCAAAGTGGAGCGGGACCGTAGTGCGTCGGCGCCGGGGCCGCAACGTCGATGTGTCGCGTGCGGCGGGCTCGCGGCGCCTACTTCACCAGGATGCAGGTCACCGGCGACAGGCCGGACACCTTGTGCGAGACCGAGCCGAGCAGGAAACTCTCCACGTCGCCGGTGCCGCGCGCGCCCATGACGATCACGTCGCACTTGTGCTCCTTGGCGAAATCGATGATGGCCCGCGCCGGCTGGCCGCGCTTGGCGTAGGCCTCGACGTCCACCGCCCCGCGCTCCATCGCGTGCGCCCGGGCGGCGGCCACCAGGTCCTTGGCGTAGTCCCGCAGGGCCTCGTCCGGCGTCGCCGGATGCAGCGGGCGGACCATCGACAGCGAGCCCTCCATCGGGCTGTGGTGGCGGAACACGCTCAACAGCAGGATCTTCGCATTGTCGAACCGCGTCGACAGGTCGACGGCGAAGTCGATCGCCTTGACCGCCTGGTCGGAGCCGTCCACCGGTACGAGGATGGTGCTGAACATCGTCACTCCCCAAACGCGAGTTGCGGCAGGAACAGGGCGATCTGCGGGAACATGATCAGGGCCGCGCTGACCCCGATCAGCACGATCACGAATGGCGGCGTGCCCCGGATCACGTCCATGTACGGCCGCTTGAAGATGGCGATGGCGGTGAAGATGTCGCAGCCGAATGGCGGCGTGGCCGAGCCGATGGCCACCTGCAGCGTGATGATCACGCCCACCAGCACGGGGTCGATGCCGGCGCTTTCGACGATGGGCGCGAAGATCGGCACCAACACCAGGATCACCACGATCGGGTCAACGAACATGCAGCCGACGAAAAAGGCGATGGAGATGGCCACCAGGACCATGATCGCGCTGGCCTCGTCCAGGCCCAGGCCGCCCAGGATTTCCTGCGGGATCTGGTTGAACGAGATGGCCCACGAAAACGCGTTGCCGGCCCCCACCAGGATGAACACGACGGCCGTGATCAGGCCGGTCGACTTGGCGATCTCGAACAGGTCCGGCCACTTCAGCGATCGGAAAACGATGAACTCCAGAATGAAGGCGTAGGCCACGCAGACCGCCGCCGCCTCGGTGGGGCTGAAGATGCCGCCGTAGATGCCGCCGACGACGATGACCGGAAAGCCCAGCGGCCAGGCCGCCTCGCGCGTCGCCTTCAGGCGGTCGGCCCACGTCGCCTTGTCCATGGTCGGGATGTTGTGCCGCCACGCATGGAATATGCAATAGGCGGCGAACAGCGCCAGGATCAGCAGGCCGGGGCCGATGCCGGCCACGAACAACTCGGCGATCGAGGTGCCGGAGATGACGCCGTAGATGATCATGGCGATCGACGGCGGGATCAGCATGGCGATGTCGGAGGCGTTGACGATCAGGGCCAGGGTGAAGCTGTCCTTGTAGCCGGCCTCCAACATGCGCGGCCGCAGCGGGCTGCCGATGGCCACCACCGTCGCCTGGGTCGAGCCCGAGACGGCGCCGAACAGGGCGCAACTGGTCGCCGCCGTCACCCCCAGGCCGCCGCGCACATGGCCGACGTAGCGCATCACCATGTCGATCAGGCGATCGGCCGAGTGGCCCTTGGTGATGATGTCGGCGGCCAGGATGAACATGGGCACCGCCACCAGGGCGGCCGGGCGGATACCGCCCAGCATCTGCTGCACCATGATCTCCGGCGGGATGGGCATGAAGATGAAGAAGGCGACGAAGCTGCCCGCGATCAGCGGGATCATCATGGGAAAGCCCAGCAACAGCAGGACCACCATGACACTGATCATGACCTCGGCGAGCATGGGCGCGGTCCTCCGTCAGACCTTGGTTTCGGTCTCGTCGTAGGTGTCCACCACCGACGCCGAGATATAGACGTCCGGCCGTGACAGGTTGGCCACGGCGGTCAGCAGGTACTGGATGCCGGTGATGACGAAACCGATCGGCACCCACACGAAGGTCAGATAGACCGGAATGCGTAGCGACGGGGCGATGCGCCCGCTCTCGTAGACCGACACCACATAGCCGTAAGCGTACCAGGCGAGCACGAACATGGCCGCCGCCGTCACCAGGCAGATGACGATCATCAGCACCTTGCGGGCCATGTCCGGCAGGGCGTCGTAGATGGCCGACATGCGGATGTGCCGGCCCATGCGGGCGGCATAGCCAAGGCCGACGAAGGTGATCAGCACCACCAGGAAGCGGTTCAGTTCCTCGACGAAGAACAGGCTCTCGCCGATGACGAAGCGGCCGATGACGTTGGCCACCGAGACCGCCGCCATGACGATGACGCCGAGGGACAGCACCACCGCCTCGAAGCGGGCGATGGCACCGTCGATCCAGGCGAGCGGCCGCAGCAGGCCCCCGAACTGGGACTTGGCGGCATCGGGACCGGGCGTTCCCGGCCGCTGTGTGGGCTCGTTCATCGGGCGCTGTCCCTCTGCCTTTCGGTCGCGATCAACGTCACATCATGCGGTCCCTGGGAGGGGTGTCCGGGGACCGGGTCCGGTTCACCGGTGCCAGCCAGACCACCCCATGAAATGGGGAGGGTTGGGGTGGGGTCTTGCGCCCCCCCGCCGGCTCTCGCCAACGCTGGCGGCGACCTGTGACCATGACCGCCACGGAGCGGGACGCTCGGAGCCTGTTGAGGCGGGAAAGGACCCGCCCGCCGGTGCGACGGCGCGGGTCCTTCCGTCATCCTCTGCCCGGGCGCGACGGCGATCAGTTGCCCTCGACGCGCTCCTTGGACTCCTCGATGTCCTCGCGGAAGCCGTCAAGAACGGCCTGGGCGTCGCCGCCGACCTCCTCGACGAACGCCTCTTTCACCTGTTCGGCGGCCTCGCGGAACGGCTCGCGCTGTTCGTCGTCCAGCACGGTCACGTTCATCGACGGCTTGGCCTCCAGGATCTTCTCTTCCGAGCGCTCCGTCAGGCCCTTGGTGTAGTCGATGATGTGGTTATAGGCGACGTCCGCGGCCTCGGCGACCAGCGCCTGCTCGTCTTCCGACAGACCGTCGTAGAAGCCCTTGTTGGCCACCACGGCGGTGGTGAAGGTGTTGTGGCCGGCGTAGGTGATGTAGTCGGTCACCTCGTACATCTTCGTCGATTCGACGAAGAACATGGGGTTTTCCTGGCCCTGGATAATGTTGGTCTGCAGGGCGCCATAGACCTCGCCCCACGGCAGCGGCGTCGGCGTGGCGCCGAAGGCGTCATAGGTCTCGATCAGCATCGGCGACGTCATGACGCGGAACTTGACCCCGTCCAGGTCGGCCGGGCCGGTCACCGGTTCCTTGGTGGTCATGACCACCTCGCCCTCGGGATACATGTCCAGCAGGTGCAGGCTCTTTTCCTCGTACTTGGCGGCCAGCATCTCGTTGATGGTGTCCGAGGTCTGGTAGAAGTCGGCCAGCACCTGATGGTCTTCCGGCAGCACGTAGGGCAGCAGGAACACCTGCAGTTCGGGGATCAGGCTGCCGGTGAAACCCGGCGAGGCGGTGGCGAAGTGAATGGCGCCCATCTGCGCCAGCTCGGTGGTGTCGTTGGACTCACCCAGGGTGCCGAAGGGAAAGATCTCGATGGTGTGGTCCGAGTTGGCCTCGATGTGCTCCTTGAACTTGGTGGCGTAGACGCCCTGCACCTCGTCGATCGCCTCTTCCAGCGAGTACTTCCAGGTTTCGGCCTGGGCGCCGGTGGCGACGGTCAGGGCCAGCGCGGAGGCGACAGTGGCCCCGAACAGCGTGCGAAAACGTTCGCTCATGGTGATGTTCTCCCTGTTTTCGTTTGGGTCGTCATGGCGAGGGGTCGCGCTCGGGTCCCGCATGACGGATGCGCCCCGAAGACCGGTGATCCGGTCTTGCGCAATGCCGCCAGGACGACCCTGTGTGCGACCATCAGGTATGGGATCCATGTGGTGCGGACATGCGCTTATCGCAGCGCAGATGCGTGAGTCCGTCAACACCGCCTCGGCGGTGGCCGCGCGCGGCCGGCCCCCTCGGCCGGGGGCGGGGCGGACCGAAAACGCGCCGGCCGGGTCGGTCGGAAGGGGGCGAAACGGGCGCTGCCGCGATCCCGCCCGGTGCGGCTTAACCGACTGCCATGCTTGGCGTATTCGGCGGGCGGCCATCGCACGCGGTGGAGATCGTCGGTCCGCCAGTCAGGGGCTCGCGTATAGCGGCGCCCGGCTCACCAAAGACCGATCGGGAGAGTCGGTTAGGAAGGTTGCCTTTATGTGACAGGAAATTCAGGAAGATCATCTTCGCGCCGGATCGTTTTTGGCGGGCTCATCCGATGCCGGGGATTGAATGGATCCAGGGCCGCGCCACATGATGCGACTTTGACGATGTCGGGATGAACAGGGAGGGGCGGCACAATGGACGTTCGGGTATCCCCTCTCGGGTCGCCGGCCCGCTCTTCGGCGTTTCTGGCGCCAGAGGCCGTGCGGCGAGTCGGTCTTGTGTTGTTGGAAACCGACCTGACCTCTGAGCGCGACTTTGCCCGCCTGACCCATGGCAGCGGCGTCGCCGTGTACGCGAACCGCGTTGCCTTTTCCAACCCGGTGTCGGCCGAGAGCCTCTCCGCCCTGGAAGAGCGCTTGGCCCGGGCGGCCACGGCGCTGGTGCCGGAGGCCCCGTTCGACGTGATCCATTTCGGCTGCACCTCGGCGTCGGCGGTGATCGGCGACGCCGGGGTCGAAGCGGCCGTGCGGGCGGCCAAGCCTGGCGCCCGGGTGATCAATCCGATGGTCGCCGCCGACGCGGCGCTGTCGGCGTTGGATGTGACGCGGATCTCGATCCTCACGCCCTATGTTCCCGACATCGCCCGCCCGGTGGCCGAGCGCTTCGCCGCTCTGGGGTACGCCGTCGACGGCGTGACCTGCTGGGCGATCGAGGACGACCGGGACATGGCCCGGATCAAGCCGGACGTGCTGGTGCGCGAGGCCATCGCCGCGACCGCGCGGGAGGCCGAGGCGCTGTTCATCTCCTGCACCGCCGTGCCGGCGGCCGAGGTCGTGGCGCTGATCGAGTCGGAGATCGACCGCCCGGTCGTCACCAGCAACCAGGCCGCCGCTTGGATGGCCCTGCGCCTGTGCGGCGTCGACCATGACGTTCCCGGAGGAGGGCGTCTGTTCTCGCGCCCGCTGGCGGGCGATGTCCAGCGGGGGAGCGCCTGATGCCCATCGACCACGCCGCCATCCTGGCCGCCCGCGACCGGCTCGCAGGGCGTATCCGCCGCACCCCCGCCGAGTCCTCGCGGTCGCTGACGGACCGGTGCGGCACGCCGGTGTGGCTGAAGCGCGAACACCATCAGGTCACGGGCAGCTTCAAGGTGCGCGGTGCCACCAATGCCGTGCTCGCCCTGTCCGACGACCGCAAGGCCAAGGGCATCGTCGGCGTCTCCACCGGCAACCACGGGCGTGGTCTTGCCTACGCAGCACAGGCGGCCGGTGTGCGCTGTGTGATCTGCATGTCCTCCCTGGTGCCCGCGAACAAGGTCGAGGGCATCCGGGCCCTGGGCGCCGAGGTGCGCATCGTCGGCGCCAGCCAGGACGAGGCCCAGGAAGAGGTGAACCGGCTGGTGGCCGACGAGGGCCTGACCATGCTGCCGCCGTTCGACCATCCCGACATCATTGCCGGCCAGGGTACGGTGGGGCTGGAGATGGTCGAGGATCTGCCCGATGTGGAGACCGTGCTGGTGCCGCTGTCGGGCGGCGGGCTGATCGCCGGCATCGCGCTGGCGGTGAAGACCGCGCGGCCCTCCGCCCGGGTCATCGGCGTCAGCATGGAAAGTGGTGCCGCCATGGTCGAAAGCCTGCGCGCGGGCAAGCCCGTATTCGTCCAGGAGGTGGCCACGCTGGCGGACTCCCTGGGCGGCGGCATCGGTCTCGACAACCGGCACACCTTCGCCATGGTGCGCGACCTGGTGGACGAGACCGTCACCCTGACCGAGGACGAGATCGCCGCCGGTATCCGCCATGCCTATTGGCGCGAGGTGGAGATCGTCGAGGGCTCGGGCGCGGTCGGCCTGGGGGCGCTTCTGGCCGGCAAGGTGCGGCCTTCGGGGCCAACGGTCGTGCTGCTCAGCGGCCGGAATATCGACATGGCGTTGCATTGTCGACTTATCTCCGGCGAAGGGCCACAATGATGCGTGGCAAAGGCAGCGAGAGGCGGACATGACCTCACCGGTGTGGACAAACGGATCCCATGTCGGCTCGGCCCGGGTGGTGCGGGCGCCGGACAACGGCGCCGCCAACACGGCGGGACACGGCGACTATCCGGATCTGGCGCGGCGCGTCGGGGCGCTCGAAGACACGCTTCGGCGCATGGAGCCCGTGATCATTCGGATCGACGAGCAATTGCGTTCGACCCTGCCCAACCTCGCGACGAGGGCGGAGGTTGAGGCGGTCCGGACCGAACTGAAGACGGAAATCAAGGACACGCGCGCGGGTCTGGAGACCCGGATCAACGATGTTCACACCGAGCTGAAGGCGGAGATCCAAGACGTCCGAACCGGTCTGGCGAGCGAGATCAAGGACACACGCGCCGGTCTGGAGGCCGAGATCAAGGACACGCGCGCGGGTCTGGAGACCCGGATCAACGATGTTCACACCGAACTGAAGGCGGAGATTCACGACGTCCGCAGCGGTCTGGCGAGCGAG
>Ga0207419_1002229_pt1 | contig 13029 bp, 7 predicted proteins | sample ElkSloMetagenome_4_FD_184723 | JGI IMG/M metagenome (GOLD analysis project Ga0207419, IMG submission 184723) | Hot spring microbial communities from Elkhorn Slough, Monterey Bay, USA - MD2A (version 2) | ecosystem: Environmental > Aquatic > Marine > Intertidal zone > Estuary: Microbial mat ... | reverse complement strand
TAATTTACCGCGATTACCACGTTGAACAGCCATCTGCTTATCAATGGTTTTTATCTTATCTTTTAACAACGCTATTTTATCCCTAACAATCCGGCGGTCGGTTTCAATTTCTGTCTCTCCGGGTCCACGCATACCAATACCTCCTTTTTGGCGTTCTAAGTGGGTCCACATCCCTTTTAAACGAGGCAATAGATATTCGCACTGTGCCAATTCCACTTGTGTTCTGGCATAGCTTGTTTGGGCACGTTGCGCAAAGATATCTAGAATAAGATTTGTTCTGTCTAAAACCTTGCATTTTAGTAACTTACTAATATTTCGTTCTTGAGCAGGTGATAGTTCATCATCAAAAATAACGGTATCAATGTCATGGGCCTTAACGTAAGTGAGCACTTCGTTCATTTTACCAGAACCTATAAAGGTTTTGGAATTGGGAACACTAAGTTTTTGAGTAAATCGCCTCACTACGGTACCTCCTGCAGTGTAGGATAAAAATTCTAATTCGTCTAGGTACTCTTTAGAGGTTTCCTTGTCTTGGTCTTTGGTAATTATCCCAATTAAAACTACTTTTTCTAATTCTAAATCCTTCTTTTCTAACATACAAACAAAGTTAAACAAAAGCAAGGTTTAACATATACTTATTAGCCATATATTTGAACTATGTCTAAGGAATACACCATTGCGTTTTACAATGTAGAAAATCTTTTTGACCCCATAAATGACCCTTCTACAGACGATAACGACTTTTTACCAAATTCGCGAAAGCGATGGACAGCAAAACGCTATACGCATAAGCTCTATAAGTTAAGTAAGGCCATTGCCAGTATAGGCCAAACGGATGATCCTCCAGTTATTGTAGGACTTGCCGAAGTTGAAAATAAAAAAGTTCTTAAAGACCTAGTTAGCCAAAAAGAATTGAAACCATTTCAGTATTCTTTTATACATTTTAATTCGCCAGACGAAAGAGGTATCGACGTTGCATTGCTGTATCAGAAAAAGAGTGTGGCAATTACTTCAGCTGAGCCTTACGCAGTTGATTTAACCGATGACCACGGTGTGAAAGATTATTCTAGAGACATTCTTAAGATCGCTTTACGCTTAGCAGATGAGCAAATTCATATTTTAGTTAACCATTGGTCTTCTCGTAGAGAAGGTGCGGGAGAAACCGAATATAAGCGCGTTGTAGCCGCTCAAAAGGTAAATGGCATCACAACACAAATCACCGAAAATTACCCTAATGCCAAAATTATAGTTATGGGTGATTTTAATGATAATCCCCATAGTAAAAGTATACAAATCCTAGAAAATGGTAGCCAACTTTATAATCCTTTTGAGACGGTATGGACACCAAGCAAAGGGAGTTTAAACTATAAATTTAAGTGGCTTATGTTCGATCAAATCCTGCTATCCCATAATTTTTTAGACATCAATCAAACTGGATTAAAATTTAGAAATGCGGATGTGGCCAATGATGCTGAGCTTTCGCAATACCACGGAAAGTTTAAAGGACAACCTTTTAGAACCTACGTTGGAAAGAAATATTTTGGGGGTTACAGCGACCATTTCCCAGTCTATGTAAGGCTTTACGCTTAGTAGCTATTAGATTGCGACTTTTTGTCGATAATTATTGTACTTTATCTATTATAACATTGTTAAGAGACTGTTAATTGCCATTTTTTTTATATTCGATTTTGCAAAATTTTGGTGTGACGTGTAGCATTTTTTTAAAGCACTGGCTTTTGTAAACTAATTTATCAATTCAACCTCTTTATAGTCAATAGATTATTTAAGTAACAATCTTACAAACTGATTCAATAATGAAAAAAATTACCTTATTGTTTATCTTACTAGGCGCTTTTTTTACTTCAAGCGCACAGTATGTGTTTAATCCAATTGCTGGTCCAACTAACGTACCTAATGGTGCACCTGTGACTATTAATTTAAACGATGCCGCCAATTCAGCTAGCGTACCAGCATCATCAACAGGATCTTATAACGCATTTACCATTACTGCAGATTGGGCTGCTGGTGGTGCTGGGCCTTGGTCTAATGAAGCCGGTATAACTTTTACCACTTCAGCCGGAAGCACTACAATTGCTACGCCTACCTCAGGCGGAGCTAGTAACGGTAGTAATACTACATTAACTTTTAATGGTGAAATGGCGGGCCCTTATGATCCCACGACAGATGGTTACATCGATTTGGTTCTGAGCCAAAGCTTTGGAGGCTCCGATGCCGACTGGAGTAATATTGAAGTAACACTATTCGAAAGTCCAAATTGTCTTACGCCAACAGGAATGGCTACGGAAAACCTAACAACAACCTCTGTAGACCTAAATTGGACGGCAGGAGATAGTGAAATCGCATGGAATTTAGAATACAACGAAGGTGCTGATTTTACACCAGGTAATGGTGAAGAAAGTGGTTCAGCTGCTGTAGGACCAACACCAAGTCATAGCTTCTCTAACTTAACGCCTTTCACATCGTATTACGTCTATTATCAAGCCGATTGTGGTGGTGATCTAAGTGACTGGGTTGGCCCATTTGAATTTTTAACTGGATATTGTGAATCGGTACCAGCATCCATTGATGATCAAGGTATTACCGAAGCCACGCTAGGTAGCGAAACCTTCACATCGGGTGGAGACATTACATATGAAGATTTCACATCTCCAACCGTAGACTTAGCAGCCGGTACGACTGCTAATTTTAGTATTACTTTCGCAACAGGATTTACTTATGATGTCAATGTTTGGATTGACTTAAATAACGATTTAGTTTTTGATAATGCCACAGAGTTGGTGTTCTCTGGCGAAACAACAGATGCTAGCCCTACAACTTTTGACGCATCTTTTGTCATGCCCAATGTTCCGTTAGGGGTTTATAATATGAGAATGGGTTCAGCTGATTTTGGCCAATCAACGCCTGATCCTTGTTTTACTGGATCTTTTGGAGTAACTGCAGATTTTACAGTGAACGTTACTCCAGCGCCAGATTGTATTCCTGCCTCTGGTTTAACCGCTGTTAATATCACAGAAACTGAGGCTGAATTAACCTGGGAAGACTTAGGTAGCGCCGATTCGTTTGACTTAGAATGGGGACCTGCAGGATTTACACCTGGATCAGGGACTTCGGAAACGGGATTAACAACAACCTCTCATTCTCTTACAGGGCTAAGTGCAGGAACGTCTTACGATTTTTATATACAAAGTAATTGTACGTCCACTACTGCAGATGTCACTGGCCCAGCAACATTTATTACAGCAACTCCTGGTGAGACTTGTACAAATGCTTTCCCAATGACCGTAGAAGCCGATTGTAGTACAGCAACTCCTGTTACGTTTAATTTTGCTAATGGGGCCGACGTAGATGCAAACGATGAAAATCCTTCCTGTGATGCCTTTGGAAATTTTGGTTACTTTATGAGTTTTACAGCCCCTGCGGTTGGCTCTGTCATATTTTATTTTGACGGAGCGGCAGATGGTATTGGTTTAGAAGTGTACGATTCCTGTGGTGGAACCGCCGTTTCTGACTGTACAAATAACACCCTTGATGCAGGTGACAATTCAGGCATTATTGGTGGTTTAATACCAGGCGATACCTATGTGGCACTTATCTGGAGAGACGCACAGTCAGGAACGGCTGATGTCTGTATTGAAGCTGGCCCTACTTGTCCTTTCCCAAGTAATCTTGACGCCATAAATATCACTGAAAGTTCCGCTGATTTAAGTTGGACAGAAAATGGCTCAGCAACGGCTTGGAACATTGAATATGGCCCTGCAGGATTTACACAAGGTACAGGAACGTTACTTTCTGGAGTCACCGCTAATCCTTACGATTTATCGGGATTAACTCAAAACACGTCATATGATTATTATGTACAAGCTATATGTACATCTGAGACTTCTGACTTTTCTGGTCCATTTAATTTTACTACTACACCGCAATCTTCATTTGTTCTAGATTGTACCAATGACGGCCCATTAACACAAGACTATTGTTACGATAATGGCGGTGCTGCAAATCCTTTTATATTTACATTTACAAGTAATGACGGCACTCCATTAAACTTAACATTTAATTCTGGATTTGTTGAAAATAACTGGGATGAGCTCGTGGTATTAGATTCTAATGGTGACCCCTTCCCAGGTTATGCACCAGAAGATGATAATTACGGTAATGCTGGTGACATCTCGGGACTATCGTTTCAGTCTACAGGAGATACTATTTCTTGGTACGTTAATTCAGATGGATCTGTAAGTTGTGGTTCTGGCTCACCGGCTTATTCAGGTGGTATAAATTACACTGTATCCTGTGCCACATGTATTAATCCGCAAGCCACGTACAGCGTTATTGATGACTGCGATAATGGGGAACAATTCCTTATTGATGTTGATATAACGAGTTTGGGAGATGCTTCTTCTTTAACTATCTCAAATAACTTTAATTCAGATACAACACCAGTTACAACACCAGGTGTTTATCAAGTTGGTCCTTTCCCTTTCCTTACGGAAGTCGTGGTGACGGTGAGCAATGACCAAGATGTCAATTGTGTCATTAATAGTGCACCTATTGAAGTTTTAGCCTGTCCACCGGCCAATGACAATTGTAGTGGAGCTATAAATGCAGTGGTTAATGCAGATACATCATGTGATGCTGTAACCTCAGGTACGATTTTAGCAGCGACACCGTCTGGTGATCTTGGTGCAGCGTGTGGAGGAAATCCTGATGACGATGTGTGGTTTGAGTTTACCGCAGAAAATGAAGTACAAATTATTTCAATTTTAAATATCACTGGAGGAACCACGAATTTAGACCATTCTCTATACGAAGGTGAGTGCGGTAACTTAACTGAAATAGCTTGTTCTACGGCAACCTCTAGTGTTACACCACAACTTGTAGTAGGCAACACGTACTACTTGAGAGTATATAGCGGCGGTGGAGATGCGGAAACCTCTAACTTTGATTTATGTATTAGAAATGCACCGACGAATATTATCTGTGATAACGCCGAAAATTTCTGTTCGGAAGGTGGTGCCTTAGTCACGTCTAATATAATAGGTATACCAGATCCAAATCCAATTGCGTGTTTAGGAACAGCTCCTAATCCAACTTGGAATATTATTCAAATTGGACAGTCTGGCTTAATTGAAATCGAAATCAATCAATTTGACGATACTGGTGCTGGATTAGATGTTGATTTTGTTATTTGGGGACCATTTGGTTCTGTAGAACAAGCATGTACAGAAATTGCGTTCGAGGATTGTCCTTCGTGTCCATTCTCTAATAACCCAGACACAGGTTTCTATCCGTTTGGTAATATCGTAGATTGTAGTTATTCTGCCGCACCAGTAGAAAATCTCACTATAGATAATGCTCAAGAAGGCGAAGTCTATATGCTATTAGTCACTAATTTTAGTAATGATCCAGGTACAATATCAATAGAACAAACCAATATAGGCGACACGAGTGATGGTACTATTGAGGCCGAAATTGACGCCCAAATTGTTAGTAACGAAGTTGTATTTACAGATGACGTCGCTTCTGTTTGTGGTTTTGAATCTGTAACAATAGAAACCGACTCTCCGTTCGCCGATGAGTTTATTTGGTACAAAAATGGATTTGTTGTTGAAGGTGAAACGTCCTCTTCTTTAGTGGTTACCGAATCTGACACTTACCAAGTTCAAGCTTTTGACAACCAATGTGGTGACGATGCTTTTTCTCAAATCGTAACCATAAATTTATATAATGATCCAGGCTCTATTGACACACAAAATTTTACCGTCTGTGATGGTCCAGAAGCCGATGGCACAGAGGAATTTGACTTAGATGCAGTAACTGCTTCTCTTGAACTTGGCGAAGGATTTACAGTAAGTTATTACACCAATACTGCAGATGCTAATCAGGCTATTAATCCTGTGAGTACACCTTACACCTCGTCTGGTGAAACCTTAATTATGAGAATCGAAGATGTAGATGCTGCAGATGATAATTTCTTAGGTTGTAGACAGTTAGCTGACTTAGAGCTTGTTGTTAATGTAAGACCAGAGATTAACCAGCCTGAAGACTTTATTGTCTGTGACGATGTGGATGGAGCGGTTGATGGTGTCACTGAATTCGACTTGACGTCAATTGATGATGAAGTTACCGGTGGTGCTGCCCTCGTGGTTAGTTATCATAGCTCTCAAGCTGATGCTGATGCAGGTACTAACCCATTGCTTAGTCCGTATTCAAGTGCTGGTGAAACCATTTTTATAAGAGCTGAAGATATCACTAGTGGTTGTTTCGAAACCACCACCTTTGACCTCGTGGTCAATGTAGTGCCTTTAGCAGATTTTGACGATCAGTACAATTATGAGGTTTGTCCAAATGCAACCGTACCTATTCCAATAGGAATTTTGCCAACCAATTTTGACGAAAGCGAAGTAAGTATTACTTGGTTTTTAGATGGTGAGCCCATCCCTGGCGAAAACGGGCTAACGCTAGAATCTGTGTTAGTTCAAGGTGATTATTCTGTTGAAATAGAATTTAACGATACTGGTTGTATTAATACCTTAGACGTTTTTGTTGAAGAATTAGAATCTTGTGTCATCCCTCAAGGTATTTCACCAGGTGTTACGCCGGGTATAAATGACAATTTTGACCTAAGCAGTTATGATGTTACCAGATTAGAAATTTATAATCGTAATGGTACACTGGTTTACTCTAAAGATAACTACACCAATGAGTGGGTAGGACAAACCGATGACGGTGAAGAGCTGCCTGTAGGAACGTATTTTTACACTATGATTTACGAAGGTGGTGCTAAAAAACGTAGTGCTTGGATATACATTAACAGATAAACACTAACCGACTTAATTTTATATAATGAAAAAACTCTCTATTATAGCGTTATTGCTCTTAGCGTTGCAAACGTATGGTCAGCAAGATCCGCAGTATACGCAGTACATGTATAACATGAATATTATAAATCCGGCTTATGCAGGATCTAGAGAAAATTTATCTTTTGGCTTATTGTATAGATCACAATGGACAGGAATAGAAGGTGCGCCAGAAACTGGCACCTTTTTTGGCCACTTACCCGTTGGGAATAAAATGGGAGTTGGTCTCTCTGTAATCGCAGACCAAATAGGCCCTGTAAAAGAAACCAACGCTTATGCAGATATTTCATACACCTTGAAATTAGGTGGAGAACACCGTCTTGCCTTTGGAGTTAAATTAGGAGCAACTTTTCACGATATTGGACTTACTGGGATAGATCTTATTGATCCCAATGACCCTTTCTTTAGTGAAAATGTGAATGAAGTGACGCCAAATATTGGTGCTGGATTCTTCTACTATACGGATAAATATTATTTATCTGTTTCTGTGCCCAATATGTTATCATCGGTACACTTAGATGCTAACGGTTTTGAGATTGGTTCTGAAACTCAGCACTATTTTGTAACGGGTGGTTATGTATTTGACCTTTCGCCCAATACGGAGCTGAAGCCTTCATTTTTGGTTAAATCTGCTTTTGATGCACCATTATCTTTTGACGCTAACTTAAATGTAAGATTTTATAAGAAATTTGAGATTGGTGGGTCGTACAGATTAGATGATTCATTCTCTGGAATGGTGAATTTTGCGATAACGCCTACTGTGAGAATTGGCTATGCTTACGATGCTGTAACTTCAGATATTAATGAATTTGCACCAGCATCGCACGAGGTCTTTTTCTTATTCGATTTAAATTTCCCAAAACGCGTATCACGCTCACCTCGATACTTTTAATCTGTTAAGCTAAACACTATTATGAAAAACTTAAAAACCATTTTATTTATAACGTTGATGAGTAGTTTATGCTTAACTGCTCAAGACAATAATACCAGGAAAGCAGATAAACAATTTGCACGCTTCCAGTTTGTAAAAGCTGCCGAGAGTTATGAAAAACTCGTAGAAAAAGGTGAGGCTACCCCTTACGTTTATAAACAACTTGCCGAAAGCTATTACAACATATTCAATACCCAAGAGGCAGAGAAGTATTATGCTAAAGCCTTAGAATATTCTGATGAACCAGAACTTATTTACAGATATGCGCAAATGCTTAAAGCCAATGGTAAGTACGAGGCTTCAAACGAACAAATGGAACGTTTTGCATCTATGCGGCCAAGTGATGACAGAGCTACAGCTTTTAGAAAAAACCCTAATTACTTGCCAAAAATTTTAGAACAGGGCAAAAAGTTTAATGTACAAAATGCAAATTTTAACTCAGAGCAATCCGATTTTGGTGGAATTATGCTTAATGACAAATTGTACATTACCTCTGCCAGAAACGATAATCGTAAAACCTATGGCTGGAACCAAGAACCCTTCTTAGACATTTACACCTTAGATAAAAATTCTGATGGTTCGTATCAGTCTGCAACATTAGTGAATGAGAATATTAACACCAGATATCATGAAGGTCTAGTGTCGTTTTCTCCTGATGGTAAAACCATGTATTTCTCTAGAGAAAGCTTTTTTGAAAAAGACTTTGAGAAAGACTCGCTTTCAAAAACACGATATAGCCAATTGTATCTATTTAAAGCTACCAAATTAGGCTCTGATTGGGATAGTGTTGAAAGCCTTTCCTTGAATAGTGAGAATTATTCTGTTAAAAACCCAGCCGTTAGTCCAGATGGAAATACGTTGTACTTTTCATCTAACATGCCAGGAGGCTATGGCAACTACGATATTTACAAGGCGCCCATAAATGACGACGGAACCATTGGTGAACCTGTTAACCTTGGTCAAAAAGTTAATACTGAAGGGCAAGAGATGTTTCCTTACGTAAGCTCTAAAAACATCATTTATTTCTCGTCTAATGGTCACCTTGGCTTAGGAGGATTAGATGTGTTTTATACTAAAGAAATAGATGGTAAAATGGCCCCTATTCGCAACGTAGGCATTCCTGTTAATAGTAGTGCTGACGATTTTGCATTTACTATTGATGAAGTCAAAGAAGAAGGTTTTGTTTCTTCTAACAGAGAAGGCGGACAAGGTAGTGATGACATCTATAGGTTTAAAAAATTACAACCGTTGTGCGATGTTCTTGTAACAGCAAGCGTTATAGATAATGACTCAAGAAACCCTATTGAAGGCGCTACCGTAGCTTTATATGATGACAAAGGCAATAAAATGGTCTCTAAAGCCTCTAATGCCGATGGTATTGCAGAATTTATCGTAGAATGCGAACAGAATACCGAACTAGAAGTTGTTGCTGATGGCTACAAAAGTAAAAAGATGATGGTTTCTGGAACAAATGAAGAAGAAAATAAGGTCCAAGTAGCCTTAGATCCTATTGATGATATCATTGTAGCTGATAAAGTAAATTTAGAACCCATTTTCTTTGAATTTGATAAATCTAATATTACGTCTCAAGCGGCCTTTGAGTTAGATAAGTTAGTCCAGATCATGAACAAATATCCAGATATTGCAATTGAGGTTGCAGCCCACACCGATAGCAGAGGTTCTGAAGCTTATAATGAGCAATTATCTGACCGTAGAGCCAAAACTACGGTACAATACGTAATTTCTAAGGGCATTGATGAATCACGTATTTCTGGTGAAGGAAAAGGCGAATCTGAACCAAAAGTAGATTGTGGCGCTAATTGCACAAAAGAGCAGCACCAGATGAATAGACGTTCTGAGTTTACTATAGTAACTGGTGGACCACAAGTAGAATAATAACTCTTATAGAGAATATTTATAAAAGCTCTGAGTGTTCCTCAGAGCTTTTTTTAATCAATACCATCAATGTTACTTTTCTATTAAGGTTTATTTTTCAGACGTCCAAGTATTAAAGGGTTTGAGGCTTAGCTGCGAATTATAATACTTCTTATTGCCCGTCACCTCTTGACCTAACCATTGTGGTACAGGAAATGTATCATTAATTGTTTCAAGCTCCACCTCAGCAACAATTAATCCTTTATTGGCCCCTAAAAATTCATCAACTTCGAAGGTGTGATGATTTATGGTTACCTCATACCTAAATTTATCAATGAGCGTTGGTTGGCACAGTTCTAATAATTGTTCTGCCTCTGGCTTAGAAATCTCCTTTTCCCACTCAAACCGAGATAGGCCGTCTTGAGATGAAGGCCCTTTTACCGTTATATAACCTAAATCATCTTTTATACGAATTCTCACGATTCTTTCTTTATCAGTGCTTAAAAACCCTTGCCTTATTCGGCTTTTTCTATGGGCGGTATCCCGATAATCATTCGTGGTAACCAAAAATTTACGCTCTATTTCTATCATTAATTTATAGCTTTTAATTCCTTAGTAAGAAAATGGAAATATGGCTAAATTTACAATATGTCTAAGCATTTACCAATCCGTAAGATTATACATATTGACATGGATGCATTTTACGCCTCTGTAGAGCAATTGGACTTTCCTGAATTAAAGGGTAAGCCTATTGCAGTTGGCGGAAGTGAAAAGAGAGGCGTTGTTGCTGCAGCAAGCTATGAAGCACGTGTCTTTGGGGTTAGGAGCGCCATGAGTAGTGTCCGTGCCAAAGCCCTCTGTAAAGACCTCATATTTATAAAACCTCGTTTTGAACGTTACAAATCTATTTCACAACAAATTCGTAAAATCTTCTTTGATTATACAGATCTTGTAGAACCATTATCACTAGATGAAGCCTATCTTGATGTTACGACCAATAAAAAAGGACATCCCAGTGCATCACTCTTAGCTAAGGACATCCGACAACGTATATTTAATGATTTAAAACTTAACGCTTCGGCAGGGATTTCCATAAATAAGTTTTTAGCTAAAGTAGCTAGCGATATTAATAAGCCCAACGGACAAAAAACCATTGAGCCTCATGAGGTCTTAGATTTTCTAGAGCAGCTAGACATAAGGAAATTTCATGGTATAGGAAAGGTCACTGCTGAAAAAATGTACAATCTTGGAATATTTAACGGTAAAGACTTAAAGGCCAAGTCTAAAGATTTTTTACTAGATCAGTTTGGTAAAACCGGGGCTTATTATTACGATATTGTTCGCGGCATTCAAAAAAGTGAAGTAAAACCCAATAGAATAAGAAAATCTTTAGCTGCCGAACGCACTTTTGAGCAAAACTTATCGTCTGAACTCTTTATGCTAGATAAACTAGATCATATTGCTACTGAGGTTGCTAAGCGCCTTAAACAACATGAACTTGCTGGTAAAACCATTACTTTAAAAATTAAGTATTCTGATTTTAAGATGCAGACACGAAGCAAAACTTTACCGTACTTTATTAATGAGAAATCTGTTATTTTGGATGCGGCCACATCCTTGTTATATCAAGATGAATTAAAAAATTCTGTGAGGCTCCTTGGGATATCGCTCTCTAATTTTAATACAGAAAGTAACAAGAACAAAACAACACCAAGCCAAAAGAATGTTACTGTACAATTAAAATTAGCCTTTTAAATTGAACATTTAATGCGTTAGCGATAGACGCGGCATCCTTTTTTGTGCGAAGCAAAAAAGATAGAGCAAATAGCGCGCCCCAAACATTATTTGTTTGGGGAACGCCCTAATTAAAACGTACAGCTTTCTATTTCTGTTACCCTTAGTGTATTTACCATTCCTTTAGCTTTGACTGGCATAGCTACTAAACTTATAAGCATATCGCCTACTTCGAGATAGCCTTTTTTACAGGCAATGGCATTTACATCTTCAATAGTTTGGTCGGTACTTACATATTTGTCGTAGTACAATGCATTTACTCCCCAAAGTAGACTCAACTGCGTTAAAATACGCTTGTTTGATGTAAAAACTAAAATATGTGCTGAAGGCCTCCATGCTGAAATCTGAAAGGCGGTATAACCACTATTGGTTAATGTGGAAATGGCCTTAGCATTGATCTCGTTAGCCATATTGGCGGCGTGATAACACACCGATTTAGTAATGTATCGTTTGGTTCTAATGTGCGGTGGTGACTGTGGTACTTGTATGAGTCTAGAATCTTCAACGCTTCTTATAATATTAGCCATTTGACGTATAACCTGCACAGGAAATTGCCCTACAGAGGTTTCGCCAGAAAGCATTACCGCATCTGCACCATCCATTACAGAATTAGCGACATCGTTAACTTCTGCCCTGGTAGGTGTAAGGCTGGTTATCATGGTCTCCATCATTTGAGTGGCAATAATGACTGGAATTCTTGCGCGTTTGGCGCGATTAACCAATTGTTTTTGAATTAGCGGCACTTCTTCAGCAGGAATTTCTACACCTAAGTCTCCTCTAGCAACCATTAAGCCATCGCAATACGCCACAATCTTGTCTATATTTTCTACGGCTTCTGGTTTTTCGATTTTAGCGATAATAGGAATTTTATGATCGCTATGTTCGCTTATTAATTGCTCGAGTTGCATGAGGTCTTCAGCATGCCTTACAAAGGATAGCGCTATCCAATCAACTTGTTGTTGTACTGCAAAAATAGCATCTTCAATATCTTTCTCTGTTAAGGCAGGCTGCGAAATATTAGTGTTAGGAAGGTTTACTCCTTTTTTAGATTTTAACGGGCCTCCTTGAAGAACCTTAGCGGTTACTTCAGATTCACCATCTGTAGAAACCACTTCAAAAATAAGTTTACCATCATCTAAGAGAATGCGCTCACCTGGCTTAGCATCTTGAGGAAAATTCTCATAAGTCATGTAAACACGCTCTTTGGTACCTTCAAAACGCTCGCCAGTAGCAAAAATAATTTCATCATCAGGGTTAACCACGACATCTTCTTTCATCTTTCCTACACGGAGCTTAGGTCCTTGTAAATCGCCTAAAATTGCAGCGTTGTATTGGTGCTCATCGTTAAGTTCTCGTATCATTTTAATACGTTCTTTAACGTCATCGTAATTAGCATGAGAAAAATTAATTCTAAACACATTTACTCCTTCATCGAGCATTTGCTTTAGTACATCTTTATTACTTGTTGCTGGGCCAAGTGTAGCTACTATTTTAGTTTTTTTATTTATCATTATTAAAAAATTAAATGATCTTTAGACTTTATAAGGTTAG
>Ga0207419_1002228_pt1 | contig 13029 bp, 11 predicted proteins | sample ElkSloMetagenome_4_FD_184723 | JGI IMG/M metagenome (GOLD analysis project Ga0207419, IMG submission 184723) | Hot spring microbial communities from Elkhorn Slough, Monterey Bay, USA - MD2A (version 2) | ecosystem: Environmental > Aquatic > Marine > Intertidal zone > Estuary: Microbial mat ... | reverse complement strand
TACACAAAAATGATTTTATAGTGTCATCCCTACCGGGATTTTTACGTTTTGTCGCCTTTAATCGGCTAATAATTATATCATCCCTTTGGGATTTTGTAGAAATGTATAGTTAAGTCAAAATTAAAAAGCCTACGATTTAAATCGCAGGCTAAGATCATTAGTGAGCGGTACATTTATTGAGAAGCTAATTTAGTAATTATTTTTTCGTCAAAATCTAGATGAATGAAATTAGCGAGGGATTTTATCCAATGCTTGCTGATTTTCCAATGTCGATAAAAATCTCCGGCAATCGATTTTATCCATTCTTCGGGCCTGACCCCAAAGTAGCCGTTCAATCCTTCCAGTCCTTTCTTTTGCTCTAGGATTTGTTGTGTCCTTGCCTGACAGATCTGTTTGAGCCTTAATTTGAGCAGGCCCATTATCATGATCAGATAGAAGTATATACTTACGCCATTTGGGGAATGATTGAATAAATGGATACCCTTCAACGTCCTTTTGATAAACTTGAACATGAGTTCTATCTGCCACCTGTAGGCATATAGCATGATTATCTGCAGGGTGGTCAACCCGAACCTGTTGGTACAGATCAAGAAATGGCTATGCAGGACATGAAAACCGATGAGCCGATACTTTTGCCCGTACTCATCATTGTCGAACTGCACGATCCGGTCCGTTATCTGTTCAAAGCATTTGGGCATACCGTTCCTGCTGCTCACGGGCAGGTCTTCCAAAACGGTAAACAGCAGGTTTGCCTTAATCCTGATGATAAAAAAGGCTTTGGCCCGTGTTATCGCATCACCTACCTCAAAGCTGAAATAGCCCCTATCGGCGATATAGGTATAGCCTTTCCGTAAAATGGAGAGCAGGAACGAACGCTCGCTCGAGTTGGCTTTCCGGACAAGGAATTCCGTAGGCGTCATCGTATTCAGGTCCATCTCTAAATGCAGGCGTATGGCGTTTTTATGCTTTTTGTAGGTTGCCCAGCACATCGAGGTCAGGGTAGGGAACAGGGAACCGTCCACTAATCTGATGATACCTACTTCATCTATACCCTTTAGGCGCATCCAATCATGGCTTTTGAGTACATAGAGGAAAGCTTCCCTAAAGTATCTTGCTGAAAACCGGTTGAACCCGTCCCTGAAAGTAGAGTAAGGAGTGGCCAGGAAACCTAGATGTAAGGCTGTCGGGGCAGTTTCCAGTTCGGTTATGAGCAGACGGAGCGAACCGACCTGCTTCACCAGTGCATATATCATTTTTAGGGTAAAGTCCTCAAAAAACAGGGATTTTGAACGGCTTTTTTCATCGATTTGATTACCTTGTGTTTCCAAGAAGGTTTTTAAGGGGGCGGTCAGTTTCTCAAATGTGTTCATGATTTAGCTGTTTGGACACTTCTAAATTAGAACTTTTTGGGAAACTGCTCCCTTATCAAATTTTGTACCGCTCACTAATGGGCTAAGATACTTTTGTCTAACTTTTCGCACATTTAAACTAAAATCAATCAAGCCTTGTACAGCAGCTCGTAATACTCATCCAGCATCCTTTTTACAGCAAAGTACTCTTTGGTATCTAAAATGCTTTGGCGCATCATAGCTACCCATTTCTTTTTATCCTCGTAGTAGGTGGGCAGCACTTCGTTCAGCAGCACCTTGTAAAATGCTTTTAGGTCATGTGCGTCTTGTTTTTTCTCTTTTTTACATTCAAAACCATCGCCAAATTGCCAGCCATTTTCTCCGTGTTTGCAGGCTTCGGGCCACCAGCCATCTAGCGTACTAAAATTTAAGACACCGTTCATGGCGGCCTTCATGCCGGAGGTACCACTTGCTTCTTTTGGCCTTCTCGGATTGTTCAGCCAAATATCTGAACCTCGGGTAAGCATGCGCCCAATGGTCATGTCGTAATTTTCTAAGAAAACCACAGATTCTGGATATTTCCTGCTCATAGCCACCAAACGCGCTACTATGTCTTTGCCCCCATCGTCTAGCGGGTGGGCTCTGCCTGAAAATACTATTTGCAGTTTACCTTCTTTAAAGAGGGAATCGGCTATTTCTTCATCAGTAAAAATGAAATCGCTGCGTTTGTAAGCTACTGCCCTTCTAGAAAAGCCAATCAACAGCACATCTTCCCTCAACGCTACTCCATTTCTTTCTTTCACAAAATCGATGAGTGCCTTTTTATTTTCTGTGTGGATACTCCATAAATCGCCGTCTTTTTCTGCCGCTTCTAGCATTCTGGCATCAACCCAAGTAGGTGTGTGTATGGCATTGGTGATTGCCAAAATCTCAGCGCGTTTTTTAACATGTTTCCACATCTTGTTGGCGGTTTCTCCATGTAGCTGAGCAACTGCATTGGCCACTTTAGAAAGTTTTAGCGCAGCTACTGTCATGTTAAACGGATCGCCCGCTATTTTTTTAAGTTGCTTTTCAGAAAGGCCATTGTTGGCTCCCATGTACATCAACCTCTCAATAGGGTGCGATTCGTTGCCCTGTACTACAGGCGTATGGGTAGTAAAGACCACTTCTTTACGCGTAGCTTTTTTGGCTTCTTTGTAGCTCATGCCCTTTTTCATCTTCTCGCGAATGAGTTCAAAACCTGCAAAAAGTGCGTGCCCTTCATTAAAATGATAAATATCTATGTCGAGATTTAGTGCCCTCAGGGCTTTTACACCTCCAATTCCTAGAACGATTTCTTGTGCCACTCTTTCTTCGCCAAACCAGCCATAAAGTTGCCCGGTTGTCCAAGCTTCGGGGTTTTCTGGCAAATCGGTATCAAGTAAATAAATGGTAGCATTGCCAAAGCAATCAATCTCCCAAACCTTGCATTTTACCTTTTGCCGTTTGATTTCTACCGTAACCGTTACGCCTGTATCTTTTAAGAAATCGTACTGGTAGTTGTGATAAGAATCGTAGGGATAATCATTTTTCCCGATTAGCTGATCGGTGTAACCTTGCTTCCATTTAATGCCAATGCCAATTACAGGATAATCGTGGTCTTTGGCACCTTTAAGGTAATCGCCTGCCAAAATTCCGAGGCCACCTGCATAGGCTTTAAAAGCAGTATCTAAGCCATATTCCATACAAAAATAGGCTACTTTGGGTAAGTTTTTTTTAGGGGTTGAAGTATCTTTTGACATATTGAATGCAGTTAAAAAAATGAACTACTTCAATATTAGTCAATTTTTTAGCATACCAACACCCTAAGTGATTATTTTTTGTAGTCCAATTGGTTTATCGCTTTTGGTGATGTTACAGTGCTTTCTTCTAGTTTATGTAAGATGTCTCTGGCAAGCATTTGGTAGTCTTCGGCTCCGTAGCTTTTGGGTGCATAACTAAATACATCTGTTCTATTTACAGGAGCTTCTGCAAGGGTAATATTTTCTCTTATAGTTGTTGGTAAAAGATATTCTGAAAAGCGTTCAGATAATGTTTCGAGCACATGTCTGTTCAACACTTTGCGTTGATCGTATCGGGTTACAAACAAGCCTCCAATCTCAAGTTTTGTATTGATTCTTTTCTGTATTTTCTTAATTGCATCATAAAAAGAGGCCAATCCTTCTAAGGCTAAAAATTCTGCTTGCACTGGTATTAACAAATGAGTTGCCGCGGTAAGTGCACTTGTGGTCAAGATATTCAGTGCAGGTGGACAATCGATTAAGATCACATCATAATCTGTTTCTATAGATTGCAAAATTTCTTTTAGAACATGATGATCGCCTTGTGCGGGGTCCAATTGCTGCTCTACTCTTGTAAGCGCCATAGTAGCAGGTAAAACATGCAGGTTATCACTAAATCTTTCAACATTTAAACGTTTTCCCTGCAAAATAACATCGGTAAGCGTATTGGTACATTCCCTAAAACCTAGAGACTTACTTAGGTTTGCCTGTGGGTCAAAATCGACCAATAATACTTTTTTATCAAACTTGGTGAGTGCGGCTCCAATATTTATTACCGAAGTGGTTTTTCCGATACCGCCTTTATTGTTGGCTATGGCAAAGATTCCCATAAAAAAACACATTTAAAAAATCGCTTAGCTATTTCTTAAACGTGCTCACAAATTAAAATTATAGGTATCGCTTAAAGAATCAGTCAAGCATATGGGTAATCATTTTTAATTGATGGTTTACTAACTTGTATCGTACATCCTCAATAAATACGGTTTCTCCTTCGCTTAATTGATGCAAATTGTCATAATCTGCGGTTAGAGTATGCAAAGATCCACCAGTTTTCATGGCAAGCTTGATGTAATCTTCTCTTATGGCGCTTTTCTCAGAAGTACCGCAAACAATTATCCTTACCGGTTTTTTAATACCACCTATTAGAGACAAATCCCTTACTTCGCTTTTGTTATCAGCAATCAAGATCACTTCTTTAGTATTCTCATATTTTTTAAGAGCGTATTGTAAGGCCTCAATGTCATTTTCTTCTCTGTCTCCCCCTTGCCCCTTCTCCATTACTTTGCGCATAGTTTTTATTACTCTTTCGGTATCCTCCGCTTTAACACTGTAAATACCGCCTGTTTTGCCCGGCTCTTTTTTATCATTTTTCTTTTTGTTGCCATCATTAAAAAACACAAAATAGCCAATTTTTTGATTGTCCAGGTTTTCTTTTTGCCACATAACCGCTTGTGTACCATACACATACATGCTGGCCGTCCAGTCGCTTACTACGAGCATATCCTGCCATTGCGGATTGCGCTCAAACACATGAAAGATAAGCGAATCTTTTATCGGGAGCTTACCATTTAAAATTCTGTACACATCGTAAAAACCGATGTAACGGTATTTTTCGCCATCAGTGGGTTCGGGTGCTTTCTCTTTACTTTTAATAGGTTTAAAAGGCGTTTTATCCAGTTCTCTTTCAATTTCTGCAGAATCAAGAGCAGCAAAAATCGGTTTGGGCTCCTGCTTGTCATAATGAACAATGGCTCCGTGAAACATGGCCATGGCTTCGGGCTCCTTCACACATTTGTTTTGCAAAATGATGTTCCACTGAACGGATTTGTTTTGCTTTAAACAAGGAATTAAATTCATGATATTTTTCACTCGGGCATTGAGCAAATAATCGTAGTCCGTGATCCAATCTTTTTTGTGCCTAGGGTACTTGGTAAATACCAAATCCACGGCGTTTACCTCAGCATGCTGTTTTACATTTTCCCAAGCTTCAGGATTATCGATTTTATGCTGTGCATAAGCCATATTTAAAATGGCTGTGCCATTGCCCTGCTTTGCTTTGTATTCAGTTACCTCCATTTCTTTTAAATTCAACTGTGAAATGAGTCGGTCTGAAGAGATTTTGTCTGGAGAATCTTGCGCAGATAACGTATGAAAACCCAACAGAAAAAATATGAGGAGGGACTGAGTACGTATAGTAAAGGTTATTCTCATACGCTTAGTTGTTAAATTGTAAACATGTGATTTAATAAATTTAATATTTTATATGCTGAAATCACACAGGCTTATCTAAAAAATAAAGCGAATCATCGAATTGGCCATAGTATATTTTAAGCTACTTGTACAAAAGAAATCTTTTATCAAGTTTAAAAAACACTTAAAACCTGTCTCTTTCCTGCAATTTTTCTAATATTTGCATCAAATCAATTAAAATTTTATAATAGACTTGCTATATCTTAAAAGACAACAGAAAACTTGTTGTGGTTGGAAACAGTGGGCAAGTCATTACTAACCAATCGATTTACTGTCATGAAAATATTAAAGTTTGGAGGCACCTCGGTAGGGAGTGCAGAACGTATGAAGGGAGTGGCAAAATTAGTAAGCAGCGAGGAAAGAAAAATAGTAGTTCTTTCCGCTGTTTCGGGTACTACCAACGCTTTAGTAGAGCTTGCCTCATTGGCTTACAATGATCAAATAAACAACTTCGACACTAAACTTCAAGAGCTTAAGAATAAGTACCAAGACTTTGTAGAGGACTTGTATAAAGAAAACAGTTATAAAAAAGAGGCCTCACATTATATTGAAGCGCATTTTAATAAGATAGCTCAACTGAATACGCCCCAGTTTAGTGACAAAGAAGAAAGAATAATTTTGGCACAGGGCGAGCTTATGTCTACAAGACTGTTCCATCTATATTTAAGGAGTATAGGCGTAGATACCGTTCTTTTACCCGCGTTGGATTTTATGCGAACTAAAGAGGGCGATCCTAATGAAGCTGCCATAAGCCAACTTTTATACGAGCAAATAGAAAAGCACCCCGATTGCAATCTTTTTATTACACAAGGCTATATCTGTTACAATGAATTTGGCGAAGTTGACAATTTGAAAAGGGGCGGTAGCGATTACTCTGCCTCTTTAATAGGTGCTGCCATAGATGCCAAGGAAATACAGATATGGACTGATATAGATGGCATGCACAACAATGACCCAAGAATTGTAGAAAAAACCTTTCCCATAGACGAGTTATCTTTTGAAGAGGCTGCTGAGCTCGCCTACTTTGGCGCCAAGATATTACATCCTGCCTCAGTTTTACCTGCCCAAAAAGCTAATATACCCGTGCGCTTGCTCAATACAATGCAACCTGAGAAAAAAGGGACTTTAATAAGAGCAGATGTTACCCACGAAAAACGCATCACGGCCATTGCTGCCAAAGATGGCATTGTGGCCATAAAAATAAGATCAAGTCGCATGTTACTCGCTTATGGCTTTTTGAGAAAAGTATTCGAGATTTTTGAAAAATATAAAACACCGATCGATGTCATCACTACTTCTGAGGTGGCCATATCGCTCACTATTGACAATACCGCTCACCTGAGCGATATTTTGGAAGAGCTCAAATCTTTTGGCAACGTGGAGTTCACTGAAAACCAAACCATAGTTTGTGTAGTGGGCACATTCCTGCAAGGCAATGCCAGCGTGCCAGTAAGGGTCTTACAACTGCTTAAAGAGATTCCTATTAGAATGATATCTTATGGAGGCAGCAAATACAACATCTCTATTTTAATGCATAGCGACTTTAAGGAGAAAGCCTTAAAACTGCTCAACGAAGGTTTATTTTTTGAGAATGCTACTTAAGAGAATGCCCAACAAACATTTGGTTTTTAAATTTTAAGAACAACTTACTTCTTTGTTAACCGTAAATGAACAGGTACAACAAATTAAAATCCTATGCAAAACTTAATTGAGAAAAACACACCTGCGTGGAAATTCCAGACTTGGGCTTCTTTTATCTTGTCGTTTGGTTTGACTTTAGTAGGCATATTTATGCTGACCGGAGAGTTTTGGATCAAAGGGTATTTGATAATGGGAGTGATTTTTACTGTGGGTTCTTGCTTTTCATTGGCAAAGACCGTTAGAGATGACCACGAAGTTGAAAAGTTGAGCAATCGTGTATACAATGCTAAAGCAGAAAAAGTCTTGAAAGATTTTGAAGAATAAGTGAGCCTTTTGTAATAAATGTAAAGCCGGATTTTATCCGGCTTTTTTATGAAATAAAGAGAAAAAAATGTAACTTAATGAAGCATATTTAAAACCTTATCTGGCTATCCGACTATCTATTTTTTCAATTCTAAACTGTCGGACAATGAAAACTTTCATCTTCATCGCTATTTGCTTTGTCTTTTTCTTAACTACTGCTCTTTTACAGCCAGACCCCGATTTTGAGGCTAGCATGGAACGTGGCAAAGAGGTGTACGTCATGCACTGCCAATCTTGCCACATGGCCAATGGAGAAGGAATGGGCACTGCATTACCCCCGTTAGCAAAAGCCGATTATATGCTAGAGGACAGAGCTCGTGCCATAAAAGAAACCATTTTTGGCGTAAGTGGCGAAATGGTCATTAATGGTAAAACTTATAATGGCTATATGCCTCCTATAAATATTAATGATCAAGAAACTGCCGATGTGCTTACTTATGTTTTTAATAGCTGGGGCAATAAAGACAAGCCATTTACTACAGAAGAAGTGGCTAAAGTAAGGGCTGACCATAGCAACTAGAGTGGTTTCTTGTTCTAGAGATGTTTCTGACTGTTTATCTGCGGATTTGTGTAATGGTAATAACCAAACAAATGCACGAATAAACCAATTGTCTTTTTTTGCTGCAAAGTAAGCCACATTGACCCATTATATTTTTTTAGTACACGACCCGATAATCTTAGATATTTTGTAAGATCGCCTCTTTGAAGTTTTTTTGGATGGTTGAATCTAAGAGGAAGAGTTCAGGCTCTATCAGTTCAACTTCCATGATTTTGAAGCCCTCATGGGTAATAACGCCATCTACACGGCTGTAAAGCATTTGGGCTTTGTAGTAGTCAACTACTTTTTGCGCTAATGAAATTACTTGGCTTGGGGGAAAAAACATTTGGGCCTTCCCACCAAACTCTTCTTGTACCCTAAAGTCACCCTTTTTGGCTTTTTTTACCACAGCATGAGAATAACGATTATTAAAAAACATGAGCGATATTTCCCCCTGCCTTGCTATTTCTGTAACAAAAGGTTGGATAAGCCAATCGTTCTCAATCGGAAAACTAAACTGTTTAATTTCACTTAGGCCTTCTAATTTGTACGTATGCCAAGCCCCACAAGAAACCGCAGGTTTTACAACAATAGAGTCCCAACTTTTTTCTTCGCACAATATTTTAAGAGAAAAATTGGAAGTATTTTCTTTTTTGAGAAAATGAGTAGAGATAATGGGCAATCCATTATCCTCTAGGCCTTTAAGATAGAATTTATGAATGTTATTCTTTATGATATCTACTGAATTGAGCACCGAAATGTCATTTTCTGCTAAATGTTCGAGCCAGTTTTCAAATTCAGCTAAATGTTCGTGGTAATCCCAAGTAGAGCGAATAATAACCAAATCATAAGAGCTCCAATCTAAAGTTGAATCATTCCATATTGCAGGAGTTACCTCGCTTATAGGCGCAAGTGTATTTAATAGATAGTGTTCGGTAGGTATTAGATGAGGTTGTTCTTTACAAGTGGCAATAGCAATTTTCATAAAAATAAGCTAGTTCTTTCTAAATGGATTTTTTTAATTGATACAAATGCTTAGAAATCGCATCGGAAATAAGTTCAGGATTTCGCCAAGGAATCAGGTGTCCCATTTTCTTTTTGGTCACATAATCCACGTCTGCGTTGGTGAGCATCTTTTTACCAAAGGCCACATTTTCAAAGGGCACTAAACCGTCCTTCTCGCCATGTATAAAAGTTACAGGTATTGTGATTTTCTTCCAAAGTGGCAGCATTTTTTCAAGTTCTGCCACATGCGCCATTTTTTCATCATTGGCAACTTTTAAAGGCCTGGGAGTAATCCATTTAAAAATGGCCCAAAAGAATTTCTTAGAAACAAAAAATATCTTTTCGTTTTCAGGATCTATGGCGGGGGCAGCCAATACCAAAGCATCTACCAATTCAGGGGCTTCCATGGCCATTCTCGCAATAATGGGTCCCCCATAAGAATGTCCAACCAAAATCACTCCTTTATTCTTATCGTTTTCCTTAAGTACTTCTAGGAGTATTTTAGCTTGTTTTTCAATGGATGACTCACTCTCTTTCTTGCCTGACTTGCCATAGCCCGGCCTATCTACCGACACCAATCTGGCACTGGACATTAAAGTGCTATCTTTTAAAAACTTCTTGAAATTATCGTAAGAACCTGGCGCACCATGTACAAAAAAGACAAGAGGTTTGGCTATATCACCGATGGCCATGTAAAAAACATCTCTTTCTGGTGTTTTTGAGATATGAAATTCTGGGGTAAATGGCAATCCCTTAAAATCTTTTTTCATTTCCTGCTCACTTGTTTCTGTAGTTATGGCCTGTATGAGTAAACCGGGCATGACCAGGATAATGCCCAGTACAAACATGCTCTTCCATTTGTGTCTTGATAGCCATTTTTTCATGTCCATTTAACATAAAACCCTACCAAGAGTTTGAAAATCTTGGTAGGGTTCAACAACTTATTAAACTACTCCCACTCTATAGTAGCAGGGGGTTTAGAGCTTATGTCATACACTACTCGGTTCACTCCTTTTACTCTGTTAATGATTTTATTACTCACTTCAGCTAGAAACTCATAAGGCAAGTGCACCCAATCTGCGGTCATGCCATCTAGGCTGGTAACAGCCCTTAGTGCTACCACATTTTCATAGGTTCGCTCATCTCCCATAACGCCTACTGACTGCACAGGCAACAGCATTGCCCCTGCTTGCCAAACATCATCGTACAATTTATGGTCTTTTAAGCCCTGTATAAAGATGTGGTCGACTTCCTGTAGTATCCTTACTTTTTCTGGGGTTATATCGCCCAAGATACGGATTCCCAAACCCGGTCCAGGAAAAGGATGTCTGCCTAAAATAGTTTGCTTGATCTCTAGTTCTTTGCCTACCCTTCTTACTTCATCTTTAAAAAGTGTATTAAGCGGTTCTACCACTTTTAATTTCATAAAATCGGGTAAACCACCTACGTTGTGGTGCGATTTTATGGTTGCAGAAGGCCCTTTTACAGAAACAGACTCAATTACATCGGGATAAATGGTGCCTTGGCCCAACCATTGCACCTCTTCTAGTTTATGCGCCTCATCGTCAAAAACCTCAATAAAAACCCGACCGATTGCTTTGCGTTTTAGCTCTGGATCGGTTATGCCTTCTAAGGCTTTATAAAAATCGGCTTTGGCATCTACGCCTTTTACATTTAAACCCATATCCTCATAAGAATGTAATACGGTCTCAAACTCATTTTTTCTGAGCAGGCCGTTGTCCACAAAAATGCAATAAAGGTTTTTACCAATAGCTTTATGTAACAACATGGCAGCCACTGAAGAATCTACCCCGCCAGAGAGCCCCATCACTACTTTATCATTGCCCAACTTTTCTTTTAATGCAGCTACGGTGCCTTCCACAAAATGAGCAGGCGTCCAATCTTGGCTGCAACCACAGATATCTACTAAAAAGTTTTTCAATAGTTGCTTTCCGTCAACAGAATGGGTTACCTCTGGATGAAACTGCAGACCATAAGTTTGCTCTCCTTCGATTTGATAGGCAGCAACCTCTACATCTGCCGTGCTGGCTATAACAGTAAAATCTTCGGGCAATTTTTTAATGGTATCGCCATGCGACATCCAAACTTGAGATTTGGGCATGACCAAATGCATGAGTGGGTTGTTCTCATTTACAAAGGAAAGCTTGGCCCTGCCATACTCTCTGATTTCAGATTTGGCCACGTTACCACCTGCTTCATGTGCTGTTAATTGTGCGCCATAGCATACGCCCAATAGCGGCAACTCTCCTCTTATCGAATCGAGTTCTATAGAGGGTGCCTCATCATCAAAAACAGAATGTGGACTGCCCGATAAAATGATGCCTTTTACGCTTTCATCAATAACAGGCAAGTGGTTGTAGGGATGTATTTCGCAGTAAACATTGAGTTCTCGCACCCTTCTGGCAATGAGTTGGGTGTACTGCGAGCCAAAGTCGAAAATGAGTATTTTATCTGTCATGCGCAAAGCTAAAAATAATCCGAAAAAGAGGCCGAATTTTAAAAGGAAACCCTTAGCAATCAAGTAAATTTTCTGTGCCAGTATATTATTGAAGCTCTTTAGCTATCGATTCATACACTTCTTGAGCTGTTAATTGCACGTTCTGCGAGGTGAGGATCCCGGTTCTGATGCGGGTAATAGAAGTACTCATTAAAAGTTGGCTGCTTTTTACATCAATCATCCGAGCAGAAAATGAAACGGTAGAACCAGAAAGCCCGGTAACATTGGTCCAAGACAGATAATCGGTAACATCGCCAAGCATAACGGCGTCTGCTCCGATCAACTTGCCCAATTCTACTGCAGTAGATTCGTCTATACTGCCAGAAACCTGCATTTTTTGTTCTTCCATAATTTTATCTATGGCAGACCTTTCGAGAATTTGTAAATCGTCCATTTTATTGAGTTCTGAGGCGAGCATATTAGCAATGACCCTTCCCCCATCTTTTCCTGAACTTACGTAGGCATTGGCGCCTTCCTTCCCTTCTCCTTCAAACTCATAATTGAAATCTACAACAGCTAGTTTCCATTTTTTACCTTTAAATACTTCTTTTTTTACGGTAGTTGAGGGTGGTAATTTGGCAGGCAAACAAGAAGTAAAGCACAAAGCAAAAATAGTGATAATTATAGCTGTAATATTGTGGGTTTTCATGATTTATAGTCTCAGTATAATTAATAATTGAAAAACAGCTTAAAGTACGAAATAAATCTAGAAATGGATATGGATTTTTTTTAAAGCGCATTACCATAACCAAAAATGATTATATTTTTAATCTGCTTTGAATTTACAAGGCCTTGGTATAATGAGGTTTTCGAGGCAAAACTTGCCTTTGTCTAAAAAGATAAATAAACACTGAAATGCAGGTCAAAAGCTTTTGATCAACCTTGGTACATGCTCACGACTTTTCAGCGTTTAGGCAAAAGATTTGAGGGGGATAAACTTGTATGGAATTTCTTTGTTACCCTGTAATCTATTCAAAATCACCTCTTTTATTAATTTGGCTGTTTTTTCTTCATCTATTGCAAAAGCGCCAAGGCCACCAATTAAAAGGTCGTGATAAGGCGAATAGGTAAGGGCAATATTGCAATTTTTTAGCTTGTCTAGCTCATTGGACTTTTCTAATGTTTTGGCAAGGGCAAACAGCTCATCCTCAGAGTAAACTAAATAAAGTGTATTATCTTGGATCTTTACTTCATTAGATTTTTTACTGTAAAAATCCACACCCTTCTCATTCAATAGTACTTCTATATCTTTTAGCATTGGGGGCTTTGGTGCATCTAAAAGCAGCACAATTGTATTGTATAAATTTAAATTGACAGGTATTTTTTTTAGAAACTCGGATAAGTACTTTTTTTCAAATCTTGTAATAGAATTTATATTTCGCTTTAATCCTTTTACCCGGTTATTGAGCAATAACATTTTATCTGCAGGTATTTGATTAAGACAGCTTATATAAGACTTATTGTTGTTTTTAACGGGAGGCCAGAAAATAAAGTAATCATATACAGATAAGGACTTTGACATAAATTGACCAAAGTCTCTAGTGC
>Ga0207419_1002222_pt1 | contig 13080 bp, 16 predicted proteins | sample ElkSloMetagenome_4_FD_184723 | JGI IMG/M metagenome (GOLD analysis project Ga0207419, IMG submission 184723) | Hot spring microbial communities from Elkhorn Slough, Monterey Bay, USA - MD2A (version 2) | ecosystem: Environmental > Aquatic > Marine > Intertidal zone > Estuary: Microbial mat ... | reverse complement strand
ATGTAAGGCATCTTTGAATTTCGCTTCGGTAATATTTTTGAAAAAATCGATAAAAGTAAATTTCTACTCTCGGTAAGATTCTAAGATGATGTATTACGATACAGATTATAACTCTATTTAGTGACTGCCTCCATCTTACCAAAAGAGCGGGGGACCTTAACTTGTCGGTCAAAATTCTAGAGTGTATGATGTCTCGACACAGAAATAGAGAACGACCACTAAGGGAGAAACGTTTGAAACCATTCACGAAATTTCTCTACTATTGTACGAAATAGTGGATTTCCTTGAAAAAAGCTGCCTGTCCCTCCTTCATTCTCATGTTCCCATTGCCAACGAATAAGTCCGGCAACTACTGCGTAACTCGGATCATCCACCTTATCCACAATTCCACTGAGTGACCGAGGATAACCCAAAGAAACCGGCAATGCCAATGAGCGCTTCGTAAGATCAATGATTTCAGGAATATTTGCACCACCTCCACAAAGAATAATTCCAGCAGGAAGTAGATGGTCACGATCAATCGAAGTAAGTTCTTTTTGCATTTTCTCCAAAATCTCCTCTAAACGAGCTTCGATAATCTCTCCTACATGATATCGAGAAACATCCCCCTCTTCTGAAGGATCAAGGGCATCAAGTTGTATTTCCTCTGATCGATCAATCGAAGAAAGATTGGCTGTACCGTATTCAACTTTCACCCGCTCTGCTAAGCTTATGGACGTTCTCAGTCCAATAGCAATGTCGCTCGTAATAGAAGAAGCTCCGATATTCAAAGAAGAGCAATAAAGAAGTTCTCCTTCTTCATATACGGCAAGTCCTGTTGTCATCGCTCCAAGATCAATAACAGCAACCCCCAGTTCTTTCTGCTCTCTATCCAAAATAGCCTGCGCAGACGCCAAAGGAGTGAAAACAAATTGCAATATATTTACACCACAAGAACTCATGACATTTTGGATTTGTTTTATTTGAGGAGAAAAACCAACTACAATTAATGTATCTACCTCCAAACGAACACCTTGCATACCAACCGGATCCTGAATATCTTTTTGATCATCGAGTCGATACGATCGGGGAATAATATGAATAATCTCATAATTAAGAGGGATATCCACTTTTCCAGCACTCTTAAGAACACGATCAATGTCATCATGAGTAACCTCACCATCCGCCTTGGCAACAGCTATTACGCCCTTCCCTTCTTGTGTACGAACATTTGTTCCTCCAATACTCACTATAGCATCACGGAGAGAAACTCCCGCCATTGATTCTGCTTTTTCTATAGCCTCAGAAACAGATTTTGCCAATGATTCTCCATCCGAAACGATGCCCTTGCGCATTCCAAAAGAAGGAGCTTCTCCCACGCCAATAATACGTAGAGTATCCTCTCCATCTTGCGCTAGTTCTGAGATCATTACTCGGATATGAGAAGATCCCAAATCAATAGCGGAAATAAAACGATTTCTTGACATATTTTTCTTTTTTGAAACACAAAACGTATCCCCTGAATATATATTATTCGAATAAACGAACAATATGAGGAGAGAATATCAAAATACCTATAATAAAAGCAATAATAGAAGACAAAAGTACTGCTGAGGCCATGATGTCCTTTATTACTCGCGCATACGGATGAAGTCGAGGCTTTAACATATCAACAATTCGCTCAACGATGGTATTAATAAGCTCAGCGCCTAAAACCCATCCGATCATAAAAAGAAGAAAGACTCGCTCCCATGTGGCAAGCGGGAAAAGCACAGAAAGCACAATGACGCCCATCGCCACAAAACATTCTATACGGAAATTTCGTTCATGCCGGAACGCATAACGAAATCCCGAAACAGCATGACGAGCACTTTTGACCCACGATTCTATCATATCACATTTTATTCAAAAAGACTCTACTTTTTTCTCTCTCTAGTTTCGCACACTTCATCTTGAAGAGCAAACATCTCTTCTCCATGTTCATACCCAAGAAGGTGTAGAATCCCATGAGAAAAAACAAAGGTCATCTCTCGTTCATAACTTACTTCGTCACGAAGAGCATCCTGACGAATGACCGAAGGACATAGAATAATATCTCCTATACAAAAAGAATTCCCTTTTACTAAAGACAATTCTTCTTTTCCGCCATAAGAAGGAAAAGACAAAATGTCTGTTGAACCCTCTTTTCCCATAATTTCCTTATTCAGACGAGCCATCTCGACGTCATCCACTTCACAAATATTTATTCCTATTTCCTTGTTTTGCAAAACATCGAGTCCCGATAAAGAAAGTGTTTCTTGAGAGATCTCCTCAAAAAAACGACAAGGAAGGTCGCAAAGACCCTCCTTGGGTATATCCAAAATGACATGAAGAGATGGGGGTATCTGTTCTTTCATAAAGCTCCAAGCAATCGCTGAACAATTTCTCTTACTTCATTTCCATCAGCTATGCCCTGCGAACGAACTTTACTCATCACCACTCCCATAACCTTTCCCATATCAGCCATTCCCACGGCATTCGTTTCTTCTATTGAAGCCTGAACCATGTATTCAATAACATCTTTATCCAGACGCTGAGGAAGATATCGTTCAAGAAAGCCTATTTCCTGCTCTTCTTTTTGGGCCAAGTCTTCGCGACCTCCCAAAAGAAACTGCTTCCGACTTTCTTTTCGTTGTTTCACTTGGTGAGAAAGGATTTGTATAATATCATCTTCACTCACTTCTTTGCCTGATCGACGTAATTCGATATCTTTATTCCGAATAACCCCCTCAACTCCACGCAAAACATCCCGTTCAATATTTTTCTTTGAACGCATCGCCTCGATCATATCTTCATGCATTTTCTTTCGAATATCCATAGAGCTTTTTTATTATCGTCCACCCATACGTTTTTTAATTTCTCGCATGGTTTCTTCATCGAAACGTCCCATCTTCTTTGCACGATCAATTTCTTTACGAATGTGAATGTTGTACAAAGCACGTTCTCGTCGCTGTGTTTTTGATCGTACTTCTTCGCGATCCTTTTGCTTTCGCGCAAGCTTAAGAACACGGCTTTGTTGAACCTTTCGGCTAAAACGACGAAGGAAACTTTCCACTGGCTCACGATCTTTCCGTTTTACTTCTGTCATAAAAACAACCTCCTTTCTCTCTGTTACACAAATAATATCTATTTCTCACGTGCTTTTCGAATACTCTTTGCCAACATTTCCAAATCCTCATCATCAATTCGAGCAGCATCATGAGAAGAAATAAAACCCGGATAAGCATCATAAAACTCATCTCGAGAATTTTCTCTAGGTTTCCATGTTTCCATAGAATCCGTTCCATGTAAAGGGTAGAGCTTCATATGAAGATGATCTACGCCAAATCCTTCAAAGACAACCCCTGTTCTTCCTACATCTGAAAAGGCTTTATCTAAGCATTTTGCTACTTTTTTTCCCGCTTTCATAAGATCCAACATGATTTTTTCCTCAGCATCGAATATATAACTCGAGACATGTTTTTTAGGAATAACAACGGTTACTCCCGGCGTATTGGGGAAAATAGAAAGAAAAGCAAGATGAGTATCATCCTCCCAAACCATATGACAAGGCATCTTTCCTTGAACTATTTCACAAAAAATACACGTTTTCATTTCACATTCTTCTTTAATGTTTCTTTGATAAAATGTGCTAAATCATCTTGTGGAACGGTTTCTTGTGATCCGGTTCTCATATCTTTTACAATAACCGTCTGATCAATAACTTCCTTTTGCCCCAATATAAGGGTTATTTCCACTCCACATTTAGCAGCTTGTCGTAATTGTCCTTTGAGACTCCCCCGCCCAAAACTCTCTGCCATGAGAACTCCATTTTTTTCCAAGTGCTCGAAAAGCTTTAAACTTTTCTTTTTTGCCATCTCTCCTAACTGAGCAAGAAACACTCGAGGCTTAGGTTCACAATAAATTTTTGTCTCTTGTTTTTGCATCTCCAAAACAATACGATCCAAACCAAGTCCAAAGCCAAGAGCAGGTGTAGATTCTCCTCCCATCTTGGCAACAAGCTCATCATATCGCCCGCCCCCACCAAGAGAAAGTCCGGAAACCCCCTTTTCTTGATCTAAACATTTTACCTCAAAAACTGTATCATTATAATAATCTAATCCTCGAACCAAAAATGGATCAATTTCATAAGGAACCTCAAGCTCATCAAGGTATTCGAGAAGATGCTTGAAATGATCATGAGATTCTTGCGAAAGATGGTCAATAATGTGAGGGGCTGTGTGAATAACTTGGCGACACTTTTCCTCTTTACAATCAAGAATACGCAAAGGATTTTTCTTAAGTCGGTCACGACAATCCTGACATAATTTTGTATTTTTTGATCGAAGATACGCAATGAGGAGTTTTCGATAGCCTTTTCGGTCTTCAGCTCCTCCTAAAGTATTTACAGAAAAACGTATCTTTTTCAAACCCAAACTCGACAAAAGTCGATGCGACATCTGTATAAGTTGCGCATCTAATATAGGATCTTTTTCCCCAAAAATATCAAAGTTTGCTTGCTTATGCTCTCGATACCTCCCTGCCTGTGGTCGATCATAACGAAACAAAGACCCACAAGAAAAAAGTTTAATCGGCTTTGCCCATACCTGCATTCCGTGCTCCAAAAATGCCCGCACTAATCCTGCGGTCATTTCAGGGCGAAGAGCCACCTTATCTCCTCCTCGCGTTGTAAACTCGTAAAGTTCTTTATCTATAACGTCCGTTCCTTCGCCTATAGTCCTTTTGTAGACCTCAGAAAATTCAAGAATAGGAAGCTCAATTCGACGAAAGCCAAATTCTTTCACGGAGCGATCCAAAACACGAAAAATATGTATCCAGTATGTATATTCATCTGGCAAGATATCTCGCATACCACGAACCGATTGAGAAAATGATCGCCTTCCTTTCCCCCCTTCGGAAATTTTTTCTTTTTTCTTTGGCAAAGGATCTGCAGTTTTTTTCTGCTGAGTTTTTTTAAGCACAACCTTCTTCTTTGAAGGAGACTTCACATTCTTTTCTTGTACGGCACTCTTTCCACGTTTTTGTGGCTGAGCTTTTTTCATCTTTTTCATAATATGTATGAACAATTACTTCTCAAAAATCTTCCACTCGATTCAAGGGCCACATACGAACAGAAACTTTTCCGATAATAAAATTTTTCTTCACGGGACCCCAAGAACGAGAATCATTACTATGTGTTCGATTATCTCCCATAACAAAATATTCGTCATCTCCAAGAGAGATTGGCTTCAACCCTTGTGTTGTGATATCCGCGTCCAAATAAGAAGACTCATTTAAAAGAAAACTTCCCGTATCATCACTCTTCGAGATAACGATACCATCTTTTGTCTGCTCAATTGACTCACCAGGAAGACCTATAATACGCTTCACATAAAAGACAGTTGGATTTTTAGGGTAGCGAAACACAACAACATCACCTCTTTCTAATGTTCGAAACGACTTCACACTCAATAAAGGGTCTGTAGAAGAACCAATATTTGTGTGCTTGTATCCCCATTCGTTTACCAAAAGGTATTCTCCATCATGAAAGTTAGGTTCCATACTCGCTCCTTGCACAAAAAAGGGTTGGAATAAAAACATCCGTATAGGCACAATGATAACTACAGCGAGAACAAATACCTTTACGATTTCCAGAAGAAATCCTCCTACTCCATAAGCAGGATCTTGATGATTATTTCCTGATCGCATTTCTCCCTGAAAACGTGGATTTCCCATAATTTTTTACATGAATATATATAAAAGTTTTCACTACGGAGTATATTTCGAGTCACACTTATTTGATTTAAATGAAACGAAAATATAACCCTAAATTTTATTTTTACCCCCCCCCTAATGATCTTGAAAATGAAATTCTCCATTCATTTCATCTCATCTTACCGAGAACAAAAGTAGCCCGATAATACCACAGAAATAAGAGAAAATCAAGGGTCAAAAATAGCCCTCTATAAACTCTTTTCGTAACACATTCCTAGATTTTCCTCCCAAGATTCTTCAAGATATGAAGCAAGAAGAGGAAATGCATAAAAACAGTATATAGAATTTCTTTTTCAAAATACTCTTTCAGCCCCATCTCTAGTTCCCCCTCATTGCCCAGCCAAATGTATCACCAAAGGCTTCTTCCAAGAGATCAAAAAGGGAAGCAAGTCGCTCACCCGAATACATAGCATATCGCTCACCCTCTTTATCCGAACCCCATTTATCTTTTCCTGTTACATAAAAAACATAAGTAGTTTCTGGTTCAAGATTTTCTAGCATAAGTGCATGCTCAACATTGAAACTTTCCTCTTCTTTGGTTCGAAAATTTTCCTCCGAATGCTTTCGATACGACACCGTGCCACGAGAAGGTTTATTCGTTTTCCACTCAATAAGCATATTCGTCCGTTCCCCATTATCTTCCGTCATAACCCGATAGGATATATTAAAAATATCAAGTGGGATATTTTGCTGTTGTGTTAAATATATCTCCGTATCCCCACCTACGCTAATCTGTCCCAGTCGATAATTTTCACTCGATGGCAAAGAAGATATCTCATCTTCCTCCCCCAAAACACGTCCAGGAGAAGATGGAGAAAAAACGTCTTCTCTTTCCCCTAGAAATACAATAGATGGATCAGGAAAAGAGGAATGTGCTGAACGAGATTCAAACCACACGAGTCCACAAGAAAGAAAAAACGTGACTCCAAAAATACTCAATAATCCCCAAGATATCCCCCGTGAAGGTTTTGGCTCAGAAGATCCTTTTTCCCAAACAGCGTTACTATCGTGCAAAACGAAACGACGCGGTTTCATTTTTTTTATCCCAAAAAACAGTTTTCTTGTTCCAAAAAAAATCCCCGAAAAAAGAACTATTCCAAGGAAGATACGAAAAACATCCTCTCCTTGCAAGAGCAGTAGTGATGGAGCAAAGTGAATAATTATATCATACATACAGAAAGAAACATCCAAGAATCTTTTCTTGAGAATAGCATATTTTTTCTTTTTTCTCTAGAAAACTTTTTTTATTTATACTGGAGCGCCTGAAGAGGATCGAGTGTGCTCGCTTTTCTTGCAGGAATAAATCCTGTCATCATGCCAACAATACCCGAAAAGCCAAGAATCAAGAGAAGAAACCAAAGTGGACTTGCAAAAAGATCCACCTTTTCTCCTCCGAGTTGAGAAGCGGCAATATTAATAACAAAATTGATCAATTCCATTTCAGCAAAGGCAATTGCAATACCCAAAATACCCCCTAAAACACCCATAGTAAAAGCTTCTATAATAAACAAAAGAGCGATATATCGATCCGTAGCACCGATAGATTTCATAATACCAATCTCTTTTGTTCGCTCCAAAAGAGCAACGGTCATGGTATTAAACATTCCCACAGCACTTACAATAAGCGCAATAACTCCAAAAAATCCCAAAATAAACTGTACAATGGTGAAAAAAGTATCCACCTGTCGAACGATATCAGCAATAACAGAAACGTCATATCCCGATGCCAAAAGATTCCCACGAACCATCTCCATAACATCTTCCCCTTCTGCTCGTACACGAGCTTCATCATAAGGAACATCATCACTCGTAAAAAAATCAGAAGATGTTTCTGGAACGTACACAATATTATCAGAAGTATCCACGACCCCCGCTATACGAAATCCCCGCTCTTCTCCAGTATCCGCGCCTGTTATATTATTTTCTCGAATAGAACGAACATCTAATTGTTTTTCTACCAGTTCCTCAGGTTCCATATTAAAAGATCGTGCCACAGAAACGCTCACGAGAACAATTTCCCCTGAACCACTTTCTTCAAGACTTGAACCTGCAATGAGTTTCAATCCTGCCAATCGAGGATATTCTTCCCCTATGCTGTAGAGAGCCACGGCACTTGAAACATTTTCAAGTCGAGAAAAACCTTGTGCTATCTTTGCTCCACTCACTTCTGCAACCCCTTCCATTTGTTCAAAACCTTCTACCACAGAAAGAGAAAGAGGCTCCACCTGTTCTGAATCAAAAGTAGGAACTGTCACCGTCAATGTATAGATAGTATCTGCGGTTGTTATTCGCTTAAGGAGCTCTGCTTGAAGTCCATACCCCAAAGAAACCAAAAACAAAACAGCACTCATACCGATACTCATACCCAAAACAGTTAAAAAGGTTCTGAGCGGTCGAGCTCGATACGTTCGACTTGAGAGTTTTAATAATCCACGAATTTTCATATAGAGTGCCCTTTCATTATGAGTATTTCAAAAGCATAAGCATCTCCACTTCCCGAGCAACTTTTTCTGCTGTATCTTTCCGTAAACCAACTCCTCCTTCATCATACGAAATATCAAGCCAATCAATAAGTCCATGCCTATCCACCTTATTCATGATTCGCATACGCAAAACAGACTTAAAGCGGAAAAAAATTGGGTTATTCTTCTTTTTCTGCATTCCAAGATCCATTTGTTGATCAAGATATTCCGCTGTGAGAGAAATAGCTCCTTCTGGGTTTTTAGAAAGACGATGAACACAATCCATCATCACCTCCAATCGCTCAACGGTTGAGTGAGCCCGCCTCTTATTCCATCCAGCACCACCATCTTCATAATCAAGGTCAAGTTTCTGTCGAAGTTCCTTGGTGTTAATATTACCAAAAAGGAGCTCTTTCAAATATCGTGTCGCCGCGTCCATCTGCTCATCTGTCATGTCATGTAAAAGATGCTCCAGAAGTTGTTTTGCCTTGAAAGGAACCAGGAGAACATTGCTCTGTGCCTCACTCAAACCGCGGAAAGTTCGCATAAGCATACGAAGTTCTACAGGAGTCTTTTGGAGCTCTTCAAGCATCTCCGCTACATCATCATCAACGCTTCGCTGACGATCTACAACAACGGGTTTCACATTCCCTTCCTTATCTTTTTTATTCACAATTTCTTCAATCACTTCTCCATCTTTCATCTTGATGACACGATCAGCAAGACTCAGATGATTTGGATTATGCGTAACAAGAATAATTGTTTTTTGATCGACTTCATTCAACTCCTTCAAAATACCCATTACATTCTTAGCGGATTCACTATCCAAGTTTCCAATAGGCTCATCAGCAAGAATAATATCAGGATTATTGATCAGAGAACGTGAGATGGCCACGCGCTGTTGCTGTCCTCCAGAAAGCTCATTTGGATATTTATTTGCCTGTTCAGAAATGCCAAATCGTTGAAGTAACTGCATCCCCGCTTTTATCTGATCTTTGCGATCTTCTCCTTCAAATATCCTCGGCAAACAAACATTGTCCAATACCGTCAATGTTGGAACAAGATAAAATGCCTGAAAAACCATTCCTATTTCAAACAATCGAAATCGTGATTTTTCAATAGGTGTTTTTTTTGCAAGATCAGCCCCTTTTACTGAAACCGTTCCATACGAAGGAGTTTGCAGTCCAGAAAGCGAATATAGAAGCGTTGATTTACCACAACCTGAAGGACCAAAAATGATAATATATTCTCGAGGATATATCTTAAGCGTCACCCTCCTGAGAGAGTGTACTTCATTTTGTTTTCCTTTATTGTAAATGACACCAATTTCCTTGGCGTCGATAATAGGAGTACTCATATATTCTTTGTGTTTCAGTATATCACAAAAGCGATCTTCAAAAAAATTCTTCTCCTCTTACTCCACAAGAAAGAGTCCTCGATGACGTGGCGGTCCATCCAAATTTCTTTCTTACTCCGAGAGAAGTCTGCGACGTGGTGGTCCATGCATTTCTCTTTGTATTCTCAAATGGATTGCCCGCCTACCGACAGACAAGCTTCGCGGAGCCTCGCAAAGGGATAAGAGAATCGTCCTCGCAAAGGAATTCAGAAAGAAGGATTACCCGAATCGCGGAGGTTGACAATACGAGATTCATTTAAAAACTCCTTCACAAAGAAGATACTCCTATCCATCACTATAAAAACAAAAACTTGATTTTTCCCTCTTTTTTTCCTATACTTTCTCCATGATAGATTCTCATTCTCTTCGCAAATTCTTTCCTGTTTTTCGGGCACATCCGGATCTCTGTTATTTAGATACTCCGGCATCTTCCCTTACTCCAGAGCCTGTTATCACCAAATTACGCTCGTACTACGAAAATTCTCCTGTGAATGTTGCTCGCGGTCTCTATACTCTTTCTCAAGACGTTACCCAAGAAATGGAACTGGTTCGCGCTCAAGTTGCTTCTTTCTTCAGTACGAACTCCAAGGAAGAAATTATATTCACACGTAATACTACAGAATCCCTCAATCTTCTCGCAAGAACACTTCTTCCTACACTCTCTCCAGGAGATGAAATCATCACCACTTCCATGGAGCATCATGCCAATTTTGTTCCTTGGCAACAGCTCGCCAAACAATACAATCTTACGTTCACTGTACTTGATATCGAGGAAAATGGAACACTTTCTCTAGAAAAAATACATTCTTCTCTGAGCCAAAAAACACGAATATTTACCTTCACTCACGCCTCCAATGTTTTGGGAACTATTAATGATGCGCAAGAAATCATCTCTCACATTCGAACCTATAATCCAGATATTATTACTATTGTCGATGGTGCTCAATCAGCTGGTCACCTTCCTATTAATCTCCAAGCTATCGATTGTGACTTCTTTGCTTGCTCTGGACACAAAATGTTTGGACCCAAAGGAGTTGGGATACTCTTTGGAAAGGAATACCGTCTCAAATCACTTCCTCCATTCCTCTATGGGGGAGAAATGGTTTCTTCTGTCACCAAAAAAGAAAGCTCTTTCAAAGAAATTCCCTTTCGCTTTGAAGCAGGGACACCCTCCATTGCTGATATTATAGGGCTTGGTGCATCTTTGAACTTCATTGAGTCTCTTACAAGAGAATCTATAGCAAAACATGATCACGACCTTGCTCTGCGTGCATGGGAAGAACTTTCTTCAACATTTGGGAAAGATATTATTCTATTCGGACCACTCCCAAAAGAACATTTCCATTCAGGCATTCTTTCTTTCTCATTCAAAGGCATTCATCCACATGATATCGCACAGGTACTTGCCGAAGACTCTATTTGCGTACGAGCAGGAACACACTGTGCCATGCCCCTCCACAAAGAATCGTCTCTCCCCTACCACGCCAGTGTTCGAGCCGGATTTTCAATCTACAATACCCCTGAAGATATTACTCGTCTTATCAAAGGACTTCAAAAAGCTCAAAAGATTTTTCGAATCTAAATGTATTCCCTATGGAAATCTATAAAGAAATCATTCTTGATCATTATCGGAATCCACGCAATTTTGGCATACCTGAAAACATGAAAGATGCCATATCTATTGATAATCCTTCCTGTGGAGATACGATTTCCCTTGCCCTCTCTATTGAAAAAGGAGTACTTACTGATATTCGTTTTTCTGGCTCTGGTTGTGCTATTTCTCTTGCTGGAGCCTCTCTTCTTACCCAAGCCCTTAAGGAAAAATCCCTCGAAGAGGTGACGTCTTTTTCCAAAGATGCTATGCTATCTTTGTTGGGGGTAGAAATTGGTCCAGCTCGCATGAAATGCGCCCTCCTGGCACTCGAAGCTTTTCAAAAAGCACTCCAAAAACATCATCATTCATCCACATAATTGTATTTTTATGGACATTTCAAAACTCAAAGACGCAGAAAAACCTTTCGGACCTATCGAAAAAGAAGAGTGGGTAATAAGCGTTGATAAAGACGGTTGTATAGGGGCTGGAGTATGTACTGCTATCGCATCAAAATCTTTTGAGCTTGATGAAGAAGGAAAGGCTATTATTCTCAAGGGAGTAGACCAAGAAAACAAAGAAGCTATCCTTGATGCTGCCAAAGCCTGTCCTGTAGCCGCTATCATCATAAAGGATAAAGAAGGGAATCAGATTTATCCTAAATAAATTATTTTCTTCTTTTTTATTTTTTTACTTTCCTCTTTTATAAGGAAAAAGTTTTTATGGACGATTCTCATCTTCGATCTCAAATAGCCCAACAACTTTCTCTTGTTCTTGATCCTGAGCTTTTTGTTTCTATCGTTGATCTTGGACTCATATACAATATTCACATCTCCTCCAAGAAAGCTACCGTTGTTATGACACTCACCACCATCGGCTGTCCTCTTTTTGGAGTCTTAGAAAAAGAAATAAAAGAAAGAGTATCTTCTTTGGATTCCATTGATGAAGTTGAACTCGAATTAGTATTTGACCCACCTTGGTCTATGCAAATGATTTCCCCCAAAGCTCTTGCTGAACTCGGCATGGAATAAATCCATAATTCCTCACAAAAAAACATGCCCTTCTGGCATGTTTTCTCTTTCTTAAAACCATTGATATTTTATGGAATTTGCCAACCACATTTTGAACAAATGAGCCTTGCTCGAAACCATCGATCTTCCCTTTCATTCGTCACTCGAATTTTCATGAGCATTTTTTCACCACATTCCATGCATTGATAATGACTGTTAATGCGAAGCTGTTGTGCCATTCTTTGAGCATCCAGAGCATACGGATCAAATTGAATTACGTACTCCCCTCCTTCAGAAAAAATACGAACGACAGCCTCGACAACTTCCCGAGGGGTTGTTGTATCACGCACCACAAAGTCCTTTGCTCCAAGTTGTTCAGCGCGCCTACGGTCATCTTCTCGTCCAAGATGAGAAGAAACCACTACAGGAAGAGAAGCTGTTGCAGTATTCTTTGCCAATGCTTCCATAAAAGAAAATCCATCCATTCGAGGCATGACAATACCAGTAAAGACAATATCAGGAAGTATCTGTGTAGCAATATCCAAACCTTCAACCCCATCATGCGCTTCACTTACTTCAAAATCAGCATTGCGAAAAACATTTGCATACATTTCACGAGTAAAGTCATCATCATCTACGATCAAAATATGTCGCTTTGCCTCTTCATTCATATTTGTGTATTTATATGTAAAAACATTCTCCTCTTAACATACCATATCAAGGAAAGTTTTTCAAAGACCTGTTTCTCGAAGACTCTTTATAAGCTTTTTTTGTTCTCGAGAAAGGCTCTTGGGAATATTTACATGTATTTTTACGAGATGATGCCCTCGAGATCTTCCCCGAATATCT